>WNGG01001845.1_pt1 | contig 24010 bp, 17 predicted proteins | sample 5400661 | NCBI WGS metagenome assembly WNGG01 (sample SAMN13153372, study PRJNA577476) | soil metagenome | isolation source: 100 cm soil or saprolite under Garry oak tree replicate 1 | place: USA:California | collected 2016-06-15
CGGCTCGCAACGGCCGTTCGCTTAAGAACTCGTGCATTTCCAAAGGTTTTCATATCAACACCATCTCGATTTCTCAAAGTATCAATCATTCAAACACTGGCGAGGCTAACTCTAATCCAAATAGCTTTCTGGCACCACTTTAGACGCGACAGGTAGACGAAAGGTTGAGAAAAGGCGCATCTTAGTGTGGGGCTTGTCCCCTTGGATCGCAAAGGTCGTAAGCTCACCTACGCCGACCTCACTCATTACCAACACATCGTCTCCGCCTTGAACGAAACGATCCGCTTGATGTCAGAAATCGATACCGCAATCGAACACCACGGTGGCTGGCCCATTCAGTGATGCGTGGCGATGTTCGCGTTCCTCACACGTACCATCCTCGAAAAGTCTGGCATTATTCGGGGGCATTCGATGCTCAACGTGGGGCCTGTGGCCCGCGTGAGCCTTCGTTCACGATAGCCGAAACGGTCGGACCCACAGTCTGTAATGTGCACCGATGCTGTCACTGAGATAGTCGCTACTGCTCAGAGCGAAGCACTTTGACTCTGGCACGCTTCGAAAAACTAAGTTAAGATTGCAGCCTCCTTCAACGAGATGAACCCCCACCTTTCGGAGGCCTTCGAATAATGGCGGCCGCTGATCCTGATTCCGATTTAGGGCACTACAAAATCCGCTCTCAACTGGGCGCTGGCGGAATGGGGGAAGTATATCTCGCCGACGATGCAAGACTTGGCCGAAAGGTTGCGCTCAAGCTTCTACCATCTGACTTCACCAAAGACGAATCCAAATTGCGACGCTTTCAACAGGAAGCCCGTGCTGCCTCGGCCTTAAATCACCCTAACATTGTTACAATTTTCGAAATAGGTGAGGTAAATGATGTTCACTTCATTGCCACGGAGTTGATCGAAGGCGAGACATTGAGAGAGCATATAAAGCGCGGACAGATAAAGACAGGCGAGGCCCTGGAAATTACCACCCAAGCCGCGTCTGCTCTCGCCGCCGCTCACCAGGCGGGCATCGTTCATCGCGACATTAAACCTGACAACATCATGGTTCGAAGGGATGGCTATGTGAAGATCTTGGACTTTGGGCTTGCGAAGCTGACTGAACCAGAACCCACGCACGATCAAGCATCGACCCTTATACGCACCGAACCAGGAATCGTATTGGGCACCGCCCACTACATGTCGCCGGAGCAGGCCCGCGGATTGGAGTTGGATACGCGAACTGACATCTGGAGCTTGGGCATAGTTATTTATGAGATGATCTCTGGGCGCATACCATTCAACGGCGATACCGTCACCGATGTTCTAGTGGCGATCCTGGAACGCGAGCCTCCGCCGATGGCACTTAACGCGAGAGAACTGCCGGATGAATTGGAATGGATAGTGAGAAAAGCACTGCGCAAGGATCGCGATGAGCGCTATCAGACTGTTAAAGAACTGCATAGTGATCTAAAAACCCTAAAACAACGCCTGGAATTCGAATCTCAATTAGAACGTTCGTTGCCGCCTCACGCCGATAGCGGTGCTGAACGTGAAACGAGAAACCTAAAAGGACTCGATCAGACTTCTGAACAACTCGCTCTTAGTACAGCCGACCTGGGTGGAGCCCACTACCCCTCAAGCGCTGAGTACGTCCTGACGGAAATCAAACAACACAAGAAAGGTCTGATCCTTGCCGCTGGGGCAGTCGTCGCGACCATAATCGGCGTGGTAGCTCTTGGCCTTTACGCCTTTCTACCGCCTAAGGATTCGGGAAAGCTGCCCACATCATTGCAGACAATGAAGATTACCAGAATTACCACCACGGGAAGAGCCAGCCAAGCGGCCGTCTCTCCTGACGGTAAATACGTTGTTCATGTTGCGATCGAAAGCGGTAAGCAAGGCTTGCGCGTGAGACAGATCAATGCGATGAGCGATGTGCAGATCGTTCCTCTCGCTGACGTTGAGTATGCGGGCCTGACGTTCTCGCGCGAGGGTGATTTCATCTACTATGTGGTTTCTGATAAGAACAGCCCTACAAACACTCTTTATCAAATACCTGTTCTCGGTGGCGCACCGCGGAAATTGATCGGCGATGTCGCCAGTGCGATTACACTTTCAACTGACGGTCGGCAGCTAGCTTTCATACGAGACTTTCCTAACCAGGGCGAACAAGCGGTGATAATCGCTAATGCCGATGGAAGCAACGAGCGCAGGCTGGCGGTGCGAAAGTTGCCAAACTTTTTCAAAGCGCTGTCATGGTCACCCGACGGCAAGGCTCTCGCCTGCGCGGCTGGCAGTTTTGTTCCCAGCTACAACAGTTATTTAGTCGAGTTGTCGATTGAGACCGGCAAGGAGAAACCGATCTCTCCTCAGGCATGGTTGTTTATGGGCCGAGTGGCGTGGCTGTCAGATGGCAGTGGTCTGATCCTGGGTGCGTCAGAACAAGGCTCGGCTAGCTTTGACTCAAGTCAGATCTGGTACGTTTCTTATCCCGGCGGTGAAGCCCGCCGGCTTACCAACGACTTGAACGATTACGCTGACGTGAGTCTAACAGCAGATTCCAGCCGCCTGGTTGTTGTGCAGTCAGAAACGGTTTCAAACATTTGGATAGTACCCTCGGAAGATGCGAGCCGGGCCATGCAGATCACCCGCGGAGTAGGCCAGCGGGATGGATGGAATGGACTTGCTTGGACCAGCGAGGGCAAAATCATTTACGCCTCGAAGGCTAGCGGCAACGATGATCTATGGAGCATGGACCAGTCCGGTGGCAACCAAACACAACTGACAGCTAAGGCTCGCATCAATTCCCAGCCCGCAGTTTCACAAGACGGCCGCTACTTGCTTTTCACCTCTGACCGCGCAGGAACTCCAAACATCTGGCGCATGGACGCAGATGGTAGCAATCCAAAACAGTTGACCAGCGGCAGTGGCGAAAACCTGGCGCAAACTTCGCCTGACGGCAACTGGGTGCTATACACGCTTGCGGGCGCCGGAAAACCGACGCTCTGGCGGGTTTCCATAAATGGAGGCGCTCCTCAACAAGTAACCGAAAAGTTCACATCGTCTCCGGCTATCTCTCCTAACGGCAAACTCATCGCATGCATTTATAGAGAGGACCAGGCAAACTCAAGTAACAGAATAGCGCTCATACCCTTCGAAGGCGGTGAGCCAATCAAAGTCTTTGACGCGCCGACACGTATCGGGTTACTGATTCGTTGGACACCGGATGGGCGGACAGTGACTTACATTGCGACCAGCGCGGGAGTGTCCAATATTTGGAGTCAACCGATGGATGGAGGCGCGCCTAAGCAGTTGACTAATTTCAAAGCGGATCAAATATTCTGGTTCGACTGGTCACGCGATGGCAAACAACTGGCCGTCTCGCGCGGGACAGTTACCAGTGACGTTGTGCTAATTAGCAATTTCCGATGAGGGGCTGCCCCCCTTAGCGGTTTAGCGCATCGAGCGCGTTGCGTATCTCCGTATTGCTCGGGCGCTTTTTGTAATCCTCTTCGAGTGCCATCCAGGCAACGCGTCGATTCTTGTCGAGTACATAAACGGCAGGGTGGGGAATGCCCTCAAACTTTTGCCCATTGTATTCAGGGTCTCGAAGCCCGTAAGCATCTATGACTCGATGACCTGGATCTGACAACAGCTGAAAGGACACGGATCCCTTCCCATCTGCCGCGATCTTCTGGGTAAAGTCTCTGCTTTGTTCCGGACTATCTACACTGATGGCATACACGCGCACATTCTCTTCCGGTTTCCGGAGCGAACGCAGCTCGGCCAACTGCCGAGCACAATACGGTCACCAATAACCCCTGTAGAACACGAGAACAGTGGGCGCGCTGTCACGAGCTGAGGCCAAAGTCACCTTCTGATTGTGGTGGTCCTCGAGTGTAAAGTTCGGCGCCATTTCACCGATCTGCAGAGCTGACGCACGGGGTTTCAATTCTTCTGATGATGACTCGGACCCTCGCTGACAGGCCACGTAGGAAAAGCTTGCGACCAGCACAATCATTAGCGCAATAAGTAGCTCACGACTTTGTTGGGGCATAATTTCTCTGCCTGCGTCACTGCCACATTGGCCACAAAACCGCGCGAGTTAACTCATCAATAGCCGTTCCTTTGGGCCCGAGTTTATCTGTATCCATATTCTATCTATTGTGAAAAGCTATAGTCAGGATTAGAACAATTCATTTCTATAATATCAAGTGCGGAAGTAATACTTTTGCTGGATACGGACAGGAGTCAAAGGCGGGCGATGTTGGTTCCGACGAAACTCTTGCCCGATGAATTCGGGCCGAAGATTAAGGTGATCGGTCGGACCGGCAGCGTCTGGCCTTGGCCAAAGGCTTTGAAGTTCTCTAGGTGATATTCCCTTAATACGAAACCGCTAACAGCGGAAAACATTAAAGACCCCATTCTCATCTTCTCAAAATAAAGTTCTCGTACGAAACGCCATCCACCCCGGCTACTCGCCTGGCGGAGGCGCGGCGCCCTGACGGCGGGGAGCAGGTCGTGGATAACTCGCTGGGCTGCGGTTGCCGTTCTTATCGACCGCGCGCACTCCGAAGAAGTAGTTGTCTTTCGACAAGCCATTCACTGTGTAGCTCGTCACATTTCCGATCGAGCGCGAGTTTGTCCAAACACCCGAGGTGGTGTCGCGCCAGACGATCTCGTAGCCTGCAAAATCCGGTTCTTTGTTTGCATCCCACTTCAGAGCAGTATCGTTGGAGAGGCCGCTGGCTACGATGACGTTCTTCGGACGCGCGGGCGCGAGCGCCAGGGTGGCGAGCGCCGCGGCGTTTACGCGCGCGACGTTGGCGATGTAATTGAAGTCGTCAAACTCCGGCAGGTCGCCGTACTGCACGCCGTTTTCGATCCGCACGTTCTGATGCTGATGATGATAGTTTTCGTTCGGTTCGCAAAAACGCACCGCCGCGTATCCGCGTTCGAGAAATGGTTGATGGTCGCCGCCGCGGCCGTAACGATCGCGGCGGTAGATCATCCAGACTTTCATGGCCGGCACATTGCTTTCGCCAACTTCTTTGATGAATCGCGCCAGTTGCCGTGAAGGCGAATCGTTCTCGCCGCCGACACTGCGCCGCGTCGTCGCTTCCTGGGTAGTTTCGTTCGACGGTACGCCTTCGGAAAACACGCGCACAATGTGCGTGTCGCGCACGCCGTTGCCGCCAAATGAGCTGCCGATGATGTCATTAGTGAACATCGCCTCGATGTCGAGGTTGTTCTTTTTCGCCTGTTCGGCATAGTGAGTCGAACCAAGCAGTCCCTGCTCTTCGCCCGGCACGGTCATGAAGACAACCGTCGCGTCAAAACTGTACTTCGCCATCACGCGCGCCATTTCTAAAACAGCCGCAGTGCCCGAAGCATCATCATTGGCGCCGGGCGCGTCACACTTTGCATCAGTCGGGCTGGCGCACATCGAATCGTAATGGCCGCTGACGACGTACATTCGTTTTTCTGATTCGGGCTGCGTCCCTTTCAACGTTGCGACGATGTTCGTGAGCATCGTTGGCTGGGGAACGCGCGCGGCTTTCGGTTGTTCGAACGTCTGCTTTTCAACAGTCATTCTCCCGTTCGACTGGGCCGCGGCTTTCTGAAACTCCGCGTAGAGCCAATCGCGCGCGGCGCCGATGCCGCGGTTCGGATCGTTCTGTTCGGAAAGCGTGTTGCGCGTGCCAAAGGAAACGAGTTTGCGAATGGTGCGCTCGATGTTGCGCGCGTCGATCTCGCGGACGATGTCGACGATCTCACGATTCAGACGCGCCGCGGGAAGGGAACTCGCCGAGGGCTTGCGCGTCGGCTTCCTAAGGGTTTGCGCGCTGGAAATTAGAGCGAGAAGCGAAAAACTTGAAAGCAAAGCGAAGAGAGCAGATGTCAGGACTATGGTGCGAAGTCTCCGGCTCGACACGATCATCACGTAAAGTTCCTCAGTTTGGCTCCTTTCCTATCTAGTGCCACGATCAGGCGGTTCTTTGAATGCCGGAGTAAAAGTGCGCGTCGTGTGTTCAGTCACGCTCGGTACGGGCTCAAGCCTTGGGCTCAATTGTCTCGGCACCTCTTTCACAGCCGGCCTCGGCAACTGAGCGATTGGCTTTGTGTCGAGCGAAGCCCTTATGATGCGCGATAACAACCGAATCAACATGACATCGCTCACCAGGATCGTGATCATCCCGAACATGATGATAAGCATGATCGGGTCAGGATCTTTGAAAACTTGCGCCAGCTTGATTGCGCCTTCGACCAGGACACCGAAACCACCGAGCGTTACAATTGTCGTAATCAGTCCGATGGCCACGGCCGGTTTCGTCAAGCTAACCGGAACGATCTCGCGCGCCGGGACCATTGCCGACGCCATGTTCGCGCCACAGCGGTTGCAATAGTTCAACTCCAGCGCGGACTCGGCACCACAGGATGGACAGAACATTAGCGCCCTCCGAAATGGGTCCTTACTTTATCACCGTCTTGTTTGAATCGGAATGCAAAGTACTTGTAGGTAGTGGGTCAGTTTGGATGTTTTCTCATTCCCAAGGGAGCCACCCTACAGAACCGGGAGCGGGTAGCGACCGGATCGCAAACTCAAGTTGAGAGGCAGCATCCCGTCGCTACCGCTCCGGCGTTCTGTTTGGGAATTGCCTTCTTCAAAGTATCGAGCGTTGTAAAATGACCACTACCAGCTTGTATTACGCAGAGCTCGTTCAGGAAGTTCAGCATGATGGGGCGCTTGCCCTCAGTGAATGCGGTACGCGCGGCCTTTCCAAACGACGATTACCTGGCCGCTGAGCTGTTCGGCTATCGTCCGGATATCGGGTTCGTCAGCGATCAGTGCGCGATACTGATCCGAGCCGCGCGCGACGTTGGTGGTTGATTGTGAGGAATCGTATGCGGTATCAACCCAGGCGCCGTTCTGTCGGCGAAATCGCCTACCCGCGATCGTGCGTATCTCAGCCTGGTCGTCAGCGCGTCCGCCGGGAACTCCTCCCATTAGTCTCGCATTAGACGGTGCTGCCTTTGCCTTTCTTGCGGAGGGTTGAGTAGATCCTGTCTGTGGCGAAGCCGGAGCATCCTTGGAAGCGGTGACTGCGAAGGCACCCGTCTTGTCAGCCTCTTTTTTTCGGGCCGCGGCTTTTTCTTTTTCACGAGACTCGTCTGCAACCTTGGCGGTTTCGGCCCTGGCCGTTTCAGTGGTGGGTTTTGCTGATGGAGACGGCTCAGGCGCATACGACGGTCGAGCCGTCGCGACAGGTTCATTCTTCGACGATTCCTTGTCTTTTGCCGGCGCAGCGGTGGGCGAGGCGGCGGCTCCGGCTGAACCAGCAGCTCTCTCGCTTGTCTTTGAATCTGTCTCCGACGTTGCCTTCGCATGCTTTTGACTGCCTGCTTGTTCTTCATTCCCGGAGGTCTTTGTTCCACTTTGCGCTGGCGATGTCGCAAGCTGCTTGCTTTCAGCTTGTGTTTCAGCCACGTGAGAGTTTTCGGCGCTTCTCTGCGCCACCAACGATGCTTCTTTCTGCTGACGCAACACAAAGAATCCGACGGCGATGACCGCGAAGAGTACGAGAGCCGGCATCGCGTAACGCAACGTGCGTGGCGACAGAAGAGCGGCAAGCTTTTCACTCCACGTAGACACTACAGTTTCAGGGCCGGCGCCGCGTGCTTCCGCAGGCCGACCTGTCGCGATGGACAATTGAGAAACGATCTTTCTACAGTTATCGCAATCTACAAGATGGGCCGTGTAACGTGCACGCGTTGCCAGGGGCAAGGCGTTTTCCGCATAAGCGCTCAATTCGTCCGCATCCAAGTGTGTCGATGTGCCCACGGGAAGGTCCGCTTTTGCCGACTGGGGCACACTTTGCGCATTAGCAGCAGCCCGTTCGCGTTGTGCTAAGCCTCGCAGCAAGATTTCGATTTCATTGTTTTCAGCTTGCTTCATTCGATAACCCTGTTCGGCGCCCAACTAAGAACGTTCTCGAGCCGCTTCACTTGCGGCCAATCTCTTTAAAGCTAGTCAGCCCGCCGAGGACTTTTGTCTCTCGCAACCCCTTCGGCAGCCAGCAAGAGTTCGATATCAGATTCCAGATGCAAAGCGAGTTCAGCAAACGACTTTTCGGTTTCCGTCTTTGTCCAACCACAATCTTTGATCAAGATATTTTCCACTGACCGCCGCAACTCAACATGAATACGTGCCAACCGCCGGCTTGCGGTCGCTTCATGCACACCCAGCACCACTCCCGCCTCGCGTAGTCGGAGGTCGTCGAAATAGTAAAGCTTAACTAGCAGACGATCCTCGTCTGCCAGTTCCTTGATCGAACGAGCAAGCGCTTTCTCCATCTCAACTCGCTCCTGTTTGTCCGAGAGCGCGTTTTCGGGATTCAGCGTCGTTCTGGCGGTCGCGGGTGCCTCTTTGCCGTTAACACCGTCGCGAGCCAGCCGATCAAAATCGGCATCCTCCTCAGTCTGGACTAGCCGAGATTGTTTACGGTGCTGATCGACGGCCAATTGAGTCACGACCGCGCGCAGCCACCCCGCCAGCGAGCCGCGACCTGAATAGTAAGCCAGCTTGCTCGCTGGCCGGCCGTCCTCGCGTAAACGCAAGCCATGAAGCTCAGCCCAAATGGATTGGGCCACATCCTCCGCCGCGTCTTCATTTCCCGCGGCGGAACGGGCTGCAGAACGCACGGTCGTCGAATAACGCTCGACTAAATCGCTCCACGCAGACGGATCGCCGCGTTCGCACGCGAGCACCAGACACAGATCTCCCGCTTGAAGTTGATCGAGGAAATCAGCGATTGCTTTAGCCGACGCATCCTGGGCATCCCTCAATAAATACTTGTCGAGCGATGCTCTGGCGCGCGGGACTACGGCTTCAATATCGATCGAATAACGATCATCGGCGCGGGCCAGCAAACGTTGTGCGCCCTCGGCAACCAGCTTTTCGATCTGTAGGCTTCTCTCGCTCACTCGGGGGTTGACTCTGTCGCTTCGTTCGAGTTCCTTATGCTATCACGCCCAGCTGCTTGTTTGGTTCGCTCTTGCTCGTCCCTTTGATGTATTCATTGGCCCGCCGTTGCCGCCGGAGCGCCTTTGCCGACTGACTTTGTCACCCGAAGTGCGTAAGATAGACTCTAATTTTTCAGTTGATTATTGTTCATGCTTCGGGTCACAGAGATTTTTCGTTCAATTCAGGGCGAATCCACTCATGCCGGGCGGCCCTGTGGCTTCGTGCGCCTGACGGGCTGCCCGATGAGATGCGTCTGGTGCGATAGCGAATACACTTTTACCGGCGGCGAACACATTTCCATTGAAGACGTGCTGAAACAAGTGCGCGCATTCGGCTGTCGTCTCGTAGAAGTCACCGGCGGCGAACCCCTCGCGCAAAAAGAAGCGCTCACTTTGATCCAGCGGCTTTGTGATGAGGACTTTGAAGTGTTGATTGAAACGGGTGGGTATTTTTCAACGGAAGGGATAGACGAACGCGCTCGTGTCATCCTGGATGTGAAGTGCCCGGGATCAGGTGAAGCAGATCGAAATCACTGGCCCAACCTGGAACGACTGCGAGCCGATCGAGATGAAGTTAAGTTCGTCATTGCGAGCCGAGCTGATTGGGACTTTGGAACGGACGTGATCAAACGCTTCGAGTTGGAGCGACGCGCGCTCGCCGTGCTGATCTCGCCGGCCTGGGGTGAGATCGATCTCCAGGATCTCGCAGAATGGGTAGCGACCAGCGGGCTCAACTTGAGAATGCAACTTCAGTTACACAAGTACGTCTGGGGACCGGAAGCCCGCGGCGTCTGAACTAAGGATGAAGGATGAATAAGAATCGTCGCCGACTCATCAGCCACAAACCAGAGAAGTAATATGGGCGGTAGTAACGAAATAGTAGCTGACCATGGAGCCGGGCCTTCATCCTTGATCGTTCAACCTTCATCTTTAGCTGTCTGCCTTGTTTCCGGTGGAATGGATTCTTGCGTAACCGCGGCGATCGCTCGCGAAGAAAACGAGGAAGTCGCTTTTCTACACGTGTCATATGGCCAACGCACTGAACAACGCGAACGAAAAGCCTTCGAAGACATCGCTGATTATTATGAGGTAACCAGGCGGCTCGCCGTTTCTATCGAGCATCTCGCGCGGATCGGCGGTTCGTCGTTGACTGATCAAAACATTCCGGTCACTGCCGCTAACTTGGCGGCCGCGGGAATACCGACAAGTTACGTGCCCTTCCGCAATGCACACTTGCTTTCGATTGCCACAAGCTGGGCGGAGGTCGTCGGCGCGCGCTACGTCTATATAGGCGCAGTGGCAGAAGACTCGTCCGGTTATCCAGATTGCCGCTCAGAGTTTTATGATGCTTTTCAACGAGCGATCGAGATCGGCACCAAACCGGAAACAAGGATCGAGATTAAGACGCCTGTGATCGCAATGCGAAAGTCAGAGATAGTCTTGCGTGGAAAGGCACTCGTTGCACCCTTCGAGCTTACCTGGTCCTGTTATCAGGAATCGGAGCGCGCGTGCGGTAGCTGTGACTCATGCGCGCTTCGGCTGCGCGCGTTTCGCGAGGCATCCGTTGCCGATCCCATACCGTACGTGCTTGACAGTAGTTTGTTTGCTTATTAAGTTTAGGAGCACAGTTAAGGGCTTATAGTTACAACTGGTGGCAAAGTCGGGGCATCTTATGAGTTACTCTCCTGTAATCATATAGCACCGACAATTTCTGTTGGAGGAATACCAGATGCTTCGCAAATACTTTCCCGTCAACGTTGCCGTGATCGCTCTGTTGGTTTTATCGGCTGTTGCCACCTGCGCCCAGACTGCGCCACTGCGCGGCCATGTAAAACTGAAGCAGGCAGACGGTAGCATGGTTCCGGCAGTTGATGCCCTAATCGACGTCTACCGCACCGATCTGACTGGCAAGTTCAATACAAAAACAAACAAGAAGGGTGAGTTTGTCTTTGCCGGGCTTCCCTTCGTTGGCACTTACATAATCGCCGCCAGTCTTGCGAACGCGCAGCCTGCGTTCCTGCCAAACGTCAACGTTAAGCAGGAAAACGATTACGAATTAGTGCTTTCTCCAGGTGACGGTAAGCGCCTAACGCTCGACGAAATCAAGAAAATGGCGGGTGCAGGAGGCGCGTCAACGAGTGGGGGAAGCGAGAGCGCTGCCGATAAGGCTAAGCGCGAGGAGGTGGACCGGAAGAACGCCGAGATTGACGCCAAGAACAAGCGTAACAACGAAATAAACGAGATTATCTCGCGTACCTTTAATGCAGGCAACGCGGCGCTTTTCGCAAAGAACTACGACGAAGCGATCAAGCAGTATCAAGAAGGCTTGGCCGCTGATCCGGAACAGGCCGCACTTTATACACAGGCAGCCATGGCTTTCCGTATGCGTGGCGTTGACCGTTATAACGCAGCGGTCAAGGCACCGGGAGACAGCGCCTCAAAAGCACCGGCATTTGATCTTGCAAAGCAAGATTTTCGTCAATCCGCCGAGAACGCCACGAAAGCCGTTCAATTGCTGCAGAAAGAAGAAGCGCCTGCCGATGCGGCGGCTCAGGCCGCGCAGAACAACAGGAAACTGGCCGCACTGACCACGCGCGCCGAATCGATGAGACTGTTTGTAGGTAAAGTTGACCCGTCTCAGGCAGACGCCGGCCTTACGGCCTATCAGGAATATATTAGCGCGGAACCCGATCCAGCCAAGAAAGCCAAAGCTCAGATGGACGCTGCTCAAATGCTTCTGGACGCGGGCCAGGGTGACAAGGCATTTGGGGAGTTCCAAAAAGTCCTGGCTCAGAAGCCCGACGATCCAGATGCGAATCTGGGCGCAGGTCTCGCACTCTACGGGACCGGCGACAAGGCGAAGTATCAGGAGGCTGCAAATTACTTGCAGCACTTTGTCGACAAAGCGCCAGATACGCACCCATTTAAGGCAGACATAAAAGCCGTACTCGAAAATCTGAAGAACAACGAGAACGTCGTCCCTGAGAAGACTGCGCCGGCCCGGCGTCGACGGCCTTAAGCCGGAGGTCGCTTTTTCTCTGACGTTGAGGCCGCGCTGGTTTGTGGCGGGTGGACGTCAAGTTTTCTCCGAACGTATCGGCAGCTGCGAAGTACTTTTACCCTCCCGCCAGAGCCTAAGCCGTTCTCGATAAATCCTCCCTGTTTTTGGCGCAAAGATGGGTCTTGACAGTGCAACGTTTCAACCTGTACTATGCCTGTGCAACGGTGTTTAGCACCGACTGAGTTTGACTTGGCTCTGGTTGGTGGAAACTGTTGCGGTAGGATCGATTCCTGAACCCGCCCTCCCTTAACCAGTCTGAACTCTAACCAAATATGTCCGCCAAATTAGGCGAAATCCTCGTCCGCGAGAACTTAATAAGCCCGCAAAACCTGCGTGAAGCGCTCGACTATCAACGCGAGCACGGGGGCCGGCTCGGATATAACCTTGTCAAGCTCGGCCTGGTGTCGGACGACATGATTACCGCAGTCCTATCCCGGCAGTACGGCATTCCTTCAGTCAACCTCGAGCTTTTCCAAATCGACGAGTCCGTGCTGCGCCTCATTCCGCAGGAAGTGGCGCAGAAATACTCTGTATTGCCGCTCTCGAGAGTCGGCGCGACACTGACGCTGGCGATGGTCGACCCGACCAATGTCTTCGCCATGGACGACATAAAGTTCATGACGGGCCTGAACGTTGAGCCAGTTGTTGTTGCCGAGGCGAGTATTCAACACGCAATCTCAAGGTACTACGGCACAACGAGGGAGATAGAGTTAGCAGTTTCTATTGACGACGCGGTCCTTGAAGGTGTCGGCGTTAAAGCCTCGAATGGCGGCGGCATCACCAGCGCCGATCTGGTTTCTCTCGACAGTATTGACTTCGCCCATGACGGCGCTGAAGCCGTCGAGGTCCTGGACGACAACGAGGAGATTGACCTCACGACGCTTTCACGCATGAGCGAGGACGCGCCTGTCGTTCGGCTCGTTAATGTGCTTCTCGTTGACGCACTTCGCCGCGGCGCTTCCGATATTCACGTCGAGCCATATGAAAAAGAGCTGCGCATCAGATTTCGTATTGACGGAGTACTGTACGACGTCATGCATCCTCCCTTGAAACTTCGTGACGCCTTGATCTCGCGCGTCAAGATCATGTCTAAGCTGGACATCTCCGAGAAGCGATTGCCCCAGGATGGCCGTATCAAGATCAGGGTCAAGGTAGATTCTCGATCGCGCGAACTCGATTTCCGCGTCTCAACCCTCCCCACTTTGTTTGGCGAAAAAGTCGTGCTGCGTCTGCTGGACAAAGAGAACCTGATGCTGGACATGACCAAACTGGGTTTCGAACCCGAATCGCTGGTCAAGTTTCAACAAAATATCTCGAAGCCCTATGGCATGGTACTGGTTACCGGCCCAACCGGAAGCGGCAAGACCAACACCCTCTACTCCGCGCTTCAATCTTTGAACACAATCGAAACCAATATCATGACCGCGGAAGATCCCGTCGAGTTCAATCTGATGGGGATCAACCAGGTGCAGATGAAAGAGCAGATCGGCTTGAACTTTGCCGCTGCTTTGCGTGCTTTCCTGCGTCAGGATCCGAATATCATCCTCGTCGGTGAGATCCGCGACTTTGAAACCGCGGAGATTGCCATCAAGGCCGCGCTCACCGGCCACCTTGTCCTCTCCACTCTTCACACCAACGATGCGCCCTCGACCATCTCGCGTCTGATGAACATGGGTATCGAGCCATTCCTCGTGGCCACCAGCGTGAACCTGATTCAGGCGCAACGCCTGATTCGCCGCGTGTGCAAAGATTGCAAGCGAGAGCAGCCAAATCCAGAGGAAGCCCTCGTTGAGATTGGTTTCTCGCCGGAAGAGGCAAAGAAGCTCAAGACATACAAGGGTCATGGCTGTGTCACTTGTAACAATACAGGTTACAAGGGGCGAGTTGGACTCTATGAAGTCATGGAAGTCACAGACGAGATCCGCGAACTGATTCTGATTGGCGCTTCAGCTCTTGAGTTGAGGAAGAAAGCCATTGAAGACGGCATGATTACGCTGCGCGAGTCGGGATTGCACAAGATTCGAGGCGGCATTACCACGATCGAGGAAGTTGTCCGCGAAACGGTGGCTTAAACCAGAAGGAGTAACACCATGTTGCGCAGAGTTGCACTATCCCTGCTGATGGCCATTTCGATTGTCACCATATTGCCTTTTGCCGAGTCGGCGGCTCATGGTATCCGGCAGAGCGTTGTCAGACACCGCCACCGCCACCATCGTCACCACTCACGTCGATGGTGGCGACGGCATCGCGCGTTGATGCGGCGTGCTGCTCTCGCCCACCGTAATGCTCCACTCGTGGTGGCATCGCAGCGGACTGTTTTAGCGGCGTCCGGAGCCTCGGGCTCTTCGGTCGCTGTTGCCCAACTTCCGAGCAAGGCAGGTCTTTCAGTAGTAGCGCTGAGCCGGCCTGCTCCAGCTTTTCTTACGCTTAAAGAGCAGCGTCAAATGCTTGGGGGTGTTTCCTTTGGAGAGCTGCGACGAATCGTTATCGACAAGATGATCACGGCAGGTGGCTGGGTCACCAATGATTATGAGCGCGAAGTTGGCGGACATCACGTCTTTGTGGTGACTGCGCAAACTCCGGCCGACGGACGGTCGCCGGAAAAGGCCTGGAACTACTATTTCACAGAGGTCAATGGCCGTATCTACAGTCTGACGACGGAGGCAAGCCTACAATCCGCGGAACGCGTAGCCGCAGAGGCCGAGAGATTTATCACTTCGCTCCATTGAAGCAGGAAGATTTGATTAAGTGCAAAGGCATGTCACTAATGCCGAACGCGAATTTCTGATAAGGAGAACTTAACCAATGCCACTGAATGAAGGCCTTCCCCAGGTCTCCCTTTCCGAGCTGCTGCGAAAGCTTTCGGACGTGGGGGGATCTGACCTTCACCTTACTACCGGCACGCCTCCGCAAGTTCGCGTGGACGGTCATCTACATCCGCTCGAAGGCTACAAGACGCTCACGTCTGCGGACACCAAACAGCTTGCCTATTCAGTGCTGACGGATGCTCAGAAACACCGCTTTGAAGAGAATCTCGAACTCGACTTTTCGTTCGGAGTCAAAGGACTCTCTCGCTTTCGCGCAAATATTTTCAACCAGCGTGGCGCCGTGGGAGCTGTCTTCCGAGCTATTCCGTACGAGATCAGAGCATTCGAGGAACTCGGACTTCCGTCGATCATCAAGGAAATGTGCAATAAGCCGCGCGGCTTGATCCTGGTTACCGGGCCGACGGGCTCCGGCAAATCGACTACGCTCGCCGCCATGATTGACAAGATCAATCGGGATCGACACGAACATATCCTGACTATCGAAGATCCAATCGAGTTTCTGCACAATCACAAGAACTGCCTCGTCAATCAGCGTGAGGTAAACGCCGACACCCGTGGTTTTGCCGATGCTCTGCGAACGGCGTTGCGCCAGGATCCAGACGTTGTGCTGATCGGCGAAATGCGCGACCTCGAGACAATCGAGTCCGCCCTGCGCATAGCGGAAACGGGTCACTTGACTCTCGCCACCCTGCATACAAACTCCGCCGCCTCGACCATCAACCGCATCATCGACGTCTTTCCTTCCGATCAACAGGCGCAGATACGTGCCCAGCTCTCGCTCGTGCTTGAGGGCATTCTCTGTCAGGCGTTGCTGCCGCGCGCTGAAGGCAGCGGGCGAGTAATGGGCCTCGAGATACTTGTTCCCAATCCCGCTATTCGAAACCTGATCCGCGAAGACAAGATCCATCAGATCTACTCGATGATGCAAACAGGTCAGGACAAGTACGGTATGCAGACCTTCAATCAGGCGCTGGCCACTCTCTACCACAAACGGCAAATCACGCTGGACTGTGCTTTACAGCGCTCGTCGAACGTAGACGAGTTGAGAGAGTTGATAGACCGCGGCTCCGGACTGAACACCGGCAACGGAGCCGGCAAACATCCCAGCCCCTACGCTCAGCCACGCCCAATCGGTGTCCGGCCCGCAATGAAATAAGTCGGATTTGAACTGGAGTTTTTGACCCATGCCTACCTACGTTTTCAAAGGCCGCAACAGACTAAATGAAGTCGTCGTCGGCGAACGCGTCGCGGACAATCGCGAAGCTTTGCGACAGATCCTGCGGCGCGAGCAGGTCACGCTTACATCTGTTAAGGAGAAGGGACGCGAGATCGGGATCCCGAAGATCGGTGGCCGAAAAAAGGTCAAGGCCAAGGATCTTTCAATCTTCACGCGGCAGTTCTCAGTAATGATCGATGCTGGTCTGCCCTTGGTTCAATGCCTCGAAATTCTCGCGCAACAGCAAAACAATAAGTACTTTCAACAGATTCTGATGCAGGTCAGGCAGGACGTCGAAGAGGGCTCGACTCTGGCGGCAGCGATGGCCCGGCATCCGCGCGTCTTCGATCAGCTCTACGCAAACATGGTCGAAGCCGGTGAGACTGGCGGTATTCTGGATCTGATTCTCCAGCGCCTCTCAACCTTCATCGAAAAGATCGTAAAGCTCAAACGAGACGTAATCTCGGCCTTGATCTATCCGGCGGCTGTTGTGGCGCTGGCAGTCGTAGCGGTCGCGGTGATCATGATTGTCGTAATTCCGCAGTTTAAGAACATCTTCCTCGGCTTGCTTGGACCGGGCGAGTTGCTGCCGTTGCCCACCCGAATCGTAGTCGCGTTCAGCAACTTTTTGGCCGGCTGGGGAGGCCTGGGAATTTTGGCGGCAATCATCAGCATCGCGGTGGGACTGCGCTTCTACTACAAGACTCCCGGCGGCCATCGAGTTATCGATGCCTTGCTTTTGAAGGTCCCCATTCTGGGCGCGATTTTCCGAAAGATCGCCGTGGCCAGATTCTCGCGAACACTATCGACCTTGCTTTCTTCTGGTGTTCCCATCTTGCAGTCGCTGGACATCACAGCCAAGACTTCCGGCAACCTAGTCATTGAAGAAGCGATCGGTAAGGTTCGGACCGGGGTTGAACGCGGTGAAAGCTTCGTCGATCCGCTGAAAGCAACTGACGTTTTCCCGCACATGGTCGCCCAGATGATCGGTATTGGTGAACAGACGGGCGCGCTCGACGCGATGCTGGGCAAGATCGCCGACTTCTACGAACAGGAAGTTGATAGCGCGATCGCCAACCTGCTGACGCTTATCGAGCCCGTCTTGATTGCATTTCTTGGTGTGACCATCGGCTCGATCGTCATCGCGATGTACCTGCCGCTCTTTACGCTGATCGGCAAACTCTCAAACAACCACTAAGGAGCGCCCTCTTGAGATAAAAGGTGTCCTGGAATGAAAGTTCAGGACTAACCGACTATAGTCCGCAACGCCCGCGCGAACACTTTGTTTCGTGCGGGCGTTTTGTCTTTCGAGTGCACGCGGCGCGTGTTTCCTGGTGAAACCGCGCGCCGATCTTGAAACGCGCGCTTGAAAAACTTATAGTCCATTCTCAGCCATCATAGTAGAATCTGGCTGCCGACCATTCGTTCTACCAGTAATTCCTGCGAGGTTGCTTCATTGCCGTGTCTCAAAGCGACCTGGATAGTTCAGTCATGCCGCGCACTGATCACTTTACTCGTTCTTATGATTACTTTGTGCGGGGGTGCCAATAGAATCGATGGGCAGACACCGCCGACATCTGCTCCCAGCGAAGTATTGACGCTGGAGAAAGCAATAAACCTGGCCCTGGAAAGCAATCGCGAAGTGCAGAACGCCAGCCTCGAGGCGCAGAAGGCCAAAGATAATGCTGCAGCGTTCCGCACGCATCGGCTTCCAACCATCAAAACGTATTCACTACTCTCAAAACCGCTGACCGGATTCAGGCTCACCGTCGATCGAGGCGCGCTAGGCACCTTTCCAGCCACGGGCCCGGTCCCCAGTGAGAACACCATCATCAGCTCATCGACGAAGCCGACGGCCCTTGTGTTCGGCTCGGTAAGCCAACCGCTTTCGCAACTCTGGCGCATCAACTTCGGCCTCAAGGCGCTCGAGGCGAACGAGGAAATTTCAGAGGCGCAGTTGCGAGCCAAACAGCAGGATCTAGTCAAGAATGTAAAGCAGGCCTATTACGGAATCCTGCAAACTCAGAGCGCGTTTGAAAGCGCCAACGAGACGATCAAGCTTTATCGCGAACTCGACCGCATCACTGGCGAATACTTTGCTCAACAGGTTGTCCTCAAACCAGACCTGCTGGAAGTGCACACCAAACTGGCAAGATCCGAATACGAGTTGCTGGTCCTGCAAAACCAACTCGCCACGCAGAAGGAACAATTCAACGACCTCCTCGGGCGTGCGGCGCAAACAGATTTTGGCGTTAGTTCAGCGTTGGAGGTCGCCGACTTCGTGATGCGCGACGCCGATCTCGTCGCCGCTCACGAGCGCGCCCTTGCACAACGTCCTGAACTGGCGGAGGCGCGAGCCAGGATCAAGCAGGCGGAATTCGACCGGCGCGCCAAGAAAGCGGAGTATCTGCCCGACGTCAGCCTGAACCTCAACTATCTTTCACCGTTCAGCTTTTCTGACTTTCTCCCGAAGAACATCGTGCACGCAGGCATCCTGGTCGAATGGGAGGTGTTCGATTGGGGCCGCAAGAAACACGAGTTGGCTGCGAAGAGCAGGACCGTCGAACAGGCCACAAACTATTTGCGCGAGACCGAAAACCGTATCGCTATTGATGTCAACACCAGGTATCGCAAGTTGCGGGAGGCTTCTCAGTTATTGCGTGTCGCGCGGCTCGCGCAAGAGGCTGCAGCGGCGAACGTGACAGTTATGTCGAACCGATATCGCGTACAGGCATCACTCTTGAAAGATGTGCTGCAGGTGCAGACCTCGCTGGCCGATGCGAACTTCCAGTACCAAAAAGCGCTGCTTGGTTTCTGGACCGCGAAAGCAGAGTTCGAGAAAGCCACGGGTGAAGACAAATGAAACCCAGCTACATCAGTCGCGATGAGTGGCTGTGGATGAAGGACGATTGTAAAAAGTGGCGGTTGAAAATAGCCGAATGATTGAGCCTACGTGTCGAGATCAAACTCACGATACTGCGCGGAACACTTGGCTCCGTAGGAGCCCTATGTTTATAGCGACGATGAACCTTCCAGGAATTATTAGCTCCGTTAGGAGCGACATGTCGCCCCTAGCGGGGCTGAGACATAAGAGGTCGATCGCCACTATAAACATTACGTCCCTACGGGACTCAACACACTATCTAAGAAATCACTTGATGATTCTCGGGATCCTCTTCTTCATCAGCGCTTCACTGGGTTGTGGCGCTAAGCCAAAAGAAGCCCCACTTAAATTAGTCAAAGCGAAACCGGTTGAAATGATCTCGACACAAAACAGCCAGCGTTACTCAGCGTCGATCGCGCCGCGCACGCAGGTTGATTTGGCATTCAAGGTCGGCGGCTACATCGTAAGCGTGCCGCAGGTCAAGGGATCAGATGGCCAGTGGCGTTACCTGCAGCAAGGCGACGTGGTTTCAAAAGGCGCGGTCCTGGCACGCGTGCGCCCCACCGATTACGCCGCCAAAGTGGACCAGGCCAAAGCGCAAGCGGCGCAGACGCGTTCATCACTCGAAAGCAGTCAGGCGCGTTTCAATGAAGCGAAGTCAGCGCTCGAAGCGAGCAAGATGCAAGTGGCCGAAGCGCAGGCCGGCTACAATAAGGCTCGACTTGATTGGGAACGCGCGCAGACGCTTTTTGCCAGTCAGAGTCTGACAAAAACAGATTACGACGCAGCGCACGCGCAGTTCGAGGCCGCGGAAGCGAAACTCGACGCGGCGAAATCACAATCCGCGGCGGCACAATCGAGAGTTGAAACTGCCAGAGCGGAAATAGAAGTCGCGCGCGCCCGCATCAAAGCGGCAGAAGCGACGACGACCGAAGCAACTATTCTCCTCGAAGATACGACTCTGCGCGCTCCGATCAGTGGCGTTTTATTGCAGCGCAAAATTGAAGTGGGCACACTCGTCTCGCCGGGAACTGTAGGATTCACGGTAGGCGATCTCACCGCGGTGAAGGCGGTCTTCGGAGTTGCCGATCTAGCCGTCGGCAAACTCAAACTCGGTGACTCTCTCGCAGTAGTTACGGAAGCCTTTCCCGGCGAAGAATTTCGCGGTCACATCACGGCCATTTCGCCGTCGGCTGATCCGAGCAGCCGAGTCTTCGCAGTCGAAGTCACAATCCCGAATCCGCAAAATCGTTTGAAGTCCGGGATGATTGCTTCCCTTCAAGTAGGGGACACCGGTCCTACAACTCAAGTCGCAGCCGTGCCGCTGACGGCGATCGTGCGAGCAAAAGACCCAGCAAACTCTTACGCCGTCTTTGTCGTGGAAGAGCAGGGCGGGAAGCAGGTGGCGCGACAACGCAACGTTGCGCTCGGCGAAACTATCGGTAACTCAGTTGCAATTACCAGCGGTGTGAAGGTTGGCGAGCGCGTCATCACCACCGGCGCACCACTGGTCGCCGATGGTGAAGCAGTGCAGGTGATTCCTTAGCATTTCCGATTGCCAATTGCCGATTGCCAATTGGCAGTTTGCGATGGCTGCACATGAATTTACGAAATTCAAGTGAGGCCGACTCAACAGGTTTGAAATCGGCAATTGGCAATCGGCAATCGGCAATAACTTATGTCCCACGGAAAGACTGATGCCGAAATCATCGAGAAGACTCATAACACTGCGCGCTTCTTCGTGCAGACGCGGCAGATCTCCTGGGTGTTGTTGATTGGCACTTGCCTTTGGGGCGTCTATGGCTACTTGAGTATGCCGCAGCGCAAAGATCCTGAGGTGCAGGTGCGCACGGCGGTCGCGCTGGTTCCCTGGCCCGGCGCCAGCGCGGAAAAGGTTGAGCAACTCGTCACCAAGACTGTCGAACAGACGATCGCCGGCAATGCAAGAGTCACGAAGATCGAATCCATCTCGCGCACCAACCTCGCCGTGGTCTATCTCGAACTGGACGAAAACCTCAAAGACACCAGCAAAGAACTAGCTGACATCGGTCTTCGGCTCGATGCTGTCACGAATCTCCCGCAGGGAGCCGGCCCGATCAATTTCATCCGAGACTTTGGCGATACTGCCGCGTTGATGCTAACCGTGGCCAGCCCGAAAGCCGGTGCAACAGAGATTGCGCCACGCGCCGCGGATATACGGAAAGCTATCGAAGAAGAGCGCGCTAAAGTCTCGCAGGCAAACAGAAACGGGCGGTTCACGATTGTCGTCAGCCTGGCGCAAGCCGCTTCGCCGCGGCTATTGCAAGCTCCTCTTAATCTCCTGATCGCGTATCTCAAGGAGAAGAATGCGGCGCGCGATCTGCGCGCCGTTCAGGGCGCGAGCGCTGCAGGCGTTGATGGTCTATCCGATTTGAACGACCAGCAACTGCTGGCTCTGGTGCAGGAGTTTCTCGGCGAACGCTTGCAAGCTTCAGAAATTCATCCCGACGCCTGGGCGCCGGTGGTGATTCGCGACCCGGGCGAAACCGAGCAGAAACTCGCGGCGGTAGCGGGCGATAAGTACACATATCGCGAAATGGATGATTTCACTGACTTGATCGATCGAACTCTGAAAACAGCTTCGACCGTCTCCAAAGTTGATCGCAAAGGCGTGCTAGACGAACAGATTTACCTGCTCTATTCCCAGGAGCGCCTCGCTTCTTACGGCATCCATCCCTCGAACCTTGGGAACCTGCTGAGCGCGCGCAATATCACTACCGGCGGCGGCCAGATTAATGTCGAGGGCAAGAATATAACGATCAATCCCTCAGGAGAGTTTAAGAGCGAGAAAGAGATTGGCGACGTCCTGGTTCCGTCCAAATCCGGAACGTCTTTGTACTTGCGTGACCTGGTGGATGTCGTGCGCGGCTATCAGAATCCTGCGCGCTACCTCAACTATTTCAACTGGCGTGACCAGCAAGGCAACTGGCATCGCAGCCGCGCCGTCACGCTCGCGGTGCAGATGCGTTCCGGCCAGCAGATCGGCGCGTTTGGAAAAGAGGTTGATGCCGCGCTGGGTGGCCTCAAACAGCAACTCCCGCAAGACCTGATATACGCGCGCACCTCCGACCAGCCGCTGCAGGTCGAAGAGAGCATCGATCTTTTCATGAATAGCCTTTACGAGGCGATCATTCTTGTCATCATCGTGGCGCTCATCGGTTTTTGGGACTGGCGCTCCGCTTTGCTGATGGCGCTTTCAATTCCGATCACGCTGGCGATGACTTTCGGGATGGTGTGCGCGCTCGGGATTGACCTGCAACAAGTCTCGATCGCCACGTTGATTATTGCGCTCGGTTTGCTGGTGGACGATCCCGTTGTGGCAGGTGATTCGATCAAGCGCGCCCTCGCCGAAGGTCATCCGCCAATTATCGCGGCGTGGCTGGGGCCAACAAAGCTGGCGACCGCGATCATGTATGCAACCGTCACAAATATCGTCGCGTATCTGCCGTTCCTGCTGTTGGCCGGAGCGACAGGCCAGTTCATCTATAGTTTGCCGATTGTACTCACCTGCTCGCTGGTTGCGTCGCGTCTGGTCTCGATGACGTTCATCCCGCTGCTGAGTTACTACCTGCTGCGGCCGAAAAAAGAGTTGCCCATTGAAGAGCGTCGACAGAAGGGCTTCGCCGCGTTCTACTATCGCGTCGGCACTTCAGCCATCAATCATCGCTGGAAAGTGATGGCTGCATCGCTTGCCTTCCTTGCGCTCGGCGCCCTGTTGATGAGCCAACTCAAGACGCAGTTTTTCCCGAAAGATCTCTCGTATCTTTCTTACGTCGACGTCTGGTTGCCGGAGGATGCGCCGTTGCAAGCGACTAACGAAACAGCGGCACAGACAGAACAAGTGATTCGCGACGCGATAAAAGAATACGGGCAGGCGCACGGCAAAGGAGACATGCTGCAATCGTTGACGACTTTCGCCGGCGGCGGTGGACCACGCTTCTGGTTTTCAGTTTCTCCTGAACTGGTGCAATTGAACTACGCGCAGATCATTATTCAACTTAAGGACAAGCACGACACGGAACATTTGATTGGGCCGTTGCAGAATGCGGTTTCCGCAAAAGTGCCGGGCGCGCGTATCGATGTGCGGCAGCTTGAATCAGGTAAGGCCGTCGGTCTTCCCGTGCAGATTCGCCTGAGCGGCAGCGACATTCCAACGCTGCGCAACCTGGCCGAACGAGTGAAGACGATTCTTCAGGATACTGCGATCGCCGAGCGAGTGCGCGACGATTGGGGCAGCGAGAGTTTCGCCGTCAACCTTAAGACAGATCCGGATCGCGCGAATCTGGCGGGCGTATCGAACATCGATGTGGCCGCGGCCTCAGCCACGGCAATGTCTGGCCAGCAGGTGACTACCTTGCGCGAGGGCGACAAACAGATTCCCGTCGTCGCGCGCCTGCGTATGGAAGAGCGGGCCCAGCTCGGCAACCTGAAGGATCTTTACGTTTACTCTTCACAGGGAACGGAGAAGGTTCCTCTGGGTCAGGTTTCCTCTACCGAGTACTCGATGCAGAACGCGAAGATTCGCTCGCGCAATCAGTTTCGCACCATCACCGTCGCGGCGATGCCCGCGGAAGGACATCTTGCTTCTGAGATCACGAAACTTGCTCAACCAAAACTGACCGGGCTACAGAACTCTTTGCCGGTCGGTTACAAGCTGGAAGTCGGAGGGGAGAAGGAGGATCAGGTCAAGGGTTTCAAGGATCTTGCCATAGTGCTCATGATCTCCGTGATCATGATCTTTCTCGCGCTCGTGTTTCAGTTTAAGAACGCAGTTAAGCCGTTCATCGTTTTTGTCGCCGTGCCTTACGGCATGGTCGGCGCGTTGGCGGCTCTTTGGATCATGGGCGCGCCGTTTGGCTTCATGGCCTTCCTCGGCATCGTGAGTCTGGTCGGCGTGATCGTCAGTCACATCATCGTGCTCTTCGACTTCATTGAAGAAAAGCACGCCGAAGGTGAGCCCTTGCGCGAGGC
>WNGG01002799.1_pt1 | contig 23986 bp, 21 predicted proteins | sample 5400661 | NCBI WGS metagenome assembly WNGG01 (sample SAMN13153372, study PRJNA577476) | soil metagenome | isolation source: 100 cm soil or saprolite under Garry oak tree replicate 1 | place: USA:California | collected 2016-06-15
CGCGGCGAGGGCGTGGGCGTAGGTGCCGATCTTGTTGGCGGTGTCGCCGTTGCGGGCGATGCGGTCGGCGCCCACCAGGACCGCCTCGGCCTGCCCGGTCGCCAGCGCCCAGGGCCCCGCCCCATCGGGGAGCAGCGTCACGTCGATGCCCGCCGCCAGCAGTTCCCACACGGTCAGGCGGCTCCCCTGCAGCAGCGGGCGGGTCTCGCAGGCCAGCACGGCGACCGGCTCACCGTGCGCAGCCTTCTGGTAGACCACACCGAGTGCGGAGCCGATCTCGGCGGTGGCGAGCCAGCCGGTGTTGCAGTGGGTCAGCACCCGCCCGATCCCAGCGAGCTCCGCACGGCCGTGCTCGGCCAGCCGCTGGCAGGCGTCGCGGTTCTCCCTGCGGATGCGCTCGGCCTCGGCGAGCGCCAGGACGCGGACTTCGGCGGGACCATGGCCGCGCTCGGCAGCGGCGCGGACCCGGGCGACCGCCCACGACAGGTTGACCGCGGTCGGCCGGGCACTCCCGATGCGGTCAGCGACCTCGGCGAGCGCGGCCAGCGACTGCCGCAGGTCGGCGGGCTCGCGCTCCATCAAGCCCACCACCACCCCGTAGGCGCCGCAGAGCCCGATCGCGGGCGCACCGCGCACCCGCAGGCTGCGGATCGCCTCCTCCACCTGCGCGACGGTCGCCAGGCGCAGCATCTCAGGGCGAGCGGGCAGCAGGGTCTGGTCGATGATCAGCAGGCCGTTGTCGCTGTCCCAGGCGACCGAACGGCGTTCGGCGACCAGGTCGAGGGCGCTGCGCCGAGGCTGAGCCCGGGTCATGATCGGCCTGCGGGGTTCAGCGAACGGGCGGCCTTGCCCGGTCCCGCTCGGCGAGCACGACCTCGATCCCGCCGGTGACATCGTTCACCAGGTTGAACAGCAGGGTGAGCAGGACGGTCACCACGCTCCACAACACCACGCCGAACACGCCGAACAGGAAGTACCAGCGGAACACCTTGCCAGCTGAGAACTGCACGGTGAGCGTGAACTTGTCCGCGAAGGTACTGACTGCCTCGAAGGCGCCCATCTGCGTCAGCACGAACCAGACGACCGCGAGCACCAGCATCCCGATCAGCATCAGGCAGGCATAGAAGAGCAGCGAGAACTTCAGCACCGACCAGGGATCGAGCCGCCGTAGGACCAGCCGGGCACGCCGGTCGACCGGTTGTGGCGTGCCGGCCTTCGCCGGTACCCCCGGCCGGGACGCGGACGGACGGGTCTGCGTCTGCACCTGGGGATACTGGCTGCTCATGAGGCCTACTCCTCGTCCTTGACGACCGGGGCCACGGCCGCCACGCGGGTGCCGTTCGCCCCCAGCCGCATGATCCGGACGCCCTGGGTGGCGCGGCTGGCACGCCGGATCTCGTTGACGCGGGTGCGGATGACCTGGCCGCCGTCGGTGATGAGGAACACGTCGTCCTCGTCCTGGACCACCATCGCGCCCGCGAGGAACCCTCTGGCCTCGGTCAACTCGGCGGTCTTGACACCCTGGATCGCGCGACCCTTGCGGGTGTACTGGTCGAGCGGGGTGCGCTTGCCGAAGCCCGCGTCGGTGACGACCAGCAGGTCGGCGCCGGAGCGGACCACCTCCATGGCGAGGACCTGGTCGTCGGAGCGCAGCTTCATCGCGGTGACCCCGCTGGTCTGGCGGCCCATCGGGCGCACGCTTGCCTCGCTGAACCGGACCGCCATCGCCTTACGCGAGACGAACAGCAGGTCGTCGTCGCCAGAGGTGAGCTTGACGCCGATGAGTTCATCGTCATCTCTCAGGTTGATCGCGATCAGGCCGACGCGAGGCGAGTCGTATTCCAGCAGCGCGGTCTTCTTCACCATCCCATGCTTGGTTCCAAGTACCAGGAACTTACCATCGTCGTAGTCATCCAGGTCGAGGACCGCCGCGATCTTCTCGTCCGGCTGGAAGGTCGCCCCTGGGATGTTGGCGATGTAGGTGCCGCGCGAGTTGCGCGCCGCCTCCGGCAGCTCGTGCACCTTCACCCGGTAGACCCGGCCCTTGTTGGTGAAGAACAGCACCCAGTGGTGGGTATTGGTGATGAACAGGAACTGCACGATGTCGTCCTCGCGCAGGTTGGCACCGCGCACGCCGCGGCCACCGCGGCCCTGGGAGCGGTAGTCGGTGAGGGGCACCCGCTTGACGTAGCCGGTCCGGGTCACGGTGACCACCACCGGCTCGGCGGCGATCAGGTCCTCGATCGACAGCTCGCCCTCGTCCGGGCGGATCTCGGTGCGGCGCGCGTCGCCGAAGCGGCGCTTCAAGTCGAGCAGCTCGTCCTTGACGATGCCCCGCACCTTGGAGGGGTCGTCCAGGATCGCCTTCAGTTCGGCGATCTTGGCCTGCAGCTCGGCGTACTCGTCCTGGATCTTGCGGCGCTCCAGGGCGGCCAGGCGGCGTAGCTGCATGTCGAGGATGGCGGTGGCCTGGATCTCCGACAGGCTGTAGCGCTCCATCAGCTGGGTGCGTGCCTGGTCGGCCGAGGGGGCGTTGCGGATGAGGTTGATGACCTCGTCCAGGTGATCCAGCGCGATCAGCAGTCCCTCGAGGATGTGCGCGCGCTCCTGCGCCTTGCGCAGCTCGTAGCGGGTGCGGCGCACCACCACCGAGATCTGGTGGGTGACGTAGTGCGACAGCATGTCGGCGATGTTCAGGACCCGCGGCACGCCGTCCACCAGCGCCAGCATGATCACCCCGAAGGTGTCCTGCAGCTGGGTGTGCTTGTAGAGCTGGTTCAGCACCACCTGCGGCACCGCGTCGCGGCGCACGTCGATGACCAGGCGGGTGCCTTCCTTGTTGCTCTCGTTGTTGATGTCGGCGATGCCGCTGATGCGCGCATCCTTGACCAGGTCGGCGATCTTCTGCAGCAGCCGGTCCCCCGAGACCTGGTAGGGCAGCTCGGTGACGACCAGGCGCTGCCCGCCGCGGTTCGACTCCTCGATATGCACCTTGGAGCGGACCCGGATCGAGCCGCGTCCGGTGAGGTAGGCATCGCGGATCCCCTGCGTGCCCATGATCAGCGCACCGGTCGGGAAGTCCGGGCCCTTGAGGTAGGCCATCAGCTCTTCGGAAGTCAGCTCCGGGTTGTCGATCAGCGCGACCACGGCGTCGATGACCTCGCCGAGGTTATGTGGCGGGATGTTGGTCGCCATCCCCACCGCGATACCACTCGACCCATTCGCCAGCAGATTCGGGAACCGCGCCGGCAACACCACCGGCTCCTGATGCTGGTTGTCATAGTTCGGCGCGAAATCGACGGTTTCCTTGTCGATATCCCGCAACAACTCCATCGCCAACGGCGACAACCGCGCTTCGGTGTAGCGCATCGCGGCTGCGGAGTCGCCGTCGGCGGTGCCGAAGTTGCCGCGGCCGTCGATCAGGGGGTAGCGGGAGGCGAAGTCCTGGCCGAGGCGGACCATGGCGTCGTAGACGGAGGTGTCGCCGTGGGGGTGGTAGCGGCCGAGGACGGTGCCGACGATGTTGGCGGACTTGCGGCGGTTGGAGGTGGCGCGGATGCCCTCCTCGTCGGCGCCCCACAGGATGCGCCGGTGCACCGGCTTGAGGCCGTCGCGCACGTCGGGCAGGGCCCGCGACACGATCACGCTCATGGCGTAATCGAGGAACGACCGCTGGACCTCCTCCTCCAGCTCGATCGGCTCGATCCGGCGGGCTTCAGGCACCCTTGATCCCTTCCCTGTCTTCCCTCGTCGTTGTCGCCATCGGCAGCTTCCTAAACATCGAGGAAGCGCACGTCCTTGGCGTTTCGCTGGATGAACTGGCGGCGCGGCTCGACCAGCTCGCCCATCAGGATCGTGAAGATCTCGTCGGCGACTGCCGCGTCCTCCAGGCCGACCTGGAGCAGGGTGCGGCGGTCGGGATCCATGGTGGTGTCCCACAACTCGTCGGCGTTCATCTCGCCGAGACCCTTGTTGCGCTCGGGGGTCTCGAACTTGCGACTGCCGCCCTTGATCCACTGCTGCAGCTCGCGCTCGGTGTAGGCGTAGAAGGTCTCCTTGCCGCCACGGCCGTAGCGGACCTTGTACAGCGGCGGCTGCGCGATGTACACGAAGCCGGCCTCCATCAGCCCGCGCATGAAGCGGAACAGGAAGGTCAGCAGCAGCGTGCGGATGTGCGAGCCGTCGACGTCCGCGTCGGCCATGAGCACGATCTTGTTGTAGCGCGCCTTGGTGAGGTCGAAGTCCTCGCCGATCCCGGTGCCCATCGCGGTGATGATGGACTGGATCTCGTTGTTCTTGAGGGCCTGGTCCAGCCGCGCCTTCTCGACGTTCAGGATCTTGCCGCGGATCGGCAGGATCGCTTGGAAGGTGCGGTTGCGGGCGGTCTTGGCAGAGCCGCCGTCGGAGTCGCCCTCCACGATGAACAGCTCGGCCTGGCGCGGATCGCGCGAGGAGCAGTCGCCGAGCTTGGTCTTGGTCTGGCCCTCGAACTGGGGCTCGCGCAGCTTCACCGAGACGATCGCGGTGAGGCCCTCACGGACGTCGTCGCCGCTGAGGTTGTCGTCCTTCTCCTTGAGCAGGTTGTTGGCCCGCGCGTAGGCGTTGACCCGCGAGGTCAGCGCGGCGCGGAAGCCCTCCTCATGGGTGCCGCCCTCGACCGTGTTGATGGTGTTGGCGAAGGTGTAGACGGCGTCGTTGTAGCCGCTGTTCCACTGCATCGCCACTTCGACCTCGGCGCTGTGGTTCTCGCCCTGGAAGTAGATGATCGCGGGGTGGACCGGCTCCTTGGAGTCATTCAGGTGCGACACGAAGTCGCGGATACCGCCCTGGAACAGGTACTTCTCGGTGGTGGGCTGGTCGGCCCGCTCGTCGGTCAGGGTGATCGACAGGCCGGCGTTCAGGAACGCCATCTCCCGCATGCGCTTGGAGAGGGTGTCGAAGCGGAACTCGGTCTCCTCGAAGATCTCCGCGTCGGGCCAGAACGACACCGTGGTGCCGTGGCCCTCGGCCTTCCCCACCCGCTCGACGTCGCCGGTCGGGGTGCCCCGCAGGAACGACTGGCGCCAGCGGTAGCCGTCGCGGATGACCTCGGCCACCAGCCGACTCGACAGGGCGTTGACCACCGAGATGCCGACGCCGTGCAGGCCGCCACTGACGGCGTAGGTGTCGCCCCCGAACTTGCCGCCAGCGTGCAGCTTGGTCATGACGACCTCGAGCGTCGAGCGGTGCTCGACCGGGTGCTCCCCGACGGGGATACCGCGGCCGTTGTCCACTACCCGGCAGCCGCCGTCGGCCAGCAGCCTGATATCAATCGTGTCACAATACCCGGCCAAGGCCTCGTCGACCGAGTTGTCCACTACCTCGTAGACCAGATGGTGGAGGCCGCGCAGCCCGGTCGACCCGATGTACATGCCTGGGCGCTTGCGGACTGCCTCCAAGCCTTCCAGGACTTTGATCGAATCTTCGGTATAGGCCGTTGCCATCAGACTCCTTGTCCAAGCCCCTCATCCAGGCTCAAACGAGCACGCCATCACCCAGAGCGCCAACCGGCGCCGAGCGGGCTGGAACCCGTTCGCGTTGCACGGAGAGGGGGGAAGTTCCCTTACGAGTATACCATCCTCTCCGCTACGGGGCCTGGCGTTCATGCAGGTCAACGGGCAGATGGCTGAGCGTGACGCCACCTTGCCGCCGACATGCTCATACCTCGTTTGGTTGCCCAACTAACGCAACCAGATCGTACCCACTTGCTGTGACAGCATTCCGAAGCCGGAAAGTTATCCACACCCTATGGATGACTCTGTGGATAAGGCTATGACCTCAAGCTCGCGGGCCATCAGCGGGGACCCTAGTCGCGCTGATCAGTCGCGGTACGGTCGGCGGCGGGTGCGCGCTTCGTCGGTGCGGATGTTCAGCTGCTTGACCACGCCAGCGCCGCAGACCACAGCGAGGCGCTCAAGCAGCGTGATCTGGAGGTAGCTGAGTTGCGTGGCCCAGGTGGCCGAGTCGGCCACGACCTGCAGGGTCCCGTCGTCCTCCAGCCGGCCCGGATGGCAGTGCGCCGCCACTGTCTCGCCCACCACCTGCGGCCAGCGGGAAGTGACGCGAGCGGCGAGCAGCCGCTGCTGCCACCCGCGCGAACGCAGGATCGAGGCGATCTCGTCGCCGATCGGCCGTGGGTCCCGATCCCAGCCCTTACTCATCCCTTGCTCACGTGGTTTGCTCCAGTCTTGGCGTGATCTTCCCTGGTTCCACGTGAAACATTGCCGTTTTGAGCTCCTGCGGCAGCTCCTCGGGCACCGCTGCGGTAATGATGACCTGCTCCACCGACATCGCGACCGCCGCCAGGCACTCACGCCGACGGCGGTCGAGTTCGGCGAAGACATCGTCAAGCAGCAGCACCGGCTCCTCGCCCTCGCTGCTGAGGAGCTGGTGGGCGGCGAGCCGCAACGCGAGCGCAAGCGACCACGCCTCGCCATGGGACGCGTGCGTCCGGGCGGGGAGGCCCTGCAGCGACAGCGCCAGGTCGTCGCGGTGCGGCCCGGACAGGGTGAGGCCGCGCTCGATCTCGCGAGTTCGGTCCCCCAGCAGCCGCTCCCGGAGCAGCCGCGCCAGCCGCGAAGGCTCCGGCGCCGGGGTGTCGGCTCCGGCCTCCTCCACCTGCTCCGCTGGCCCTGAGCCGGACTGTGGACCGCCCCGCCTGAGCACCGACGACACGTAGGTCAGGTCGACCAAGTCAGGACCGGATGCCAGCTCCTGGTACGACTGCCGCACCAGAGGGCGCAGCCGCTCGACCAGGCGGAGGCGCTCGGCCCAAAGCTCGGCACCGGCGGCGGCCAGCTTGTCGTCCCAGACCTCGAGCGTCGCGAGCCCTGCGCTGGATGGCAGGCGACCGGCGGCGCTGCGGAGTAGGGTGTTGCGCTGCCGCAGGATCCGGTCGTAGTCGTGGCGGCTCGCCAGGTAGCGAGGCAGCCGCTGCACCGCGAGGGCGTCGAGAAAGCGACGGCGCTCCTCCGGGTCGCCGCGGACCAGTGCGAGGTCCTCCGGCGCGAACATGGTGGCGCGCACCACCCCGAGCAGATCCCGGGAGCGCGGCACTGCCGCCCGGTTGATGCGGCCGCGGACGCCGGTCCCGGGGCGCAGCTCCACCTCCAGCAGCACTTTGCGGCCTTCGCGCTCCACCAATGCCCGGATCACGGCAGCGCCGGCGCCCTCCCGCACCAGGGTCGCTTCTTGCCCGGCCCGGTGCGACCCCAGCGTGGCCAGAAACCCGATCGCCTCCACCACGTTGGTCTTGCCGACGCCATTCGGGCCCACCAGCACTGACGCGCCGGCTGGGAATTCGGCGAAGACCGCCGGGTGGTTCCGGAAGTCCGTCAGCTCCAGGCGTTCCAGTCGCACTAGTGCCACCGCCGACAGCGGACGCCCGGTCGATACCGGGATCCAACGGTGATCACGCTGCGGAAATCTCCCACATGGCGGGGCGTCGACCGGGCGAACGCTTCTAGAGGCGGCACTACTACGCCGGGAGGCGGACGGGCATGATCAGGTACATGAACCCGCGCGGGTCGTTGCCGTGGACTAGAGCCGGCTTGAGGCCGTCGCGGATCTCGAAGACGATCTCGTTGTCGGCCACCGCGCTGGCCCCCTCGCTCAGGTAGGTCGGGTTGAACGCGATCGTCAGCGCCTCGCCTTCGTACTTGACGTCGATCGCCGCCGCACCACGGCCCACGTCCTGCAGGCTGCCGTCGACCTGCAGGCGGTCGCGCTCGAAGCTGAGCCGGACCGGGTTGTTGTTCTGCCCGTAGGGGGCGACCTGCTTCAGCGCGTCGAGCAAGGGCTGGCGCTCGACGGTGGCGAGGTTCTCGTAGCCGGAGGGGATCAGGCTGCGGAACGGCGGGAAGTCACCCTCGACCAACCGCGAGGTCAGCCTCCAGCCGCCGCCAGCGAAGGTCACCTGGTGCGGCTCGATGGCAACCTCGACGGCGCTGTCGCCGGCGAACTGGCGTGCTGCCTCGCTCAGCGCCCGCGCCGGCACCAGGGCGGTCATGGGGGGGTGCGCCCAGCTCCACTCGAGCTCACGGACCGCCAGCCGGTAGGAGTCGGTGGCGGCCAGGGTGAGGCGCTCGGCCTCAGCCTCGAACAGGACCGCCGTGAGGACCGGCCGACCCTCGTCGTGCGAGGCGGCACGCGCGACCTGATTGGCCGCAGCTGCCAGCACCTCGCCCGGCAGGGTCGCGGCATGCTCGAGGGACGGCTGGGTCAGGGTGGGAAAGTCCTCGGCGTCGAGCAGCCGCAGCTCGTGGGAGGTGGAGCCACAACGGACCGCCAGGCCGCCGTCGCCAGCCTCGATCTCCACCACGCCGGCCGGAAGGTTGCGGATCACGTCGCCGAAGATCCGGCCCGGCACCACCACGCGCCCGTCGGCTCCGCCACGGACCTGGACCACCGCCTCGCCGGTGTGCTCCAAGTCAGTCGAGGCCAGACGCAGGCTGTCGCCGGACAGTTCCAGCAGCGCTCCTCCCAGCACTGGAAGGGTCGGGCGAGTGGAGACCGTCCGGCTCACCCACTGGACGGCGTCAGCGAAGTTGTCTCGTTCAGTCGTGAACTTCACGGTGGGCCTCCCACGGGCTTGTCCCCAGGGTATTGGTGTTAAGAGCTAAGAGAATAAGAAAACCTTGTAACAGTAATAGGGGCTGTGGGTATGTGGACGGAGGGTCGTTCGCGCTGCTCAGCAGTGCTGCGGAAGTTCCTCTCGGCCTGGGGACGACGGGGGTCCTTCATCCCCAGGCCGACCCCGTCCCCGAGGAGTCCGCGCACTGTCCCCAACTCGTTCACAGCCTGTCCCCAGGTCGTCCACATGCCGCCGGCCGAGCATGCAGGCGAGCGAAGCGATGCTGTCCATGGGAGGCCGGCGGAGTTGGCTCTTGGCGCAGCCATCCTCACGACACCTGTTGCGCGCGGATCTTGACCCGGTTGGTCAGCTCCTGCACCTGGTTGTAGATGCTGCGCCGTTCGCGCATCAGGTCCCGGATCTTGTTGGCGGCGTGCATGACCGTGGTGTGGTCGCGGCCGCCGAACGCCTGGCCGATCTTGGGCAGCGACAGCGGGGTCAGCTCCCTGGTGAGGTACATCGCCATTTGCCGCGCGGTCACCAGCAGCCGTGAGCGGCTGGAACCGGTGAGGTCCTCCACCGTCAGCCCGAAGTAAGCCGCGGTCTCGGCCATGATGACCTGCACCGAGACCTCGCGGGTGCCCTCGTCGGGGAAGAGGTCCTTCAGCACGACCTCGGCCAGGGAGAGATCGACCGAGCTGCGGTTCAGCGAGGCGAAGGCGGTGACCCGGATGAGCGCCCCCTCCAGCTCACGGATGTTGGAGGCCACTTTGGAGGCGATGAAGGAGAGCACGTCATCGGGCACGTTCAGCCGGTCGGCGCCGGATTTCTTGCGCAGGATGGCGATCCGCGTCTCCAGGTCGGGAGGCTGGATGTCGGTGATCAAGCCCCACTCGAAGCGGCTCCGCAGGCGGTCCTCCAGCGTGGCGATCTGCTTGGGCGGCCGGTCCGAGGAGATCACGATCTGCTTGTCGGCGTTGTGGAGCGCGTTGAAGGTGTGGAAGAACTCCTCCTGGGTGCGCTCCTTGCCTTCCAGGAACTGGATGTCGTCGATCAGCAGGATGTCCATGTCGCGGTAGCGCCGCTGGAAGGCGCCGGCGCGGTCGTCCCGGATCGCGTTGATGAAGTCGTTGGTGAACTGCTCGCTGGACACGTAGCGGACCCGCAGTTGCACGAACAGGTTGCCGGCGTAGTGGCCGATGGCGTGCAGCAGGTGGGTCTTGCCGAGCCCAGCTCCCCCGTAGATGAACAGGGGGTTGTAGGACTTGGCCGGGGCCTCGGCCACCGCCACCGCGGCCGCGTGGGCGAAACGGTTGGAGGAGCCGATCACGAAGCGGTCGAAGGTGTACTTCGGATTGAGCTGTGGATGATCGTTGCCCACTCTTCCAGGCACATTCGCCGGCACACCGGGTCGGGGAAGCTCTTCTTCCACAGTTTCCACAGGGTCATCCACAGGCCGAACCGTGACCCGGATGTTCAGCGGCCGCCCCGCGACCCGTGACAGGGCCGCGAGCACGGTCGGGGCGTAGCGCTGCTCGACCCACTCCTTGACGAAATCGTCGGGGACCGCGAGGACCAGCGTGTCCCCCACGATCGACACCGGCTTGGTCTGTGCCAGCCACGCCTTGTGTGTTGAACCCGCGCCGTCGAGTGACTCTAGGCAGGTGGTCCAGATTGCTGCCGCGTCCTCATGCAGATCCTCGGCCACCGCCCACTCGCCCCTTTCCCCAGTGTTCGGCGATCCACGACCGCGTCGTGCGCGGTCCGTGGAGGCCCTGGCCATCCCACATATCCACACCCCCGTCCACAGGTGTGGAGAACCAACCCCCTACGAGTGCGGTAGCCCCGCCGAGCAGGTGCCGGGAGAGACGGCGCGACCTCGCTGAATGAGCGGAAGGCCGTAGCGGGGAAGCCGGGCTGAACGCGTGAGCCGCCAATAGTGAAGGCGGCCGGAGAATAGCATCGCGCTGCGGCCCTCCTCAAGGGCGGAAAGGCTCATTCTGAGGGGAGCGCTGTACCCTGAGGAGAGGAGGAGCGCCTGTCCGGCTAGCCGAGCATGGCGGTTTTGGGGGCAGTGCGCCGCGTTGACGCATGTTCAGAGGGGACCGTACCATCGATTCTTCGGCGCACTCCTGCGCCTCGATCTTGCATGCCTCCGCCTTTACCAGGTCAAGGGAGTCATCGTCGTGAAACGCACGTTCCAACCGAACAACCGGAAGCGGTCGAAGACGCACGGGTTTCGCATCCGCATGCGTACCCGTGCAGGTCGTGCCATCCTCGCCAGGCGGCGCGCCAAGGGCCGCGAGCGGCTCTCGGCCTAGGTCACCATGCCAATGGCTACCGTCGACCGCCTGAGCTCCCCAGCGGCATTCCGGTCGGTGTTCTCCACCGGCCGTTCCTATGCTAAGGGGACGGTTGTGGTGTACGTCGCCAAACGCACCACTGGGAGTGGCCCGCCCCGTGCCGGGTTTGTGGTGAGCCGCAAGGTCGGCGGCGCCGTCGCCCGGAACCGGGCCAAGCGCCTGCTCCGGGAGGCACTGCGGCTGGAGGGCAGGCACATCCCTGATGGTCTCGACCTGGTGGTGGTGGCGCGTCCAAGCGTCGCCGGCGCCTCCTACGTGGAGGTCGCCGGAGACCTGCGCAGCGTCCTCGCTGCCGCCGGCCTCGACGGAGGCGACGAGAGGTGAATCAGCAGGCGCGGAGCGTGCCGCGACGCAACTGGATGGCGGTTGCGCTCCTTGCGGCCATCCGCGGCTACCAGCGCTGGATCAGTCCGGCGCTGGGCCCTCGCTGTCGCTTCTACCCGTCCTGTTCCCAATACGCCAAGACCGCGATCGAGATCCACGGGGCTGCTCGCGGAACCTGGCTGGCCATGCGGCGACTGGTGAAGTGCCAGCCGTTCCACCCTGGCGGATTCGACTACGTCCCGCCCCCTCGGGGGGCCCACAAGGACAAGGGCGCTGCCGAGGACGAGGCAGCGAACGTCCAGCGCGCATGAGAGAGGCTCTTTCCGGTGCAACTGTTGCAACTGTTCAATAGTTTCCGGGACGGGATGTATCTCGTCCTGAAGTTCTTCCAGCACCTTATTGATCCCCTCATGGGCGGCCAGAGCTACTGGCTCTCGATCGTGCTGCTGACACTCGCCGTGCGCATCGTGCTGATCCCGCTCACGGTGAAGCAGGTCCGCTCCACCCGCGCGATGCAGGACATCGCGCCGAAGCTGAAGCAGCTCCAGGCGAAGCACAAGAACGACAAGCAGAAGCTCAACGAAGAGATGATGAAGCTCTACAAAGAGCATGGCATCAACCCGCTCGCTGGCTGCTGGCCGCTGCTCGCGCAGATGCCGTTCTTCTTCGCGCTGTACCGGGTCATCTACAGCCAGCGCATCGCTGGCGAGACCAACATCCTGCTCGGCAAGAACTTCTTCGGCGTACCGCTGGAGCAGCGCTGGAGCCAACTCCCCGGCTGGGACAAGCTCCTGTCGGTGTCGGGCGCGACGATCCTCGTGCTCATCATCGGGATGGCGGTGACCACCTTCATCTCTCAGCGCCAGCTGATGTCCAAGCAGGCGGCGCAGATGAACCCGCAGCAGGCCACGATGATGAAGATCATGCCGCTGTTCTTCGTGTTCATCTCGATCAACTTCCCGTTGGCGGTGGTCATCTACTGGGTGACCACTAACCTATGGACCATGGGCCAGCAGTGGGTGCTGCTCCGCAACACGCCGGTCCCGGCTGGAGCTGGAGCGGGCGCTGCGGGTTCGGCCAAGACGGCTACCGCCCCGGCGCTGACTCCCTCCGAAGGGGAGGGGCGCAAGGGGCTTGGTGCCCTCGGGCTGTTCCGCGACCTGTTCAAGCCATCGGGACCGGGCGGCCAGGCGGCCAGCAACGCCGGCAACGGGAGCGGGAACACAGCCGCCAAGCCAGAGGACGGCGGACAGCAGGCCGGTGGCCGTGGTGGTGCCGGCAGTGGCGGGACTGGCAAGCAAGGGCAGGGTCAGCGAGGGTCCACTCAGGCTGGTGGGAAGCCGAGCGCGGGAGGCACGCGCAAGCCTGGCGGTGGACGCACGTCCGGAAAGGGCAAGGCAAGTGGCCCACGCCGAGGCAAGCGCTAAGACAGTGGCAGCGGCCGTCGCCCTGGCCGCTGCCAAACTCGGGCTCCGCGAGGACCAGGTCGACGTCGAGGTCCTCACCGAGCCGATCCCACCGACCTTCGGCAAGATCGGCGAACCAGCCTTGGTGAGGGTGACGCCGCGGACACTGGCGCCCGCCGTCTCTGACGCTGGACCCGGGCTTCCGCCCACGGGTGCAGCGATGGCGGCGTCTGAGGCGGAGGTTGAGCTGCCCACCTCCATCCCCACCTCGCCAGTCGCTGCACCGGCACCACTCGGCGCCGTTGCGCCCGTCGCCACGAGCACGAGTTCTGGGTCGGGGTCTGGCTCCCGCTCCCGCTATGAGGAGGTCGACGATCCCGAGGTGGTCGCCGCCGACACCGAGCTGGCGGGCGACTTCATCGAGGGACTGCTCGACATCCTTGACATTGACGGCGATATCACCACCTGGGTCGATGACGCTGGTGGGCACGTTGACATCGAAGGAACCAAGCTGGAGTTCCTGATTGGGACCGACGGCGAGACGCTCAACGCGCTCCAGGAGCTGACGCGGCTGGCCGTGCTGCGTCAGACCCAGCGCTGGGTTCGCATCGCCATCGACGTTGACCACTACCGAGCCCGTCGCCGCGAAGAGATCATCGCGAACGCCAAGGCCGTCGCCGAGCGGGTTGCCCGTACCCAGCAGGGCGAGGAGCTGCGGCCCATGCCTGCCTTCGAGCGCAAGCTCGTTCACGACGTGGTCGCGACCCTCCCCCACCTCCGCAGCGAGAGCCTGGGCGAGGAACCGAACCGCCGCGTACTCATCCTGCCCGCCTGACAACGACAACGGGCACGACGCGCAGCGGCTAGCGTTTGCGGTCGGTGCCACGGAGAACTGCGCGAATCCAGGCGCGGTCCTCAGTCAGGTAGGCGTCGACGGTCAGGTCGGCCGCAGCCAGCTCCTCTGCGAGCTGGTCGTCATCGAGGCAGCCTGCGGCAAAGATATGGGTCCAGCTCTGGTTGCCAATGCGGTACTCCATGGTCGCCGTCAACAGGTTGGGCGCCAGCCGATGAATATCCCAGAGGCAGAGGGTGATCTCGCCCATGGTGCGCTGGGATGGGCTGGCGGTTGCGAACCAGGCCGGCTCAAGGCGTTAGATCAGCACACAGCCAGCGTCGGCGAGGTGGCGACGACAGGTCCGCAAGAGCTCGTGCCGTAGCTCGCCATCTGGCGCGTTGATCAGGTGCGAGGCCAGCAGCACAACATCGAAGCGGCGGTCCAGGTCGAGCCTCTGGATCGGGCTGCACACCGTCTCAGCCCTACGGATGTGCGCCAGCATCGCCGCTGACTCATCGATGGCGACAACTGGGTGTCCAAGCTCGACGAGCGGGCGGGTGATCCGACTGGTGCCAGCGCCAAGCTCCAGGATCGAGGCACCGTCTGGGATGGCCGTATGGATGAGCTGCGGTTCGTCGCCTGCTGGCAGCAGCGTGTACAGCTCCACCGCGGATCCATCTGGAGCGATCTCACCAGGGCCACTCCCCTGCGCGAACCAATAGCCTTCGCTCGCATCGCGTGATGCTTCGGGGACGGCAATGAGTTCCTGGAGGGAGTCAGGGAGGTGGTCGATGCCGCCGAACTCGGGCACGATAATCGACTTGATACGCCTGCGGAGATCGGCCCGGATCTGTAGGGAGGCGATGTGCCCGGTGCCGATGCTTGCACAGTCGTCCTCGATGAGGACGTCGGGTAGCTCACTGCCGGCTAGCTCGCCGTAGCTTTGGCCAGGCTGGCGGGCGAGCACACGGCCAGGCGGGAACCCATGCTCGCGGAGGACATGGGCATCCGCGGCAACGTCGTCGCGGTTGCGGTGGGAGCTGAGATAGTCGAGTTGTGCTCGCTGCTGCTGCCAGCGCTGCAACTTCTCGGCGGCGTTGCCGACAGGCACGTACGCACCGTACTCCCGGATGGATGGGTCCTGTCCGGCACGAACCTGTGCGACTCGCTGTAGGCGGGTCCGCCCAATGCCACTCTGGTGCATGAGCGCTGTGCCGTGAAGGAACACGAGGAGCCGCACGCGCCTCTCCCAGGCTGGAGCTGGATCTGAAAGGGTCGAGGTTCAATGTTTCACGTGAAACATTGACGGTGAGTTGTTGCATGTGGTGGCGGCGGAGATCAGGGCGCCTGCTGAGGTGGATGCAGCCCACAGAGTGCTTGTGGCAGTCGCCGCCTGGGGCCGCCAGCGCCCTGACGTCCGCGCTGTCTTGCTGGTTGGCTCCCAGGCTCGGGCAGAGATGCCTGCAGATTCGCTGGTCGGACATCGACCATGGGCGACAAGCTCGGATTGGAGCAAGCCTTCCGCCAGCGCTGGCGAACCACAGGCAGGCAAGTCGCCAACATCCGAGGAGTTCGCGTAGTTGGTAGCCGACTTCTGGTACCGCCCTGCTCTGGGCGGCCAAGAAGCTGCAACGAGGCGAGGCCTGGGCCGTCAAGCAATGTTGCGACAGCTACCTCAAGAATCTGCTGGTGGACCTACTTGCCTGGCATCCGCGAGCCGCTGACCCGCAGATCGATACCTGGCATGGGGGCCGCTTCCTGGAGCACGAGTGCGCCGAGCGACTGGGCCTACCAGTGAGCGTCCCCACCGCCGCATCTGCCAGCGACTCCGTGAGATCCTCCCCTCCCCCCTCCATCGCCAAGCGCCTGACACCAGATGACTGCGCTTGAACCAACCACGCGACAGCTTTCCGGGAGACAGTGCCCTCCGACCTGGACGGCACGGCAGCGCTGCTGGGCGATCCCAACGTCATGCGCCACTACCTGCGCCCGAAGCGCCGAGACGAAGCGCTCGCTTGGATCTCGTGGAACCAGCGGCTGTACCGCGAGCATGGGTTCAGGCTGTGACTGCTGACGCTCCAGGAGACTGGTGAGTTCGTCGGCGATTGTGGGCTGGCGCCACAGGATGTTGACGGCGTGACGCATACCGAGACCGGCTACCACCAAGCTTGGCATGGCGCTCGATCACGAGACGGACAATCATGGCCGTTGGAGCAGCCCGCAGCGCATCTATACGATGCCGCTCCGCCAACGATGAAGGTGAGAGGGGGACGACCTCTGTTGGCAGCCTGGAGCGGAGGGAAGCCTGGCCCATCTGGGCGACCGAGCCGGTCGTCATCGTTGACTACGACGACCGCTGGGCGCTGCAGGCCGCCGAGGAGCGGCAGTGCCTCCTCGGCTTGCTCGGCCTGTGGTTAGTGGAAGACGTTCACCACGTGGGCAGCACCGCGATCCCAGGTATGCCCGCCAAGCCGATCATTGACCTGATGGCCGGCGTCGGATCCTTGGACGATGCGCCAGCGCTGGCGCGTGTGCTCGCGCCGCACGACTGGCACTTCGTTCCGCCTCAGCTCGATGCGCGACCGTGGCGCCGCTTCTTCGTCAAGGTTGCGTCCGGTCACCGGATCGCTCACCTGCATCTGCTCGATCCTGGGACGACCCAGTGGGCCGAGCAGTTGCGATTCCGCGACCGCTTAAGCACCCAGCCAGCGCTGGCTGCCAAGTATGCCGAGTTGAAGCGACGTCTGGCCGCGAGAGTCAGCCACGATCGCGAGGCCTATACCGAGGGCAAGTCGCCATTCGTGCGGCGTGTGCTCGGCGGGCGGGATGAGACGTAGCGGCAGCCTGCGCCGCTGGTGCTGCACTTGCCTGACGTGGCGGCGTGGAAGCAGCTGGTTGCCAGGATGGTAGCCGCCCGCATGGAGCCTGTTTCAGCAGCTCTCTAGCTCCGGCGCGCTTTCTGGGATGGTGGTCTTGCTTGTTAACCTACGGCTGGTGCGAGTGTCCCTACCCCACGGTGTCGACAACGACGGTGTGGTGGGTAACGGTTGTGTCGTAGCTGGCCAGCACCGCCTGGGCGTCGGGCTCGACGATGGCGTTCTCGAGGTTCGCTCCGGAGAACGCTCTGATCGCCTCCAGCGAGTCCCACAAGGTCAGGACCTGCAACTGGACCTGACCGTCGCTGTCGCGCTGCAGCAGGTAGGCGCCTCGGTAGCCATCGATTCGGTGCAGCTCGGGTAAGACCAAGTGGGTGAAGTGCTCGCGGTAGGCATGGGCGCCTCCGGCAGTGGCGGTGGCATGCCAGGCTCTGACGATCACGATGTCCTCCTGCTGGCTGTTGGGATCACGAGGGTAGCCGGTCAGCCGCTAGACGTCGGGCTTGGTGTTGTCGTTCGCTCGCGGTGTGCAGGACCCAGGGCACGCCACGCTGAGCCACGCCACCACAGACCGCGGCGCCGACGGCGACGACTCGGCAGACTGATGACATGCCTGACGCAGATCTCACCCTCACTGGCGGTGCTGTCATGCTGCGTCAGTGGCGCCTCATTGACGCCAACTGGTACGCCGCCACCGTCCACGACCCTGAGATTCAGCGCTACACCACCGAGTCGCCGACGCTGACCGCAGCCGAGGTCCGGGCCGCGATCGTCGCCCTGGCCGACCAGCCCAACGCGGTCGGGTTCGTCATCTGCGAGGCCGCCACCGGCCGGCGTCAGGGGAACATCGCGTTGCGCCACGAGGCCAGCGTCGGCGAGGTCAGCTATTGGGTGCCCGCGTCCGTGCGAGGCCGTGGCGTGGCGATCTGGGCGCTGCGGTTGGTCTCTGACTGGGCGTTTGCCATGCTGGAGCTGTCGGTGATTCGGCTGTGGACCCACGCCGACAACGTGGCCTCCCGTCTGGTTGCCGAACGCGCCGGCTATCGACGTGCACCTGACGACGACCAGCGGCGAATGATCAAAGGACAGATTTGGGACACCGTAGGCTATCTCCGGGCCGCTCCAGACCTGGCCAGCCGTCACCGACGGGCCACGCCCTGAACCCTTGCCGCCGTCCTTGCTCACGGCCCGTGGTGATTGTCCGCTGGCGGTGAGCAGGACCCGCTTGCGCAGCAGTACTGCCGATGGAGAACTCCTGCAGCATCTGATGCCAGCGGGCAGGGCATCACCCTCGACGTCGACGGGGACGGCTTCGGTGGTTGGGGTTCCCCTCGGAGATCGACGCTGCTGGTCGCAAAGGTGTAGCCGATCACTACGGGATATGGGGGGTAGGCCGCGGCCCGGCGTCGATGGTCGCGCACCCAGCCATGTCGTTCATAGAAGCGGCGTGCACGCCAGTTGTCTTCGAGGACCTCAAGCTGGCACTGGTTCACACCGGCACCACGCGAGACGGCAACGGCAGTGGCAAGCAAGGTGTCCGCCACACCAGTCCCCCAACGCATCGGCACGACGAACAGATGCGCGATGGACCCAGGCTTGGCGACGATCGCTCCAACCACTGCCCCATCGACGTCCGCAACGAAGAGTTGGTGCCTGCGTTCGTTATCGGCGACAAGGGCACACCAGGTCTCGCGCACGCTTTGGTCGGGAAACGGGTAGCGGTCTGGCGAGAAGATGTGCTGGTAGGCGACGAGCACGCTCTCGCGGTACCGCCGTTGAAGTTCTTCGGCCTCGTCTGGATACGCCATACGCACGGTGACCTTGCTTGGAGCCATGTGCATGATTTTCCCAATGCAAGACCTTCGGCACCTGGGACGAGCAGCATCGCTTCAACCCCATGGCCCATCGAGCACGTCTTTGTTGGATCGCGGCCTAGTGGTTTCTTGGTGCTCTATCGAGGACCTGGGTGCGCTGGTTCGCCGCCACCGCGAGGACGACCCGTCTCCAGCCACCTGCATGCACCCCGGTGTCGCCTCTAGAAACGGACGTTGTCGGCGGCGCCACTAGTAAAGGCACAGGTTCGCGATGATGTCTGCAAGGAGTCGCCAAGCATTCATAGGTTCGGGAGTTGCTCAGCCAGCAGAGTGCGGAGCCGGTCGGCGATCTGGTCCATGGCAGTTGGGCTGACCCACCCGTCGGGAGGTTGGTCAAGGTAGTGGAAGATGCGCGGCCCTTGGTGATCGTCAGCCAGGCTGTCGAGGCGAGGGATGATGTGTAAGTGCAGGTGCGCAAAGCCTTCCGCCTCGGCGAAGAAAGCGACGTAGGCCTTGCGGGCACCAAGTTCCTGCTCCAACACCCTCGAGAGTGACGCCAGCAGCGGCCCAAGCGTGGCGCTCTCACTTGCGGTCAACTCAGACAGGGAGCGCACATGGCGTCGTGCGATTACCACCATCCAGCCAGGCAGTGCCGAACCGATCGCGTGGGCAACACGCCACAGGCCATTGTCAAAGATCCTGTCGCGTGATGGCAGTTCTGCCAGCGGCTGGTTGTTCTGACGGCAGCTATGGCAGTCGGCGTTGGTCACCTTGGGCTCCCTCGCAGGTTCTTCCCCCGGAATAGTCAGAGTTGGAAAGCAACAGGGTCTCTTCCATCGAGCACCAGGCGTTGTGAATGTTTCACGTGAAACATTCACCTGAGGCTGAGAGGATCTGTCGGTAGGATCGCCGCTACGGTCTGCTTCTCTTCGGGGTGTCGTGGAAGAGTCATCTGAAGTTCCCACCAGTGGCCTTACGCCAGCAGAGTTGAATGCGCTTGCGCGCGCCTACTTGAGCGCGGTCGAGCTTGGCTTCCTCGGTCCTCGTGAGCGCGATCGGCTTCGAGAGCGCCACTTGGAGGATGCGCTGGGCCTCGCCCGCATTCGGGTTCCACAGTCGGGCGAGCATTGGGTGGATCTTGGTTCCGGGGCAGGGCTACCAGGGTTGCCCCTCGCGATGGCGTTTCCGGAGACCTCGTTCACGTTGGTAGATGCGCATCGACGGCGAATGGATTGGGTCTCCGCGACGGCTCGCCGCCTTGGCGTGGACAACGTCCAGGTAGTTCACAGTCGTCTTGAGGACTATGGGCGAGGGCCCGATCGGGAGGCCTTTGACGTGGCCACTGCACGAGCGTTGGGTCCTCTGCCAGTCGTCGCGGAGTTGGGCGTCCCGCTCCTCAAGGTCGGTGGGATGATGCTGGTCCCGCGAGGACAGCCCTCCGACGAAGAGTTGGCGGCAGTGGCGCGGGCCTGTGTTCTGCTTGGGGCAGAACTCAGGAAAGTTATCCACAATCCTCGTTCATCGATTGACCCGCTCGGCTTGGTCGTTATCATGACGAAGATCGCTGCGACCTCCTCCCGCTTCCCCCGGCGATCTGGCGTGCCGGCGCGTAGCCCGCTCGGTTAGGGGCCACACGACGGTGACGTGACGGTCGGTTCCCACCGGTAGGGTGCCGGTGAGTTACACCGCCGGGGTGGTGCGTGGGTTGCTGCTGATGGTCAGCCCAGGACAGGCAGATAGCTGCCGGGTCTTCCAACAGCAACGGCAGGAGGCCGGCAGCATGGCGCTGAAGCATGTCGCTGAGGGGGGCGAGAAGCATCATTGGAGGCTGGCCGAGAATCGGCACTGGTATCGAGCGCGTTCACTTCGACTCCCCTGCGATAGTTGGGTTGGGCACGAGCTGGCCGCTGGGCAGGCACGACAGGGCGGAGCAGGCGCGCGGGGTGGGTTGTCCACTCGACACCAACCCATGTGCCAGGCGGCGCACCAGTCGGGTCTGGTCGGCCCTGGCTGCGGCACCGAGGTTCTCCACAGATGTGGACGGGCGGCTGTCGGGGCGGGGCAGCAAACTAGTGCCGCCTCTAGAAACGTTCACCCAGTGGTTAGTCGCCCGGGCACTGCCGGCTCAATGCAGGGCATGGGGCAAGAAGCAGCATGAAGTCGACGGATTCCAAACCAGGGTGGTGAACCTCAGCCGTGCATGAGCCTCGGCAACGCCAGGTCGAAGACGAAGACTCGGCGAAACCGGTATGGGAACAACCAGTTGGCGGGACCGAGCTTTCAACTGGTCGTGACGCCGCCGGCAATGCCAGTGACAATGCCAGTGCGGGGGTGCGGGCTCGAAGCGTTCGCGAGCCCCAGTCGCAGGCAGTAGACCAGCATGAATGGTCCAGAGACCGTGGCCGGGGCGCGTCCGTTCCGCGGACTGCCGAATGGAGTGCGAACCGAGCACCTTACGCAGCGGATGGGGAGCGGTTCAATCCACTTTCCCTGACGTGGGATCCGACCCAAGCCACGGTCACCAGATGGGAAGAGCTGGGCGACGAGCCATTCGTCCCGCCAGCAGCGCCAGTCGGCTCTCCCCCATTCCAGCGCACTGTGGCATCGTCTGCCGCTGCTTCCATGGGCGAAAAGGGCCGCGCCGACGCCACCCAGGCCACGCTGTTTTCTGGTCCTGACAGTGCGGCGATCCTGGCTAGCACCGCGATAGCGCAAGAGCCGAGTCAGTCCCTACCAGCCGCCAGCACGCCGGGGCCCCTCGACGCTCATGCGCCCACAGCCAAGAGAACTCCGCGGGAGCAGGAGCAGGAACTGCCCATCACCTCTTGGTCACAGGCGCTAACCGGCCAATGGCATCTTCAGCCAGATGGTGGCGCAGCCGTACCCATGCTTGAGAGCGGAGCGTCGTCCACCGCTGCGCCGGCGGATCAGCTGCCAGACAGCAGTGACGTCTGGGGGCAAGACGTGGGCATCGCTGCCTCTGTTTCATCCTGGTTCGAGCCCGGTGAGGCGCCAGGAGAGCGGAGAGACCCGCAGATGGCAACTTCTGAGGTTCCAGGCTTCGATTCCATGTGGGTATCGTTCAGTACCTGGCGAGATGCGGGGCGACGCGAGGCTCAAACTGGCACAGACCGGCCTGAAGGCGTTAACGGGACTAGCGCTCCGTGTTCGCAAGGCGAGAACATAGTAGCGGTGTCCCCCATCGTCGAGACCAACACCAACTGGGGGCCAACAGCAACAGCATTAACCCGGCAATCTCCGGAAGTAGCCCCTCAGGCAGGCGAGGACGAGGTTATGGAGGACGAGGCAGCCATCGCTGTTCGGGAAGCAGCGCTACGGGCGGCAGCCCAGGTTGGTAGCCCTGCTGACAGCAGCCAGCAGGGCGGTACGGTAACGGATCCGACAAGTCCTCAAGGTAAGGTTTCACGTGAAACATTCGAGCCTCAACCTGGCAATGGGTTCGAGGCGGGTGATAGCTCGGTGGAAGCGATGGCAGCGCAGGATGGCGCAGCACGGGTGGTCGACAGTGCGACTGCCGCGAAGAACGCTCGGGTTACCTTCCGAGTCTTGGCAGGGGCGGGTGGTCCACGCTGCCAGCACGTGATCGCCGTGGCGAACCAGAAGGGGGGTGTTGGGAAGTCGACGACCGCAGTGAACCTGGGTGCGTACCTTGCGCTCGCTGGCGCCCGTATCCTCGTGGTGGATCTGGATCCCCAAGGCAATGCTTCGACTGGGCTCGGGCTGGACCACCGGCGGATCGAGCCATCGGTCTACGACGTGCTGACTGGCGAGGCCGAGCCAGCCCAGGCGATCCGTCAAGCTGCGGTCACCAACCTGCATGTACTTCCAAGCACGATCGATCTTGCCGGGGCCGAGGTCGAACTCGTCAACGCCTTCTCCCGGGAGACCCGGCTCCGCCGCGCGCTCGATTCGGTTCGTCATAACTACGACATCATGCTTGTGGACTGTCCCCCATCGCTGGGCCTTCTCACGGTGAACGCGCTGGCGGCCTGCGACGAGTTGCTGATCCCAATCCAGTGCGAGTACTACGCACTGGAGGGCCTCGGCCAGTTGCTCCGCAACGTCGATCTTGTCCGAGCGAACCTGAATACCGGTCTCCAGATCGGTGGCATCGTGCTCACGATGTACGACGGCCGGACCCGCTTGGCCGAGCAGGTCGTTGATGAGGTCCGCAAGCACTTCACCGATCTGGTGTACCGAACCATCGTCCCGCGCAGCGTCCGCCTCTCCGAGGCCCCCGGCTACGGGGTGCCCATCGCGCTCTACGACCCTCTGTCACGTGGCGGGATCGCATACCGTGATCTCGCATCGGAACTAGCGGAACGAACCGGCCTGCTTGCGCCTATCGGAGAAGGAGCCAGCTGATGCGACGCCGAGGTGGACTTGGCCGCGGACTTGAGGCGCTGATTCCTGCCAGCCCGCAGGAGGACGCACAGGACGTAGCCGACGAACAGCAGCACCCCCGACCACTGCCGGACATCGGTCGCAGGCTGGCCGCCGTGGAGTCGCCCGCTGGGCCGGCGCTCTTCGAGGTTCCGCTGGAACTTGTCGACCCGAATCCGCGCCAGCCCCGGGAGACGTTCGACGAGGATGCCCTGCACGAGCTGACGGAGAGCATTGAAGCTGTCGGGGTGCTGCAGCCGATCGTGGTCCGGCCTCAGGGCGATCGCTACCAGATCGTGATGGGTGAGCGCCGGGTGCGCGCAGCCACGGCCGCAGGGCTTGCGGCGATTCCTGCGGTCGTCCGCCTGACCGACGACGACCACCTCCTGCGGGACGCGCTGCTGGAGAACATCCACCGCCAGGACTTGAATCCGCTTGAAGAAGCGGCCGCCTACGAGCAGCTGCTGGTCGACTTCGACGTTACCCATGAAGAGCTTGCGACCCGGCTGGGCCGCAGCCGGCCAGCGATCACCAACGCGCTGCGGCTGCTCCGCCTCCCGCCTAGCGTCCAGCGGCGGATCGCAGCCGGGACACTGTCTGCCGGCCACGCCCGCACAATCGCCAGGCTTCAGGAACCGGAACAGCAGGAGCGGCTAGCCGATCGCATCGTGGCTGAGGGCTTGACCGTCCGGCAGGCCGAGGAACTGGCCCAACGCATCGAGCTGGGCAGTGCCAGCCTGGATCCGGCTACGCCGAAGCCACGTCCACGGCCGACCTTTCATGCCCCGGGAGTGCGTGCTCTGGAGGAGCAGCTTGGCGAGCGCCTTGACACCCGCGTGAAGGTCCAGATTGGCAAGCGCAAGAGCAAGGTGCTTATCGAGTTCGCCACGCTCGAGGACCTCCAGCGCATCTGCGACGCCATCGGCCTTGAGGTCGGCACCTCAGCCAGGGTCCCACAGGTCTCGGAAGCCGAAGAAGCAGAGCCGGTCCAGACACTCGCCACCGTGGCGGTAGGGACCGGAGTCGGCACTACGGCCCTCGGGATCGCCCCGACCGATCGCCCCGCCGCCACCGTATAGGGAGCCCCTGGGCGGCGGATTGGCACGCGTTCGCCAGGGCGGCGAGTCGCTGGTCTGGGTCGTACAGGATGCGCATCCCATCGGTGACGACCCGGCGGGTCCCCGCATCGACCGGGTTGGTTGCTGCCCACGTCGGCTGAGCCACGCCTACCTCCACCTCGAGGCCACCATCCAGCAGCAGGCGCCGCTCGGTGAGTGGGCCCCATGCCTGGGTACGTACGATCTGGGTGGCGCCCAGTGGGATCGCCCAGTCAGCCCGAGCGGTGTAGTGGTC
>WNGG01001849.1_pt1 | contig 23984 bp, 24 predicted proteins | sample 5400661 | NCBI WGS metagenome assembly WNGG01 (sample SAMN13153372, study PRJNA577476) | soil metagenome | isolation source: 100 cm soil or saprolite under Garry oak tree replicate 1 | place: USA:California | collected 2016-06-15
GAGGAGGTGTGCGTGGCGTCGTGCGACTGGATCTTCGTGATCGCCTCGAGGAGGGGCTTCGGCCCGAAGGCGTACCCGACCCTCCAACCGGTCATCGCGTACGTCTTGGACAGCGAGTTGACCAGGACGAGGCGATCGCGCAGGCGGTCCGCGTGCTCCGCGAACGAGGCGAACCGCCCCGGACCGTAATGGAAGGCGTCGTACGTCTCGTCCGAGATCAGGAACGCCCCCGTGCGCTCCGCGAACCCCGCCAGACGCTCCACCTCGTCGGGAGGGATGACGGCGCCGCTCGGATTGCAGGGGGAGTTCAGGATGACCGCCTTGATCGCGCCCGCGTGCGCCTCCAGGTCGCGCGCCCGCGGCACGAAGCCGTCCTCCTCGCGCGTGCGGATCACGACCGGCTCGGCCCCGCAGAGACGGACCTGCTCGGGGAAGGAGACCCAGTACGGGGCGAAGATCGCCACCCGGTCCCCCGCCTCGAACAGCGCCATCGCCAGAAGGAACAGGACGTTCTTGCCGCCGCAGCCCGTGAAGACGTCGCTCTCGGTCCAGGCGGCGCCATGGCGCTCGCGGTAGCGGGCGGCGAGAACGCGCCGCAGCTCGACGATCCCCGACGTGTCGGTGTAGTGGCTCTGGTTCGCGACGATGGCGGCCTGCCCGGCGCGTTTGACGTTCTCGGGCGTGTCGAAGTCGGGCTCGCCGGGGCCGAAGTCGATCACGTCGACGCCGCGGGCGCGCAGCGCCTTCGCCTCCATCATCACCTGCAGCGTCGGCGACACGCTGATCGCCTCGAGCCTGCGGGCCAGACCCGCCTGCACCGGCTTCATCCGGACCTCCCGGACGCGACGCGCGCCCGCAGCCGCTCCGCCACCTCGCGCGGGACGAGGGCGCCGACGTCGCCTCCCAGCCGCGCCACCTCCTTCACCAGACGGCTGCTGACGTAAGAGTAGGCCTCGCTCGGCATCATATAGACCGTCTCGATGTCCGGGCCGAGCCGCCGGTTCATGAGGGCCATCTGGAACTCGTACTCGAAGTCCGAAAGCGCGCGCAGCCCGCGCACGATCGCCTGCGCCCCGCGCGAGCGGGCGTAGTCGACCAGCAGCCCATCGAAGGCCTCGACCCGCACGTTCGGCAGCGGCCCGACCACCGCGCGCAGGATCTCCATCCGCTCCGGCAGGGAGAACAGCGGCTCCTTGTCGGGGTTCTTGAGGATCGCCACGATCACGTGCTCGAACAGCCGCCCGCCCCGGGTGATGATGTCGAGGTGGCCGTTGGTGACCGGATCGAAGGTGCCCGGGTAGACCGCGGTCATGCCCATCGTCCCGTCGTCCCCCGGCGGCTCGTCACCGCTCCGCCCCGCGCTGCAGCAGCTCCGTGGCGTGCCGCAGCGCCGCCGGCGTCACGCGCTCCCCCGCGATCATGCGCGCCAGCTCACGCACCCGGCCGGCTGCGTCGAGGGTCTGCAGATCGACCTCGGTCCGGCCCCGCGCCGCGCGCTTCGAGACGAGCACGTGGCGGTCGGCCTGCGAGGCGACCTGCGGCAGGTGCGTGACGCAGATCACCTGGTGCGCTCCGGCCAGCGCCTTGAGCCGGCGGCCGACCGCGTCCGCGACCGCCCCGCCGATGCCGGCGTCCACCTCGTCGAACACCAGGGTGCGGGACCCGCCCCCGCGCCGCAGCACGACCTCGAGCGCCAGCATGATACGGGACAGCTCGCCGCCGGAGGCGACCGCCGCGAGCGGGCGCAGCGCCTCCCCCCGGTTCGCGGCCAGGAAGAATTCCACCACGTCGTATCCCGCGGCGTCAACGGCGACCTCCTCCCCTTCGACCCAGACGCCGCTGCCCGCGGAGGGCTGCACCCTGAAGTCGACCGCGAAGCGCGTGCGCCCCATGGCAAGCTGGCCGAGCTCCGCCTCCACCCGCCCCTCGAGCGTCGCGGCGGCCGCCCGGCGCGCGCGCGACAGGGCCGCGGCCAGGCGCAACGCCTCGGTCCGCAGTCCCTCGACGCGCTCCTCCAGGTCGGCGACCGTCGCGCCGCCGCCGGTGAGCTGCGACAGCTCGTCGGCCGCGGCCGACCTGTGGGCCAGCAGCCGTTCCTCGTCGCCCCCGGGCGCGTACTTGCGCAGCAGGGTCTCCAGGAGCGCGAGCCGATCCTCGATCGCCTCGAGCCGCCGGGGCTCGAAGCTGAGCCGCGCGGGGTAGTCGCGCAGCAGGAACGCCAGCTCCTCCAGGTCCGTGCGGGCCGCTTCGGCGCGCGCCACCTCTCCCTCGAGCCCCGGGTCGAAGCGCGCGAGCTCGCGGGTCGCGCGGATCGCCTCGGCCAGCCGCGCGAGCGCGGCCGACTCCCCCTCGTAGAGCGCCTCGTAGGCCAGGCGGCCGTGGCGGAGGATCGTCTCGGCGTTGCGCAACAGCTCCCGCTCCGCGCGCAGGGCCGCGCGCTCCCCGGGTTGAACCGCGGCCCGCTCGATCTCCTCCACCTGGAAGCGCAGCATGTCGATGCGCTGCGCGATCCGCTGCGCCCCCTCGCGCAGCGAGACGAGGCGGGCCGTCGCCGCCTGGAGCTCGCGCGCCGCCCGGCCCATGGCCTCGAGATCGGCCTCCAGATCGGCGTACCGATCCAGAAGAGCGCGGTGGCTCGCAGGATCGAGGAGCGTCCGGTGCTGGTGCTGGCCGTGCAGATCGACGACCAGCGTGCCGAGCCCCCTGAGATCGTGGATCGGCGCCAGGGCCCCCCCGAGGAAGGCGCGCCCCTTCCCCTGCGCCGGCAGCTCCCGGCGCGCCACGATCGTGTCGGCCTCCAGCGGGTAGCCGCGCTCCTCGAGGAAGGCCGCTGCCGCCGCGTGTCCGCCCACGTCGAGCACCGCCTCGACCGAGGCGCGCTCCGCCCCCGAGCGGATCAGGCCGGCCTCGGCGCGCCCCCCGAGGACGAGCGACAGGGCGTCGACGACGATCGACTTCCCCGCGCCGGTCTCGCCGGTCAGGAGGTTGAGCCCCGGGCCGAGGTCGAGCGTCGCCTCGCGGATGATCGCGAGGTTGGAGATGTGCAGGCAACGGATCATGTGCGGGACCGCCAGCGTGGGGCGTAGACGGGGCGCGATGCTATCAGAGGGATCCAGGGTTGTCAACGAAACGGCCGTGTGTTAACTTACGCCGGTCGAACCCGTTGCGCGATCGCGCGACCTCAAACGGGGGTTGCCTGAATGATCATGATAACGGCGCCGGCGATCGTCGCCGCGTCGGGTCTGAGCGGCGACGTCTTTCACCTGGTGGCGGGATCGGGGACGCTGGTCAAGGCGATCCTTCTCCTGCTCCTGGGCTTCTCCGTCCTCTCCTGGGCCGTGATCCTGGAACGCTTCCGCACGCTGCGGCGCGCGGAGATCGACTCTCTCGCCTTCCTGCAGGATCTCGAGAACGAGAGGCGGCTCTCGGACCTGCGCGATCGCGCCGGGCGCTACGCGGCGAGCCCTCTCGTCCCCGTCTTCGTCGCCGCCTTCCGCGAGCTCACGGCGGCGGTCACCGAAGGCATCAACAAATTCCGTGGCAGCCCGACGATCCCGGACGAGGCGCGCGAGAAGATCCTCGAGCGCGTGAGGCGCCGCCTGGAGGAGGCCGCCGCGGCCGAGGCCGACCGGCTCGACCGGCACCTCGGGATCCTCGCGACCACCGGCAGCGTCACCCCCTTCGTCGGGCTGTTCGGCACCGTCTGGGGGATCATGAACGCCTTCCAGTCGATCGGCCTCAGCGGCACGGCCAATCTCGCCGCCGTCGCTCCCGGGATCTCGGAGGCGCTCGTGACGACCGCGGCGGGCCTGGCGGCGGCGATCCCGGCGGTGATCGGCTACAACCTCCTCCTCGGTCGCGCGCGGCGCCTCGCCGGCCGGATCGACCGGTTCGTGCTGTCGTTCCTCTCGGTCGCCGAGACGCAGCTCGAGGCCGCCCGCGCCCACGCGGGCCACCTCGAGGCCGGCAAGGTCCGCGTCTAGCGGGCATGGGGGGACTCCGATGGCGATGACCCTCCCGGGACGGGGCGGCCGGTTCGGGCCGGCGCTGTCCGACATCAACGTGACGCCGCTCGTCGACGTCGTCCTGGTGCTCCTCATCATCTTCATGGTGACGGCGCCGATGATGACGCGGGGGATCGATGTCCGGCTCCCGAAGACCGAGTCGGGGTCCGACGCCACCGAGGAGAGGCTCGTCGTGTCGATCGATCGAGACAACGCCGTTTATCTCAACGACCGCCCGGTCAACCTCCACCTGCTCACCGACCGCCTCAAGAGCGAGATGAAGCGCAGCGGCGTCGATTTTGTCTTCCTGCGGGCCGATCAAGAGGTTCCGTACGGCCGCATCATGGTGGTCATGGACCAGATCAAGAAGGCTGGGGCCGATCGCGTGGGGATGGTGACGCAGGCCGCGCCCGCCAAGGGGGAGACGCGGAAGGGCGGGACGCGTTGAGCGCGCGGCCGCCCACGATCGACCCCTCGTCCGAGCCGCCCGGCCGCTGGGCGACGACGGTGGCGCTCTCGATGGGACTGCACCTCGCCGGGTTCGGACTGGCCGTCGCCCTGCCGCGCCTGCTGCCCCGCGGCGCCCAGGGACCCCCGGTCTACGTCGTCGACCTGGTCGCCCTGCCGTCCCCCGGTGCGCCCGGCGCGCCTCCGCCCGCCTCGCGCGCCCCGGCTCCGCCGCAGAAGAAGGAGATCACCCGCCCGCCCGTTCCCGAGAAGACGATCAAGCTCCCCGAGCGATCGGCGAAGAAGGCGGAGACGAAGTCGAAGCCGCCCGAGCCGAAGAAGCCGGAGGCCAAGCCATCGCCGACCCCGGCCGCGACGGACCGTGGACAGGAGGGCGCCACGGCCGAGGCCCCGTCGCCCGGAGCGACGCCCGCGAAGGGGGGCGCCGGGGGCGCGGGCGCCGGCACGGGGGCCACGGCGGGGGTCGGAGCGGGACAAGGAGGCCAGGCCGATTACTATTACACGTATCTCCAGGGTCGCATCTATGCGGCGTGGCAACGGCCGCTCTATCCCGCGACCGAAACGCTCCGGAAGAGCCTCACGACGACCGTCCGCCTGACGCTGAGCAGCAGCGGCCGCGTGACCCGGGCGGAGCTCGTCTCTTCGAGCGGCTACGGCGCGATCGATCAGAGCGTTCTCAGGGCGGTCCAGGACGCCCAGCCGTTCCAGCCCATTCCCTCGAGCCTCGGTCGCGAGTCGCTGACGGTGAATCTCGAAATCACGCTGACGCCGAACTGAGGCTCCAGGGGCACCGCCTCGGATGGGCGAGAAGGGACTCATGCGTCGAAGCCTTCGATGTCTCCCGGTGGCGCTGACGATCGCGGCGTGGACGGCGATCCTGAGCGCGGCACCGCAGCAGGCCCCTCCGTCCCAACCCGCGACGCCCCGCGACGAATCGATCCCCACCATCCGCATCGTCGGGGCCGCGCGCCCCAAGATCCCGATCGCCCTTCCGTCGTTCCAGGCGGCCGGCGCCGCCGACCCGAAGATGCAGGAGGTGGCGCGCACCCTCCATGACGTGGTGCGGGACGATCTCGACTTCTCCGGGTACTTCCAGATCGTCCCCGAAGAGTACCTGAAGCTGGTCAAGGACCCCGGCGGCGCCCATCCGAACTTCAAGGAATGGCTCGGGGTGGGCGCCGAGGCCCTGCTTCTGGCCAAGGTCGACTTCCAGCCGAACACGATCGTGTTCGAGGGGAGCGTGTACGACACAACCGGCCAGCGGATGCTCCTGGGGAAACGCTACCGCGGCGAGCTCGACCAGCAACGGCTCATGGCCCACAGGCTGAGCAACGAGATCATCCAGCAGTACACCGGGCAGCAGGGGCAGGCGCTCACCAAGATCGCCTTCGTGTCGCAGGTCGGGAAGGCGAAGGAGATCTACGTGATGGACTATGACGGGGCCCGCGTCAAGCGCGTCACCGCGAACGGCTCGATCAATCTCTCCCCCGCCTGGTCGCCGGACGGCACGCTCATCGCCTTCGCGTCGTACCGCACGGGACAGCCGGAGCTCATGATCCTCAACAACGCGGGCGAGCTGCGCAAGGCCTTCCCGCAGAGCGGCGAGCTCAACAGCGCTCCGGCCTGGTCCCCCGACGGCCGGCTTCTGGCGTTCGCCAGCAGCCGCGACGGCAACGCCGAGATCTACACGCTGCGGGTCGCCGACGGCACGCTGACGCGCCTCACGCACAACGACGCCATCGACACCTCCCCCGCCTGGTCGCCGGACGGCACGCAGATGGCCTTCACCTCGGACCGTTCGGGCGCGCCGCAGATCTACGTGATGGATGCGGACGGGGGGAACGCCCGGCGCCTGACCTTCGAGGTCTCCTACTGCGACTCCGCCTCCTGGTCGCCGCTGGGCGACAAGATCGTGTTCACCGGCCGCGTGCCGGGCGGCTTCGACCTCTATGTCGTGGAGGTCCGCAAGGACCTGTCGGTCGGCCAGATCGGACGCCTGACGGAGAACAGCAACATCAACGAGTGGCCACGCTGGTCCCCCGACGGCCGGCACATCGTCTTCGCCTCCAACCGCACCGGCAGCTTCGACATCTACACCATGGATGCCGACGGATCGAACCTCCGGAGGCTGACCCGCGGCGGGAACAACTCTTCGCCCTCCTGGTCGCGCTGAAACCTCCGCCGCGCGTGCTATACTGATGCGGATTGGGACGCTTTCGTTCCGGCGCGCGGTCCGGCAACCCCGGCTCGCCGCGCCCGGGTCGGTCCTCTACCGGCGGGACCGGTTCTTCCTACCTTCTGGAGGTGACGCGATGGCTCAGAGGTATCCGCGCTCGCTGCTGGTGTCGTCGATGGCCCTGGCCGTCCTCGTCCTGGCTCTCGCCTGCAAGTCGGCTCCCACGGCGGAGACGCCGGTGACCACCCCGCCCGCTTTCGAGTCGAAGCCGCAGCCGGCCGAGAAGGTGGCCGAGACCTCGGGCTTCAAGGAGGCCCAGCCGGCGGCCGAGACGCTCCAGGAGTCGCCCTCCTCGCTCGCGGAGAAGCTCAACACCCAGGGGATCCTCAAGCCGATCCACTTCGACTTCGACAAGTACGACCTCCGGCAGGACGCGATCAGGACGCTCGGCGACAACGCCGCCGGGATCAAGCAGTACTCTCAGTTCAAGGTACGGATCGAGGGGAACTGCGACGAGCGTGGCACGGTGGAGTACAACCTGGCCCTCGGCGAGAAGCGGGCCCGCACCGGACGCGACTATCTCGTGTCCCTCGGGATCCCGGCCCGCCGCCTGAGCATCATCAGCTACGGCAAGGAGCGCCCGCTCGATCCGAGCCACAACGAGCAGGCCTGGGCCAGGAACCGGCGGGACGATTTCGTCTTCCTCGCGGAATGATCCAGGTGCGGAGGCTCGCGGAGGTCCGGTGAGGGCGCGGTGCGGCGTCGGCCGCCTGGGGATCGTGATCGTGGCGGCGTTCGGCCTGGGGCCGTTCGCCGCATGCGTCACGCCCGGGCTGCAGCAGGTCCAGACCGACCTGGACGGGATCCAGCAGCAGCTCTGGAAGGTCCAGAAGGACAGCGCGGCCCTGACGGAGCAGATCGGCGCCCTGCGGACGTCCGGCGCCCAGGCGGGCGCCACGCCCTCGCCGGCCGTGGTGGGCGCCGCCGAGCTGAAGCTGAGGCTCGACGGGATCGATCACGACCTGTCGGTCCTGAAGTCCCGGGCGGACGACACCGACCAGCGGCTCGGGGCGATCACCCAGGAGCTGCGGGCGAGCCGCGAGGCGCTGCAGTCGCTCACGAGGGCGCTCCCGGCGCCGGGCGGGGCGCTGCCGTCCCCGTCCGAGAGCGCGGGGGCGGCCGGAGCCGGCGCGCCCGCCCCCTCGGCTTCGGCCGCGGCCCCGGGTGGTCCCGCGCCGGCCGGCGGCCCAACGGCGTCCTCCGGGACGGCGGTGGGCGGCCCGCCGCCCGGAGAGGATCTGTACCGGCAGGGATACGGCCACTTCGCGAAGGGGAACTATGCGCTGGCGCTGCAGGAGCTGCAGGAGTTCGTGCGGCGGAACCCGAAGAGCGATCTCGCGGACGACGCGCAGTATCTGACCGGCGAGGTGCAGTACGCCCAGCAGCGTTACCCCGAGGCGATCGCCGCCTACGATCAGCTCCTGCAAGCCTACCCGTCCGGCGACAAGGCCGCGGCGGCCCGTCTGAAGAAAGGACTCGCGCTCCTCGAGATGAACCGGACCGCCGAAGCGGTCATCCAGCTGCAGCACGTCATCACCGCCTACCCGAAGTCCGAGGAGGCCCGCGTCGCGCGCGAGCGGCTGCGGGAGATGGGCCTCAAGGACCGGTGAGCGGCGACAGGAGGGCACCCACGTGGCACGCATCAAGTCGGCCATCAAGAATCGGCGCAAGAGTCTGCGCCGCAACGCCATCAACCGCGCGCGGCGGAGCCGCCTGCGTTCCCAAATCCGCAAGCTCCGCGGGCTCCTGGCCAGCAAGAACGCCGACGGGGCGCGCCAGGCGCTCACCGAGACGCTCTCGACCATCGACCGCTCGCTGAGCAAGGGCATCATCCACGACAACACCGCGGCGCGCTACAAGTCGCGCCTGTCGCGGCAGGTCGCGGCGCTCGGCCGTGGCCGCTGAGGCGGCGGACGCCACCATGGTGCGCATCCTGATCAGCCCCACCCGCGAGGTCGCCGACCTGCACCGGCGGATGGAGCAGATGATGGAGCGGCTGCTCCACATCGCCGAGCCGGAGTCCTCGAGCCTCGGCTGGGTGCCACGCGCCGACGTCTACGAGACCGCCGAGCAGATCCTGGTCTCCCTCGAGATCCCGGGCGTGGAGCGCGGCGAGATCGAGATCCTGGTGCAGGGGCCGTACCTGCGCGTCTCCGGGGTGCGGCAGGAGCCGACCTCGGTCTGCATGCGCTGGCACCAGATGGAGATCGTCTACGGCCCCTTCGAACGGGTGGTCGCCCTGCCCCTGGCGATCGATCCGGAGGGGATCCGGGCCACCTACACGGACGGCTTCCTGAGAATCGAGATCCCGCGCGGCGCGGCGGGCCCGCGCAGCGTGTCGATCGAGGGCGAGTGAGGCGGGGACCGGCGATGACGGACGCGGGCAACGGTGGACCCGAGGCGATCGGCCAGACCTCCGCGACGGCGGAGCGCGCCGCGCCGCAGGGCGAGCCGCCGATCATCCCCCGATCCCTGCCGATCCTGCCGCTCAAGAGCACGGTCGTCTTCCCTCAGGTCCCGATCCCTCTGGCCGTGGGGCGCCCCGCGTCCATCCGCCTGATCGACGACGCGATGCTGCGCGACCGAATCATCGGCCTCGTGACGCAGAAGGACCCGGAGATCGAGGAACCCCGGGAGGACGACCTGCACCGCGTCGGCACCGCCGCGGTGATCCAGAAGCTGCTCAAGTTCCCCGACGGCACGATCCGCATCCTGGTCAACGGACTCCAGAGGATCCGGCTGACGCGCGTCGTGCGCGCGGAACCGTACCTCGTGGCCGACGTCGAGGCCCTCTCCGAGGTGACCGCGGCGTCCGTCGAGATCGAGGCGCTCACCAAGAACCTGGTCAACCAGATCGGCCGCATGCTGTCCCTCATGCCGATCGCCTCCGACGAGCTCGGCGTGGCGCTCCTGAACGTGGAGAGCCCCGGACGCCTGGCGGACATGGCGGCCGCCCTGCTGGTGCGCGATACCGCGCTCAAGCAGGAGTACCTCGAGACGCTGTCGGTCGAGGAGCGGCTGCGCAAGCTGACCCGGCAGATCAGCCGCGACATCGAGGTGCTGGAGCTCGGCTCGAAGATCCAGCAGCAGGTCCAGGACGAGATGGAGAAGGGGCAGCGCGAGTTCGTGCTGCGCCAGCAGCTCAAGGCGATCCAGAAGGAGCTGGGGGAGGGAGACGAGACGGAGGCGGAGATCGCCCGGCTCCACGAGGCGATCGAGAAGGCCGGCATGCCCCCGGCGGTGAAGGAGGCGGCCGATCGCGAGCTCAAGCGCCTGCGCACCATGTCCCCGGCGGCGGCCGAGCAGGTCGTGGTCCGCACCTACCTCGACTGGCTCATCGCGCTCCCCTGGTCGAAGGAGACCAAGGACGCGATCGACATCAAGGAGGCGCGGACGATCCTCGACCAGGACCATTACGACTTGGAGAAAGTGAAGGACCGTATCGTCGAGTTCCTGGCCGTGCGCAAGCTGAAGGCCGGTGGCAAGGGGCCGATCCTCTGCTTCGTCGGCCCGCCCGGCACCGGCAAGACGTCCCTGGGCCGCTCGATCGCCCGCGCCATGGGGCGGTCGTTCCACCGCCTGTCGCTCGGCGGCGTGCGGGACGAGGCCGAGATCCGCGGCCACCGGCGTACCTACGTCGGCGCGCTGCCCGGACGGATCATCGAGGGACTGCGCAAATGCGGCACTCGCAACCCGGTCTTCATGCTGGACGAGATCGACAAGCTGGGGGTCGATTTCCGCGGCGACCCGGCCTCGGCCCTGCTCGAGGTGCTCGATCCGGAGCAGAATCACGCCTTCGTCGACCATTACCTCGATCTGCCGTTCGACCTGTCGCGCGTGATGTTCATCACCACCGCGAACGTCCTGGACACGGTCCCCGCGCCGCTGCGCGACCGGATGGAGGTCCTGGAGCTGCCCGGTTACACCGAGGAGGAGAAGCTCGTCATCGCCCGGACCTACCTGATCCCGCGGCAGTGCGTCGAGAACGGCCTGGGCTCGGCGGACGTCATCTTCGAGGACGACGCCCTGCGCCGGATCATCTCCCGCTACACGCAGGAGGCCGGCCTGCGGAACCTGGAAAGGGAGATCGGCACGATCTGCCGCAAGGTGGCGCGGCGGCGGGCCGAGGGCGACGAGGCGAAGGTGACGATCCGCCTCGCGGATCTGGTCGACTTCCTCGGCCCGGAGCGCTTCACCAGCGAGGCGTCGGAGCGCGCCGCCCAGCCCGGGGTGGCGATCGGCCTCGCCTGGACGCCGTTCGGCGGACAGATCCTGTTCGTGGAGGCGACGCGGATGCCGGGGGGCAAGTCGCTCACCCTGACCGGGCAGCTCGGCGACGTCATGCGGGAATCGGCCCAGGCCGCCCTGTCCTACGTGCGAAGCCGCGCGTCGGCGCTCGGCATCGACGCCAACTTCTTCGCGCGCTCCGACCTCCACCTGCACGTCCCGGCCGGCGCCATCCCGAAGGACGGCCCCTCGGCGGGCGTGACCATGGCCACCGCCCTGGCGTCCCTCCTGACCGGCCGGCCCTGCCGTCCCGACACGGCGATGACCGGCGAGATCACCCTGCGCGGCAAGGTGCTGCCGGTCGGGGGGATCAAGGAGAAGGTCCTGGCGGCCCGGCGCGCCGGCATCACGACGATCATCCTGCCGGCCGACAACGAGAAGGATCTGCAGGACGTGCCGCAGGAGGCGCGGAAGGATCTCCGGTTCCGCTTCGCGCGCATGGTCGACGACGTGTTCGAGGCGGCGCTGCAGCCGGCCGCCGGGACGCGGAAGGAGAAGGAGTCGCGGCCCGGGAACGGGCACGGGGCGGGCAAGGGTCGCCACGCGGCGAAGGGGCGTCGCCCGCCCGCCGCGGTTCGGGCCCGGACCGGCAGCGTGGCCGTCCGGCGCGTCACCGCCGCCGCCCGGCGCGCCGCCGCCCGCCGTCCCCCTATCCCTTGATCACGCCCACGGGGACGAGCTTCGCCACCCTGCGCGAGATGCCGGCGCGGTGGACGACCTCGACGACCTCGCTCACGTCCTTGTAGGCCTCCGGCATCTCCTCGGCGATCGTGTCGTAGCCGGAGGCGCGTACCACGACCCCGCGATCCTCCATCTCCCTCGTGATCGACCGGCCGCGCGCCTGCTTCTTGGCGGCGTGCCGGCTGAGACGCCGCCCGGCACCGTGGCAGGTGGATCCGAAGGTCTCCTCGTAGGCCCGCGCCGTCCCGACGAGGACGTAGGAGCAGCGCCCCATGTCGCCCGGGATCAGGACGGGCTGGCCGACGGCGGCGTAGGCCGCGGGGGTTCGCGGGTGGCCCGGCGGGAAGGCGCGCGTCGCCCCCTTGCGGTGCACGCACAGGCTGCGCTCCTTCCCCTCCACGAGGTGCGTCTCGATCTTGGCGATGTTGTGGCAGACGTCGTAGACCACCTCGATGCCGAGGCCGCGTGGCCCGCGGGCGAAGGTCTCCTCGAACGTCTGGCGCACCCAATGCGTGATCAGCTGCCGGTTGCCGAAGGCGAAGTTGGCGGCGGCGTACATGGCGCCGAGGTAGCGTCGCCCCTCCGGCGATCCGATCGGCGCGCAGCAGAGCTGCGGATCGGGCAGGTGGATGCCGTGAGCGCCCGCCGCCCGCAGCATCACCTGCAGGAAGTCGTCGCACACCTGGTAGCCGAGGCCGCGAGAGCCGGTGTGGATCGAGATGGCGATGGAGCCGGGCGCGAGGCCGAGGGCCCCGGCCGCCGCCTCGTCGTAGATCTCCTCCACCCGCTGCACCTCGACGAAGTGGTTGCCGGACCCGAGCGTGCCGAGCTGCGGCCGCCCGCGCTCGCGCGCCCGCTCCGACACCTGGTCCGGCTCGGCCCCCTCGAGACAGCCCCCCTCCTCGATGTGCAGGAGATCACGCTCCTCCCCGAATCCCTGCCCGACCGCCCAGCGCGCCCCCTGGGCGAGCAGCTTCTTCTCGCTTCTGGCGTCGAGACGGAGATCCTTCCGGTGCGATCCGACGCCCGTCGGGATGTTGCGGAACAGCGCCTCGACGAGGTCGCGCATCCTGCCCGCCGCCTCGGCGGCCGCCAGGTCCGATCGCAGCAGGCGCACCCCGCAGTTAATGTCGTAGCCGACGCCGCCCGGCGAGATCACACCGTGCTCGAGGTCGAACGCCGCGACGCCGCCGATCGGGAAGCCGTACCCCCAGTGGATGTCCGGCATCGCGAGCGAGGCCCGCACGATCCCCGGCAGGCACGCCACGTTCATCACCTGCGCCAGCGCCTGGTCCTTGCGGATGTCCACCATCAGCCGCTCGTCCGCGTACACCACCCCCGGCACGTTCATCCGCCCCTGCACGGGGATCGTGAACCGGCAGTCGTCCAGCTTCTCGACGCGGATCGAATCGGGCTGAGCCATGGGGGAATTATAGCGGTCGGAGAGGCCGGCCCTACCCGGGACCAGAAAAGATGAGAAGATGTGGACCTCCATGTCGAAATGGCGCCGGTCCGTTCGTCGTAGGAGTATGGGTGCGGTCATCCCGTCCCGGACGACCCTTGAAGGCGGAACCGCCTCCGGCCGGTGGGCACGACCACGACGGTGTGGGAACGGAACGAGTGAGAGGACGAAGACCACCCAAGGAGGATGCCATGCGAAGACCGATGATCCTGTTCTGCATCGTCACCCTGGCCGGCGTCGCGGCCGCGCGCGCCGCCGGGAACCCGGAGGCCGGCGCCGCGGCGGCAGCCGCGAAGGCCGCCGCCCCGGGCAAGCTCGACATCATCAAGAAGCTCGCCGGCGACTGGGTGGAGGTCGGCGAAGACGGCACGCCGACCGGGAAGGAGGTCTCGTACCGTGTCACCGCGGGCGGGAGCGCGGTGGAGGAGACCCTGTTCGCGGGCACCGATCACGAGATGATCACCGTGTATTACCTGGACGGGGGTGATCTGGCGCTCACGCACTACTGCGTCCTGGGCAACCAGCCCCACATGAAGGCGGAGAAACAGACGGATCCCAGGAAACTCGTCTTCAAGTGCGCCGGGGGCACCAATCTGAAGTCGGAGAACGACGAGCACATGCACCGGGCCACGATCGTCTGGCAGGACGACGGCCACATCCGCTCCGAGTGGCAGGAGTTCAAGGACGGCAAGAACGTCATGACCGCCGCCTTCAACCTGGCCCGCAAGTAGCGCCGCCCGGTCCCCCCGGCGGCTGGAGGCGCTCGCGACCGCCGGAGCGTCCTCCGGCGGCCGATCGATCCTGGATCAGATGTCGAACACGATCCGGACGCGCCAGGCGCTGCGCCCGCGCGTGAGGCGGATCTGGTGGTAGGTGACCGCCTTGACCTCGCGGCGAAGGGGGTGGCGTGAGGGGTCGAGCGGCTCGCCGCGGGCGCGGCCGCGGCAGCGCACGCGCGCGCGGTCGATCCTCTCGACGGCGAAGGCCGAGAAGAGCCAGCCACCGGTCTGGTGGAGGTAGAGCAGCTCCTGGAGCCAGCGGATGAGGAGGTCCTCGACGCTGGTGCCGGAGACGGAGATCGGGACGGAGCGGCGCGGGCGGACCGCGCGGCGGTCGGTGACGAGGTCGAACAGGGCGCGCGCGGCGTTCTCGAAGAGGCGCGGCAGGGTGACGCCGCGGACGGTGGCGCCGACGTCGGCGGTGTGCTCGAAGAACTCGTACCCGGCCGGCACGTCTCAGCCTCGACGCCGGCGGGTCCGGCGCCCGCGGCCGGCGCGCTCCCCTGCGGCGCGATGCCGCGGGGCGGCCGCCCCGCGCCGCGCCTCGGGCGCCGCCGGACGCGTGGCCGCGCGGCCCGTGGCGGCTGCCGGGCCCTCCTCGTCCGCGAGGGAGAACTCGACCTCGAGGAGGAATCGGTTGACGCGATCGACGCGGACGCGGAGGGGCTGCCCGACACGGAACACGCGGCCGTGGCGTTCGCCCTTCAGGATGTGCTTCGTCTCGATGAAGCGGTAGCGGTCGTCGCGCAGCGTCTCCGCCCGCACCAGGCCGTCGATGAACCACTCCCGGAGCTCCACGAAGAAGCCGTACGGGTGGACCGAGACGACGAACCCCTCGAACTCCTCCCCCAGCCGCCCGGCCATGAACGCCATCTTCTTCATCTCGACCAGCTCGTTCTCGGCGGCGTCGGCGTTGCGCTCCATGCGCGAGGATCGCTGCGCCGCGTCGGGGAGGAGCTCCTCCAGCTCCTGCCGCTCCCGCTCGGCGAGCGGCGGGCCGGTCAGGACCCGCTTCAGGACGCGGTGCACGACGAGGTCGGGGTAGCGGCGGATGGGCGAGGTGAAGTGGGTGTAGCAGGTGGTGGCGAGGCCGAAGTGGATGTCGCGCCTCTCCGAGTAGCGCGCCTGCTTCATCGAACGGAGCATCAGGCGCGCCAGGAAGCGCTCCTCCGGCTTCCCCTTCGCCATGTCGAGCATCTGCTGGAAGGCGCCCGGCTCGATGGCGGTGTACGGCTGCGGCAGGCGGTAGCCGAAGGCGCGCGCCACGGCGTCGAACTCCTGCAGGCGGCGCGGGTCGGGCTTCTCGTGGATGCGGTAGAGGGACGGCACGCGCGCCTTGAACAGATGCTGCGCCACGGTCTCGTTCGCCGCCAGCATGAACTCCTCGATGAGCCGGTGGGCGACGTTGCGCTCCAGCGCCACGATGCCGGTCATCTCCCCCGTCGCCGCCAGGACGATCTCCGGCTCGGGGAGGTCGAAGTCGATGCTGCCGCGCCCGCGGCGCCTGTCGTTCAGGACGCCGCACAGCTCCTCCATCAGCTGAAAGACGGGGACCAGGTCGCGGTAGCGATCCATCGTCTCGCGGTCGCGATCCACGAGAATGCGCGCGACATTCGTGTAGGTCATGCGGGCGGCGCTCTTGATCACCCCCTGCGCGAAGCGGTAGGAGGCAACGGCGCCCTGCCGATCGATCACCATGACCGCGGACTGCACCAGGCGGTCCACGCCCGGGTTGAGCGAGCAGATGCCGTTCGAGAGCTTGTGCGGCAGCATCGGGATGGCGGTGCCGGGGAAGTAGACGCTCGTGCCGCGCTCGAAGGCCTCGGCGTCCAGGGTGCTTTCGTCCCGGACGTAGTGCGCCACGTCGGCGATGTGGACCTGGAGCTCGTAGGCGCCGCCTGGGCGCCGCTCGACGTACACGGCGTCGTCGAAGTCCATCGCCGTCTCGCCGTCGATGGTGACGATCGGCAGGCGCCGGAAGTCCTCGCGGGCGCGCGCCTCGGCCTCCGGCACCTGCTCCGGGATCGCCGCCGCCTCGGCCAGGACGTCGGGTGGAAACTCCTCCCGGAGGTCGTACTTGCGGATGACCGTGCGAAGATCGACGCCGGGGTCGTCCGGGTGACCCAGGACTTCGACGATCCGCCCGGTGGCGCGACGCCCTTCCCCCGGCGGCCGCGTCACCTCGACGCCGACCACCATGCCGTTGCGCGCCTCGCCCGCCTCCCCCTCCGGGATCAACAGACCGCCCTCGTAGAGCCTGTCGTAGGCCTCGACGTATCCCGGGCCGCGCGGTCCGCCCTGCGATCGGTACAGGCCCATGACGCGCTTCTTCGATCTCTCCAGGACGCGGACGACCTCCCCCTGGACCCGCCCGTCGCGATCCTCGCGGACGATCCGCACCTGCACACGGTCGCCGTCCATCAGGTCGCCGACGGCGTGCGGCGGGAGGAAGACGTCCCGTCCGCCCGCCTCGGGGACGACGAACCCGAAGCCGCGCGCATGGCGCTGCAGGCGGCCGATGATCCCGCCGCCCGACGGCCGAGCGCCGCCCCCTGCCCCGCGCGCGGCCCGCGACGTCGCCGACCGGTCTCCTCCGCCAGGCTTCAGGCCATAGCGATTGCCGTCCAGTTTGATGGCGAGGCCGTCGGCGAGGAGACCGCGGAGGGCCCGCTTGAGCTCGTGGCGTTGATCCCTGGGGATCGCCAGGAGGCGGGTGAGCGCCCGGATCGTCGCGGGCCTGTACTCCGGAGCGTTCATGAGGTTCAGGATCGCCTGCGTCATCATGTCCTTCGTCCGGTCCGTCACACTCTCCCTCCCGGCTTCGAGGCCGGGACGCTAGCACAGACCTCCCTCCGCGGGCAAAGTGCGGCGACGCCGCCTCTCGCCGGACGAGGGTACAGTTCGGGGAGCTTCGTCGAACTGTGCCGCCGCGCCTCGCCCCGTGGCCGAACCCCGCCTCCGGCCGGTCCTGCCGCGAGGCGCATGGTAGGATATTCGGCCCGGTCGTGGTCGGCCGGAGACCTCCTCGAGGAGACGACGATGCTCAGACGGTGCGCGATGATTCTGGCTCTCACCCTGTTCCTTGCTCCCGGCGCCGGGGCCCTGGCGGCCGGGCAGACGGCGGCGTCCTCCGACGCGACGCTGACCGGCGAGGTCGTCGACATGGCCTGCTACATCGGCCACGGCGCCAAGGGGGAGATGCACAAGGCCTGCGCGGCCAAGTGCGCCGCCATGGGGCAGCCGGTCGGTCTCCTCTCTTCGGACGGTACCCTTTACCTCCTGGTCGCCGATCACGTCGACTCCGGCGCCTACGAGAAGGCGCGCAAGCTGGCCGGCGAGCAGGTCGAGATGAAGGGAGAGGTCGCGGCCAAGGACGGCGTCAGCGCGCTGACCGTCCACGACGTCAAGAAGAAGTAGCCTGCCCGCCGGGGGCCCCATGCGGCTCGTGCCGGTCCGCGTCTGGGCGATCGTCATCCTGGTGGCCGCGGCGGCGGGGGCCCTGCCCGCCCTGCGCGCCTGGTGGCGCTGGCGGGAGTCGAACCCGATCGGCCGCGGCGCCGCCCTGGCCGCGCGCGTCGGCTGCCTCTCCTGCCACGGCCCCCACGGGACCAGGGGCCTTCCCGACCCGAAGAGCGGCGAGGGGGTTCCGACCTGGGACGGCGGGATGCCGATGATGTACGTGAACGGCGTCGAGGAGGTCCGGGAGTACATCCTCGACGGCGTCTCGAAGAGGCGCGCCGAGAGCCCCGGCGCCACGGAGAAGCGCGCCAACGCGGCGATCCGGATGCCGGCCTACCGGACGGTCCTCACGGCGCGCCAGGTCGACGATCTGATCGCCTACTTCCTCGCCGCCTCGCGCATGCAGCCGATCGTCGACCCCGTCGTCGCCCGGGGCCGCGAGCTGGTGGTGAAGTTTCGCTGCGAGTCGTGCCACGGCATCGGCGGTTCGGGCGGGGTCGCCAACCCCGGATCGTTCAAGGGGTACATCCCCGGCTGGCTGGGGGACGACTTCAAGGACCTGGTGAGGGACGATTCCGAGCTGCGGCAGTGGATCCTGGACGGCGGGGTCGAGCGGCTGGCGAAGGACCACCTGGCGGTGTTCTTCCTGACCCGCCAGAGGCTGCAGATGCCGGCCTACAGGCCCGCCCTCTCCGCCGACGACGCCGGCGCGATCGCGGCCTACCTCGGAAGGCTGAGGAAGGAGCGCGAGGGCCACGGATGAACCGGTCCCCTTCCGGGCACCCGCGGGCGCGCCCGGCGCCCGCGTTCCCCCTTGCGGCCCTGGCCGCCGCAGGCGTCCTCCTCGGCCGCTGCGCCAACGGCGACCCCAGCCTCGGCCCCCCCTCGCTCCCGCAGGCGGGGGCGGTGGTGAGCTTCAGGAACGAGGTGCAGGCGATCGTCACGAGCCACAACTGCGCCAGCTTCGGGTGTCACAACGACACCGCCCTCGGGGCCCCCATGAGCCTCGAGACCGACAAGGCTTACGGCACGCTCGTGAACGTCCCGAGCTGCGAGGCGCCGGCGCTGAAGAGAGTGGAGCCGGGGAGCAGCGGCTCGAGCTACCTCGTCGACAAGGTCGCCGGGACGCAGGGCGCCGTCGAGGCGGTCGGGGGCTGCGGGGCCGGCTGCCTCGGCTTCACGCCTCCCGGGAGCTGCGGCTCCCAGATGCCGCTCCTCGGCTCGAAGCTCTCCGGCGCCGAGGTGCAGGTGATCCGTGACTGGATCGACCAGGGTGCGATGGATAACTAGGCTCGTCATCCTGCTCGCGTCCGCGCTCGCGGCGACCGCCGGGGAGGCGCGGGCCCAGGAGGAGAGCGCCGCCTTCGCTCCGGCGGCGCGGCTGCTGCAATCGCGCTGCGCCATGCCGGGCTGCCACGCGGGCCCGGGAGCGGCGCAGGGGCTCCGCCTGGAAGCGGCGGAGATCTACCGCGCGACCGTCAACGTCCACGCGCACACCGACGGTCGCTACCTGCGCGTCTCGCCGGGAGCGCCCGATCGCAGCCTGCTCTATCTCAAGCTCCTCTCCCGTCACGACGGGAACTACCGCGGCCCGCGGATGCCGCTGTCGATGGAGCCGCTCAAGGACGACCAGATCGCGCTGGTGCGGCAGTGGATCGAGTCCTTCCCGGCCGACCTCTGGGGGCACCCCCCGGCGGCGGAGGCGGCGGCGTTCTCGACCCGCACCTTCCAGGACGCCTACCTCGCGAACCTCCCGACCTCCGATCCGCTCGGCACGCGGACGCTCGAGTTCCGGATCGTCCATCGTTTCAAGGCCGCGGCGGCCGACGCCGGGAGCCACGGGCTCTACGGTCTCGACAGCGGCGCCTGGATCTCCCTCGACGTCGGGTACGGCCTGAACGACAGGCTCGACCTCGGTCTCAGGCGCACGAACCTCGACACCGACTACGAGGGGTACGCGAAGCTGGGGCTCCTCCGGCAGTCGCCCGGCGGCGCGCCCCTCTCCCTCTCCCTGCGCGGCAGCGTCTCGGACGTCCGCGAGACCGGCCGGGTCAACCGGACGCGCCTGGCGGCGCAGGCGATCGTGGCGCGCCGCTTCGGGGATCGGATCTCGCTCATGCTCGTCCCGGGCTACGTCACCCACACCGACGATCTCAACGGCGACGTGACGGGCGGCACCGCGGCGATCGGGGCAGGGGCGGAGTGGCGGCTGACGCCGCGCGTCGCCCTGACCGGCGAGTGGGTGGCGCAGACGGCGGGCCTGAAGGCGCCGTTCCAGTCGGGATCCATCGGCCTCAGCATGGCCACCGCACGCCACGTCTTCCACCTCCTCCTGACCAACACCCCGGGCTCGCACACCGACCAGTACCTTCCGGGCGGCGATCTCGATCCAGGCAACAACGGGTACCGCCTCGGCTTCAACATCAGCCGCACCCACTCGTTTGTCCGGTAGCCCGCGATGAAGATCCGCCTCGATCGGAGCCGCCGGGGCAGCCTCCTGGACCAGGCCCGCGATCAGATCACGTCCAGCCTGCACGCCGGCCTGCTGAGGAGCGGCGACCGCCTGCCGTCCCTGCGGCAGGTCGCCGCGCTCTCGGGCCTCAACGTCAAGACGGTGCTGCGCATTTACGCCGCCCTGCAGCGCGAGGGCTGGGTGTCGATGCGCAAGGGAAGCGGCGCGTTCGTCACGCTGCGCGGGCAGGACGAGCTCGAGCCCGCCCAGGCGGTGAGTCTGGCGCGGCTGCTCCGTCGCCACCTGGACGAGGCGTCGGGAATGAACCTCAGCCGGCTCGCCTACGCCTCGCTCGTCCACCGCCTGGTCTCGCGCTCGAGCCTTCGGGGCCGGTCGGTCATCATTCTGGAGTGCAACGACGAGCAGGTGCGCCTGTACGCCAAGGAGATCAAGCGACGCATCGGCGTCGCCGCGCACCCGATCCGGCTGGATCGGGTCGCCGAGAGGGCCGCCGCAGCGCTCCTGCGTGCATCGTCGATCGTGGCGGTCACCGACTTCCACTTCAAGGAAGGGACGGAGATCGCACGGCGGTTCCGCAGGCCGATCGTGCGGCTGCGGCTGCAGCCCGATTTCCTGCCGGCGCTGATGGGCGCCGCGCGGCGAGGCCGGCTGCTCATGATTGTCTCGAGCCCCGAGTTCTTCCCCGCCTTCAAGCGCGCACTCGGCCTTCTGGGCCTGCAGCCCGACGACCTGGATCGGATCACCGTCATCGCCGACTCGGACCGCGCCGGAGTGCGCCGGGCGCTGGCGCAGGCCGACTTCGCCTACGTGTCGCCTCTGTGCCGGCGCCAGACGCGGGATCTGGTCGTCCCTCCGGATCGCCTGCTGGCCTTCCCGAACCACCTCGCCGACGAGTCGATCGAGGAGCTGGAGGCCTGGCTCCTCCTCTCCGGGGGAGACGCGGCGCGCGATCGCCTCTCGCTCACGTGAGGGCGCGCTCGAGCCTCCCGGCGCAGGCTGGAGCGGAATCGGGGCCGGATCACAACTGTTCCCTCCCAACGGGCGTAACATGGGTGAGTCCATTCGAAGAGGAGAGGGCCATGAACGGTCGACCAATGCGCCCCGGAGTCACCTTGGTGATCGTCCTCGCGCTCCCGTTCTTCACGAGCGCCGCCCTGGCCGTCGAGCCAGGGGTCGACGTCGCGGTCCCCCGTGTCGTCGTCACCACGGTCGACGGGTCGACGTTCGCCTTCCATCCGGCCAACCTCGTCGTGGAGCAGGGGGATTGGGTGCGATGGAGCTGGCTCGGAGGGAGCCATACGACGACGAGCGGATCCGGCTGCCTCGCGAGTGGCTTGTGGAACGTCTCACTCAACTCCCTCACCCCGGCCACCTTCACACGGCAGTTCCTCGAGCCGCCCGGCGGCATCCCCTTCTTCTGCTCTCCCCACTGCTCCTTCGGGATGGTCGGCAGCGTGAACGTGACCACGCTCATCGACCTCTCGGCAAAGGACGCTGCCGGCACGCTGACGCTGAGCTGGACGGGAGGAAGCGGAAGCTACCTCGTCTACCGTAGCGGCGCTCCCACCTTCATCGGCGCGCAAGCCTTCACGCCGGACGGCGGCAGCGCCGGGATGACCTTGACCGATTCGACGGGGCCCTCGCCGGGTCAGGCGTCGTTCTATCTCGTCATGAACCTATAGTAGGGAGGCGTCAGATGAGGACGTCGTTGCTCGCGGCTCTCGTCGTCTCGCTGTCCGCGCTCCCGCTCGCTCACCCGGTCCTCGCCGGCAGCACGAACGGCTCGGCCGGGGTCATGCCGGCGCTCTATGACGGCGAGTCCTTCGAGATCAATTTCAAGGAGCTGCCGCCGGACGCCGAGCAGTCGGTCCTGGCTCGCAACCGGTCGATCAACACCATCTTCATGTCCGACGCCGGGCTGCCTGGAGGGCAGCCGTTCGTCAGCGTGCTCGACGCCATCCAGGCCGACGGCTTCAACCCCCTCTGGGAGGAGGTGCAGATCGTCTTCAACCCGGGTCACGCGCCCCGACAATTCACGCGCGACGACGACATCCTGCAGGCCTCCACAGGCCCCGACCCCGAGATCTCTCTCGTCGGGACGGGCGAGGTCTATCGCTGCGCCGTGGTAGGGGTGAAGTAGACCACCCCTCACTCCGCGGCAGTCCGGATCGCCTGCTTCTTGAAGTGACGCGCCCGCTCTTGCTATGCTACCCGACGCACGTGCCGAAGTGGCGGAACTGGCAGACGCGCTAGATTCAGGGCTGTGTAAAGCCGCTCCGCTGTAACCCGCTACTATCAAGTCTTTCAGACGATCGACGCTCTCGCTTCCATAGGAGGGCGTTTTCGTTTCGTGGTACCCGTTTGTCGCGGGGTTCAGACGGCCGCCGCCGCAGCCTGGACACTCGGTGGACAGTCAGAGCGGGGCGCCCCAATGCGCCTCACGTTTATCTTGTTTTAGAAAGTTTCACCACAGACGCTCACGTGTGCGCCCGTTCAACATGGCAACTTGCGCCGCCGTCGCGCGCGCCTATCTTGCCGCTTGCGAGACGGAGGAGCCGCGGCGCCAGCAAGTATTTTGTACTGTCGTCGGCGCCGTCGGCATTAACGGAATGGACGGAAGCGACGGCTTGCCACCCTCTAGTTGGGCGGCTACGTTGGGAACGTGGTCACAACTTTTCGATCCGTGCGTCTAGTTGAGTAGCGCCGGACGATTTGGGAGAGACGTGGCGTCACTGTCGGAAAGCGAAGATCGCGTGCTTATCGCCGAGGCGCAGAACCGAACGGCGGCGCGGAACCGAAGCGCGGAAGCGTTTTCGGAATTGCATCGGCGGTACAAAAGCCTCGTGTTCAAGAAGATCAACGCGCAGGAATGGCATCGCGGCCTGGCCGATGAGATAGCGGCCTCCATCTGGTCGAAGATCTGGTTTGGGCTTCCGAAGTTTCGCGGCGAGGCCAATTTTCAGACGTGGCTACGCGTAGTCGCCGCGAACGCGATCAGCGATCACGTCCGCAAGGCAGTCAGGAGGCCGACGGAGAAATACGTTGAAGAGCGGCCAGCCCGCTACCGCTTGGGCGATCTCCCTGAACGCGGCGGCGAGCGCGGGCCGTTTCTTGAGTCGCTCGCGGTGGTAGGGACGGACGAGGACGTGCGCCTAGAGGAGCGGCGAAAGGAAGTGCGTGAGGCCGTGGCGCGACTACCTGGGGCAGAGGAGCGAATGATCGTCCAGCGGTTTTGGGACGGAATGACCGGAAGGGAAATCGCGGCCGACCACTCGCTGACAGAGGCGGCGGTCCGAAAGCGGATCTCCAGGGCATACGAGCGACTGCGCGACGATCTCTGGGAGGAGGACGAAAAAGGATGAGACGTATCTGCTGCAAGACACGGAGCGAGCAGCTAATTTCTCTCGCGAGCGGCGATCTCTCTGGAAGCGAGCGTCGCGACCTTGAGGCGCACGTCGCCAAGTGCTGGCCGTGCTACCACACGCTCGCGGAAGATCGGCGGCTCACCAAACTGATCAGAGACGCCCGGCCGGTGCGCCGGCGCCAGACGCGAACGCCGCGCGGACAGGGGCTTACGCTGGAGCAGGGCCGCACGCTACAGCTAGTCCGACAGCACTTCGGACCCGGCGCAATAGTCGCGCCCGTCGCTTGGGCCGCGCGCTCGAAAGCATGACAAGGGGCGAGCTGCGAGCGGCAGAGATCGCCGTAGCCAAAGCCGGCCGTCGTCGGCGCCGACATTTGCGGTTTGTGCTGCCAGACGTGCTCCGGTGGCTCGGGCGTGCCGAGGCGGACAGCGCGCGCGAGCCAGGAGGGCCGGCGCAAGTCTTGTCGGTCGTAAAGCTATCGGCAATCCTCGGCGTTTCGCGCTCGTACATCGAAAGGGCCGTTGACTCTGGAATGCCGCATTTTGATCTCGCGCTGCGCGACCGACGGCCAGGCGGCGCGGGCGCAGCGAACGGAATGACGCCGTGAACGCGCGGCTGGATGCCGAGGGCGCAATCGTCGGCGCGGTCCTGTGGCGCGGCGAGACGGCGCTCCGCGAGTTACCAGACGACCTTGTCTCGCGCCTCTCATCGGTGCGTCTGAGGGCAGCGCTCTCGTCGGCGCTCCGACTCGACGCCCGCAACGTGCCGGT
>WNGG01001851.1_pt1 | contig 23975 bp, 22 predicted proteins | sample 5400661 | NCBI WGS metagenome assembly WNGG01 (sample SAMN13153372, study PRJNA577476) | soil metagenome | isolation source: 100 cm soil or saprolite under Garry oak tree replicate 1 | place: USA:California | collected 2016-06-15
TGGCAGGAGCTTTCGACGAGCACCGCATCAGCTGCCTGCGCAGCCGCGCTGACTGTCGCTGCATCGTTGCTTGCTGCTTACGGCCTCGCGAGGTCTCGCTTTCCCGGCGACCGCCTCTTGACCCAGGGCTTTCTGGTCCTGGCGAGCCTACCTGCGATGGCTTACGTCATCCCCTTGAGCGATCTCATGCGCCGGACGCACCTGGTCGATACGTTCGCCGGCGTTGTCCTCACCGAGGCTGCGGTCACCGCGCCGCTCGCGATCTATGTTCTCCACGGCGCTCTGAGCCAGCTGTCGCCCGAGTGGGAGGAGGCCGCCCGGCTCGATGGGGCCGGGCTCTTACGGGTGATCGGCCAGATCGTCCTGCCACTTGCCGCGCCCACCATCGGGGCGACGGCGATCATCCTCTTTGTCCTCGACTGGAACCTGCTGCTCGTGCCCCTGGTGCTGACGGCCGGAGAGCTCAAGACGCTCCCGGTCGCGATGAGCGACTTCTTCACCTTCGAGCGTGAGCTCGAATGGCCGACGGCCGCCGCGGCGCTGATGATCTCGCTCCTTCCGATGGCGATCCTGATCGTGGTCTTTCGCCGAGTTCTCGATCGGTTCACCCTCAACGTCGCCGGCGTCGATTGACAGTTGCGGGCTTAGTAGCAACATCCGGGTATAGTGAGGCCCCTCACTATGAGGAGCCCGATCTGGGGTACCACGTTTCTTTGACGCACGGACAGGTTCTGCCCGACGCCTCCGGCCACCTGTATGACGCGGCCGTGCGCCGGGCGATCGTCGAGATGGGCGGCGGTGGCTCAGCCGACGTTCTCGAGGCGCTGGCGGCCCTGAGGCTGGCCGCCAAGCAGATCCACGATGCCATGGAGCGTTTTGCCGAGGGACACGGCCTCTCTGACAGCCGCCTTCGCGTGCTGATGCGCCTACACCACAGCCCCGGTCGCCGGCTCCCGCTTGGCGCGCTCGCGGAGGGCGTGAATGTGACGCCGCGAACGATGACCGACATCGTCGACGTCCTCGAACGGGACGGGCTCGTGACGCGTGTATCCGACCCTGCCGACCGCCGCTCGGTCCTGGCCCTCATCACAGAGAAAGGCCTGGAGCGCATCAATGCGATGCGTAGGGACGCGATGGCGAGGCAGGCCGCTGTCGCCCAAGGTTTCACCGCCGACCAGCTCGTTCAGCTCCGCCACCTGTGCTTGCTCCTGGTCCAGAACCTGACCCACGACCAGGGAGGGCGCTGAATCAAATGGCATACGTAACCCGTCTCTCGCTGCGCCTTGGCGTGGTCGTGCTCCTTGGCGTGGCCCTCCTTTTCGGAACCGGCATCTTTGCCGCCACGCAGGTGCAGCAGGACCTGCTGCCCGACATCTCCATCCCCGCAGTGATCGTCACCACCGCATACCCGGGCGCCTCACCGCAGGTAGTCGACGGGCAGGTCACGGTGCCGATCGTGAACGCCATGCAGGGCGTCACCGGCGCGGACACGGTGCAGTCCACTTCCAGCCAGGGCGCATCGCTCGTGATCGTCCTGTTCAGAGACAGCGTCGACATCAAGTCGGCTCAGCAGGACGTCAACAGCGCGGTGGCCAGAATTCGCCCCCTGCTGCCTCAGCAGGCCTCGACATCCACGGTCCAGACTTTCTCAACCAACAGCCTGCCGATACTCGTCTACGCCGTTTCCGCCGACGAGCCGCTGGGCGATCTCGCCGGCCAGCTGCGGGCCCAGGCCCTGCCAAAGCTCAAAGGCCTCGCCGGCGTCTCTTCGGTGGTGATGACCGGCGCTCCGACCGACGAGGTGGACGTGACGGTCGATCCATTGAAGCTCGCTGCGCACGGAGTGACGGTCAGCCAGGTGGCAGCCGCCCTGCAGCAGGCCAGCGTGGTGCAGTCGATAGGGTCGATCAAGGACGGGTCCACGACGGTGCCGCTTCAGGTCTCGGGCGCGTTGACAAGCCTCGAGCAGATCAGGGCGGTCACCGTCACCCCGCCTGCCAATCCCGCACGCGGTCAACCAGCGGCTCCGGTGAGGATCGACCAGCTGGGCACGGTGCAGGTCGCGACGATACCGGCCGACACGATCACCCGCACCAATGGAAAGCCGAGCGTCGGCCTGCAGATCGTAAAAGGCCCGAACACGAATACCGTCACGGTCGCAAACGAGGTTTGGGCGGCGCTCCCCGCCATCAAGTCGTCCATCGGTCACGGCGTCCGCCTTGACTCTATTCAGGATCAGGCGACTCCGATCACCGGGGCCATCGGCGACATCCTTCGCGAGGGCCTGCTGGGTGCAGTCTTCGCGGTGCTCGTCATATTTGTGTTTCTGCGCAGCGCGCGAGCCACCGTCGTCGCCGCGATCTCGATCCCACTGTCGCTGCTCGTCGCGTTGATAGTCCTCTGGTGGCAGGGGATCACCCTCAACATCCTGACCCTGGGCGGAATGATGGTCGCCATCGGACGCGTGGTCGATGACTCGATCGTCGTGCTCGAGAACATCAGCCGCCATGTGAGTGAAGGGGAGCGACCGCTCGTCGCCGCCTACACCGGCTCTCGCGAGATCATCACCGCGGTCACCTCGTCCACGCTGACCACGGTCGCTGTTTTTCTACCGATCGTGTTCCTGACCGGCATCGCAGGCAGCTTTTTCCGGCCGTTTGCGCTGACGGTCGTCGTCGCGCTGCTGGCCTCGCTCGTGGTGGCGGTGACGGTGGTGCCGCTGCTCGCCGCGCGCCTGCTCCCAGCGATCGGCGCCGAGGGCGCCGAGCGCCGGCTGAGCTGGAACTGGATGCAGCGCACCTACGTGCCGGTGATCCAGTGGGCGACCGGTCATCGACTCATCACGCTGGGCGCTGCGGCGGCGTTCTTCGCCGCCTCGATGGCACTGATCCCGCTGCTGCGCGTGAACCTCCTCGACCAATCCTCCAGCCCGACCTTTCCCATCTCGATCACGATGCCTGAGAACTCCACCCTCACGCAGACCGACACCGAGACGCAGAAGGTCGAGGGCCTGATCACGGGGGTGCCGGGCATCAGTGCGTTCCAGGCGACGGTTGGCGGCCAGGGAGGGGTCTTCGCGCCGGCCGGGACGACGCCTGCTGATCCCAGCCGGGCCTCAGTCCTGGTGCTGGTTCAGAACGGCCAGTACGACACCGCTCTGGAGGGAGTGAAGCGGGCTCTCGGCGCCTATCAGGGCCCGGCCAAGCTGCAGGTGGGACAGGCTCAAAACAGCTCGAACGCGAGCAGCAGCCAGATGCAGGTCGATGTGCGCGCGGGCGACGCGGCCACGCTTCAGATCGCCAACGACCGGGTGATCGCCGCCCTCTCGAATGTGCCAGGCCTTGCAGAGCTCAAGTCCAACCTGGTCATCTCCAAGTCCCAGTACCAGCTCGTCGCGACGGACAAGCTTGGCGCTTCGGGCCTGAACATCCAGACCCTGGCTGCGGTGGTCGCCCAGCAGATCAACGGCCAGGTCGCCACCCAGGCCAACCTCCCGCAGGGAACGATGATCGTCCGCGTCCAGCTTCCGCCTGGAACCGCCGACACCCCGGCCGCCCTTTTGTCGCTGCCCATCCCGACCGCTTTCGGGGTTGTGCCGCTGTCCACCCTCGCAACACTTGAGAAAGTCACAGGCCCGCAGACGGTGAATCGGGTCAACGGGGAACGCGACGCCACCATCACCGGCACGATCACCGCGAACGACACTCGCGCCGTCCAGACCAACGTCACCAATGCGCTCAACGCCGTGGCGCTGCCGTCGGGGGCGTCCCTTTCGACCGGCGGTGTGTTTGCCCAGCTGGCAACAGTTCTGACCCAGTTCGCGCTGGCGCTGCTGGCGGCGATCGGGCTTGTCTACCTCATCATGGTGGCGACGTTCCGCTCGTTGCTGAAACCGCTGGTGCTGCTGGTTTCGATTCCGTTTGCGGCGACCGGCGCGATCATCGCGTTGGTTGTTACCAACACCTCGCTCTCGCTGCCCGGTCTGATCGGGATCCTGATGCTGACCGGGATCGTCGTCACCAACGCCATCGTCCTCCTCGACCTCATCGAGCAGTACCGCGACCGCGGCCTGAGCTTGCACGACGCCATCATCGAGGGCGGTCGTCACCGCCTCCGCCCGATATTGATGACCGCATTCGCCACGATGCTCGCCCTCGTGCCGCTGGCGGTGATCGGGGGTGGTGGTGGCGTTGGCGGAGCGTTCATCAGCCGTCCGCTGGCGATCGTGGTCATCGGCGGCCTGTTCACCAGCACCCTTTTGACGCTCGTCCTGGTCCCAGTCCTGTACGCCCTAGCGTCTCGCTTTGCCGGAACGCGTTCGACCAGGGACCTCGATGAGCTGCTCGACGCAGCTGATGACCGCCGGTTCAAGCCAATCGGATTCAGGGAGGGAGGACAGCTGGCGGCTGCAACCGCCGCGACCGCCGCGGAGTATGCGTTCAGCCTCACACTGGAACCGGCGCCTGGACGGCAGGGCGACCGCCAGGTTCTCGAAAAACTGGCTCATAACGGATTGGCGGTTGAGCCCGTGGCCGGGACCGCCAAGATGCGAATCAAGGTTCCCGCGGTGCAGGCCGCCTCTCCCGCGGAAGCATCGGTGAAGGCGGTTGACCGTGTGCGCCAACTGGTGCCCGCCACCGGCTACGTGCTCTCCGAGCCGGAACCCATCACTGCAGACAGGAGTCCTGCCTCGAGCTGACGCGCCGGGTCGCTGTCAGGGCCCGGCGGCGCCTGGAGCCGGCATGCTGGTGGTGTTCTGGAAGGCGAGGATGTTCCAGTTGCTGTCTGAGCTCCGTCCCAGCACATAGGTCATGACCCCAAGGCTGGAAGGCACGGCATTGCCCGTCGGGCCGACTGCGCCGCTCAGCTCCACCACAGCGTGCGCCAGGGCGAAGTCGGCGCCAAGCATGCGGATGGCAGTCTCCTTGGCTGTGAACCGGCTTGCCTTGAAAACCGTGGCATGGCGAGCCGCAAGGGCCTGCTCGGCCTCGTCCCGACTCTTGAACCAGTTTCCGAACACGTCCACGAAGTCGACGTCGGGCGCGCAAAGGTTCGCAAGAGACCGCATGTCGTGTCGGTTCCAGCATTCGACAACGGCGCCGATGAGATCCGCAATGGCGGCCTTGTCTTGATCACGCTTGCTGCTTTCGGTTCCTGATTCCATTGCGATTTCCCTCCGGCCAGTAAAAGCCTGCAGGGTCCGGCGGGACGGCGCCGGCCATACATTAAGAAGATCGAATGATTCCTTATCGCGCCGATGACACCGCGGATCCAACTTCGGCGATACCGGTCGTCACGATCGCCCTGATCGCGGCCAACTTCGCGGCCTTCTTTTACGAGCTGTCCCTCGCCGCGCAAGGCTCCGAGCTGGACGCCTTCATCAAGGCATACTCGCTCGTGCCCTGCGAGTACACGCAGGGTTGCGGCCCTTACCCAGGCACCCCCTCTCCGTTCTGGATCACGCTGTTCAGCTCGATGTTCATGCACGCGGGCTGGGCGCACATCCTCGGCAACATGCTGTTCCTTTTCGTTTTCGGGCTCCACGTCGAACGATCGATGGGCGGCATTCGCTACCTCGCCTTCTATCTGATATGCGGGCTCGGCGCAAGCGCGCTCGAGATCGCCACCGCCGCGGGTTCCAACGCGCCCGGTCTCGGCGCCAGCGGCGCCATCTCAGGGGTCCTGGCCGCGTACCTGGTGCTGTACCCCACGAGTCACGTGCGGACCCTGATCCCACTCGGCTTCGTCTTCTGGACGGCGCGCGTTCCTGCGTGGGTCTTCATTGGCCTGTGGTTTGTCATGCAGCTGATCTACGGCCTGGCGTCGATCAGCGACGTGAACGCAGGCGGCGTCGCCTACTCGGCTCACATCGGCGGATTCCTCACCGGGCTCCTGCTCGTTCGTCTGCTCGCACAGGCCCACCGCGTCGACCGGTTGAGGGTCTACCACCGGATCTGAGGCGCCGGAGGCTCCATAAGGCGTCAAGTCGGCCGTTAACTTGCTGTTAACTTGCCGTGTGCCCACGGGAGATGGTCTAGCGGACGATAACCAGCACGGTCCAGCCGGTGTCTCCGCTCGAACGGCGGCGATAGCGGAAGCCGCCGAGGCGTTCCACGAGGCCGTCTTCGACCTCGACATCCTCCTCCACGTCGTCGCCGAGCGCATCTCACGCGCCACCGGTGACTTCTGCAGCGTCGCCCTGGTGTCACCGGACGGGAAGCGGTTCCAACCATTGGTGGCCTATCACTCCGACCCGATGCTGATTGAGGACTCTCGCCAGTTCCTGGGCGTCTCCATGGACGTTGAGGCCGCCGGCGTGTGGGTCCGCGTGCTGAAGGAGCGGCGATCTCTCATCATCCCGATCGATCCGGATCACCTCCCACCGGAGATGGCCCCCCATCAGGTACGACATATGAAGCGCTGGCGAGTGCGCGAAGCCGCACTGATACCGCTGATCGCGCACGACAAAGTCGTAGGCGGGCTCAACCTCAACCGTCTGGAGGGCAGCCCGCCCTTCTCCCCGGACGACATCGAGCTTCTCGAGAGCCTCGGCGCGCGAGCCGCGCGGGCGATCGCGAACGCACGGCTGCTTCAGGCGCACAGGCAAACCACGGGCGAGCTCGAGCGCGAGGTCCAGGCGCGGACCCGTGAGGCCGAGGCGCGCGGCCTCGAGGCTCGTGCGGCTGTGGCGCGCCTGCAGGCGGCGCTCAACACGCCACTGTCGACTGTCGTCATCGCAACCGACCTCGAAGGCCGAGTCACCCTCTTCAACACCGGCGCCGAGCAGCTCCTCGGCTACAAGGCGGCGGACGTGGTTGGAACGGCCATCCCGGATCAGTTCATGGCGCCGCGCGAGCTCGAGACAAAGGCGGCCGCGATCGGGACCGAGCCGGTATTCGCAGCCATCGCACAGGCGTACGCGACTTCGGGCGTCGCCGACGAGTGGGTCCTGCTCGGCAGGACAGGCGATGAGAGACCAGTCGAGCTTTCGATCTCGACAATGTTCGACGCAGCACGGAAGCGACTCGGATACGTCGTGATCGCGCGCGACATCTCGGAAAGAAAGGCGCTCGAAGCAGACCTCAAAGCCGCGCTCGCCGAGGGCCGAGAGGTGGTGAAACCAGCCGCCGCCCGGCGGGAAGAGGCGGGGCAGCTGGCCCGGAGCCTGGCGGCGTGGGACCGATTCTCCCGCCAGCGGTTGGAAGGGTCACAGGCGATGGCGGAGCTCGGCCACCTGACCACGGTCGAAGACGTCACCCGGGTCGGCCTCCAGCGCATGGGCGCCATATTCGGCGCACGTCAGGGCTTCGTCGCCCTGGCCGAAAAGGCAGGAGCGCCTGTGGCGGCGGTTCTCCATCCCGATGCGGCGCCGCCGTCCCTTCAAGTGGGCGCGTTGCTGGATCCCCGGACCCCCGCCGCCAGGGCGCTGGCAACGGGCGCTGCGGTCCTGAGCAACCTCGATGCGGAGATCTGGGCGGAGACTGTGGCCGGCTGGGCGCCGGCATCCGAAGCCGGACCCGTGATGGCCTTGCCGCTGGTGAGCGGAGCCCGGGTGGTGGGGGCGCTGACGTTGATCCGCAGCGCGACTGACGAGCCTTTCAGCACTGCCGAGGCCGAGCTGGCAGCGGCGGTGTCGGCGCCTCTGGCGGCAGCGCTAGAGGTCAGCCGCCTCGTCGCCGAGCTGCGCAAGAGCAACGCCGCCCTGACGGAAGCCAACCTCCACAAAAGCCAGTTCCTGGCCAGCATGAGTCATGAGCTCCGAACTCCGCTCAACGCCATCATCGGTTTCTCGCAGCTCCTGATCGACGATCTGCCCGGCCGTTTCGACGCCAAGACCCGCCTCAGGTTCCTGGATCAAATCAACACAGGCGGGCAGCACTTGTTGAGTCTCATCAACGACATCCTCGATCTATCGAAGGTGGAAGCCGGACAGATGGAGCTGCACCTCGCGAAAACCGGCGTGGCCGAGATCGTCGAATCGGTTGTGAGAACCGTCGAGCCGCTGGCAAAGAACAAGAACATCACGATCTTCAGCGAGGCCGGTCGAGAGCTCTACCTGGTGGCCGATGCCGGAAAGCTCAAGCAGATGGTTCTGAACCTCCTCTCTAACGCGATCAAATTCACGCCACCTGGAGGTCAAGTCCATGTCGCAGCTCGCCGGGACGAATCGATGCTCGAGATCCGCGTGAGCGACACCGGAATCGGCATCAGCGAAGCTGATCTTGGGCTGCTCTTTCAAGAGTTCAGGCAGCTGGACCAGGGCGATCAAAGGCAGGAAGGTACCGGCCTCGGCCTGGCGCTGACCAAGCGCTTCGTCGAGCTTCACGGGGGCACGATCAGCGTCCAGAGCACGAGGGGCGAGGGAAGTACGTTTACGCTCCGCCTGCCGGTTGAACCGCCAACGGCCAAAACCGACGCAGCTCCGAGCGCTCCACCCACCGGCGCGACTGACCTGATCCGTCCGCTGGTGCTGGTGGTGGAAGACAATCCGCAAGCAGCCGAGCTACTGGCTCGGTATCTGGACAGCGGCGGCTTCCGGATCGAGATCGCGCGCACGGGCACCGAGGCCCTGAGCAAAGCCCGCGAGCTCAAGCCGGTGGCGATCACTTTGGACATCCTCATACCTGAGCTCGACGGTTGGGAGGTCCTCACGCGGCTCAAGCAGGACGATGCGACTCGCGACATACCGGTGGTGATGGCGTCCGTGGTCGACAGTCGCGGGCTCGGTCGCGCCCTCGGAGCGCTCGACTACTTCGTCAAGCCGGTCGACAGGCAGGCCCTCCTGTCGCGGCTCGGCCGGCTCACCTTTTCGAGCAAGCTCCAAACGGAGGAGGTTCGTGTCCTGCTGGTCGACGACGAGCCGGCCAACCTCGAGCTGCTTGAGTCGGTCCTCCAGCCAGCAGGATTCACAACGCTGCGGGCATCAGGCGGTCGAGAGGGAATCGAAAAGGCCCGCGCCGAGAAGCCTCATCTGGTTCTCCTCGATCTGATAATGCCCGAGGTCACCGGGTTCGACGTGGTCGAGGAACTTCGACGCGATGAGTCCACACGATCGATCCCGATCATGGTCCTGACCGCCAAGGAGCTCACCGTCGAGGACAAGAAACAGCTCAACGGCTATGTCGCGGGCGTGTTCGAGCGCAAATCGCTGGCAGGCGCGGAGCTCGTCGACTGGCTGCATCAGCTGGTGCCTGAGACCTCGCCCATCGCACGTCGAGGCGAGCTATCTTGAGAGGTGGCGTGGGGACGATGCTGACCCGCAGGCTGGCTGTGGATCTGGGGCACTGCAGCTCGGCGATCTGTTCGGGCTAAGCCCACCGTCCGTCTGAGCGTCCTGAGCTCGTGCTGCTCCAAGCCGCACGGCCGACTTCAACAGTGGAGGAACAATGTCATGAGCACGACCGACACTTTGCTTCGCAATAACGAGGGCTATGCGCGATCGTTCGCGAAGGGGAATCTTCCGATGCCGCCGGCCAAGCGCATCGCCGTCCTCGCGTGCATGGATGCCCGCCTGGACGTTCACAAGATCCTCGGGCTCGAGGAGGGCGACGCCCACGTCATTCGCAACGCCGGCGGCGTCGCCACGGACGACGCCATCCGATCTTTGGTCATCTCGCAGCGGCTGCTGGGGACGAATGAGATCGTCCTCATCCACCACACGGACTGCGGCATGCTGACCTTCAAGGATGACGACGTCAAGGCCAAGATCGAGTCGGAGGTGGGAATTCGGCCCGCATTCGCCCTCGAGGCGTTCGACGACCCTGAGAGGGACGTCAAGCAGTCTCTCGCGCGCATCCAGGCGAGCCCGTTCATTCCCAACAAGTCGAGCGTGCGCGGCTTCGTCTACGACGTCAGGACGGGACGGCTGAACGAGGTGCGAGCCACCGCCGGCGTGCGCTGAGAGCCGACTGTCTGGGACTCATCTACAGGCATCCCTAAGCTTCGAGGACTACGCCGTCCCTGAAGCCATTCCGCACGTTTGGCGCCAAAAGCGCGCTTGGCAGCCGCCTCGAATTCCGCACGTTTGGCGCCAAAAGCGCGGATCTAGCACATATTGTTGACACAACATATGTTGCTGAAGTAATATATCGAGCGTGCCCGACACGTTCCAGATCCTGGCCGACCCGACCCGCCGCCGCATCGTCGAGGCGCTCCGCACCGGCGAGCGCTCTGTGAACGAGCTGGTCGGTATGGTGGATATCGGGCAGCCGGGGGTGTCGAGGCAGCTGGCCATCCTGCAGGACGCGGACTTCGTGGTCATGCGGCCCGAGGGGCGGCGCAGGCTGTACGCCCTGCGCCCGGAGCCGTTCTGGGAGCTGAACGAGTTCATGAAGGGCTACCGCGGAGTCTGGGAGGCGCGGCTGGACAGGTTTGGGGCCGAGCTCGAGCGCCGGCGGAAGCATCGGGCCAAAGACAACAAAGACAAGGAGCGACGCAGATGAAACAAGTTGGTGAAGGCAAAGCGGCAGCTGTCGAGGAGCAGATTCACGTGCGTGGAGTCAGGCCCTGCATCGTGTTCAACGACCGCGCTGAAGAGGCGGTCAACTTCTACGTCTCGCTGTTCAAGAATTCACGCGTGCTCAGCATGCAGCGCAGCGGTGGAGAAAGTCCGATTCCCAACGGCAAGGTGCTGAGCGCAATCTTCGAGCTCGACGGGCGTGAGTACAGAGCCTTCGATGGCGGACCCAGCTTCTCCTTCAGCGAAGGCTTCTCACTGGACGTCACCTGCGACACACAGGAGGAGCTCGACCGGGTCTGGGCGCGGCTCACCTCGGACGGCGGCGAAGAGGGGCCGTGCGGTTGGCTCAAAGACCGATTCGGCGTCTCGTGGCAGGTCGTCCCCACTGCCCTGGGCGAGATGATGAGCGACGACAAGCACGGCAACCCGACGAAGGTGATGGAGGCTGTGTTGAAGATGCGCAAGCTCGACATCGCCACCCTGAAGCAGGCGTACCTGAGCGGCTCCTAGCTTGGCGCCGCAGACTCAGCACGCACGCCGGAAAGTGAGCCTCGAGCGCACGTTCAACGCGCCCATCGAGGACGTGTGGGAGCTCTGGACGACCGCGGAAGGGATCGAGTCGTGGTGGGGTCCGGACGGGTTCGCCGTCAAGGTCCGCAAGCTCGATCTTCATCCCGGCGGCGAGCTGCTCTATGCCATGACGGCCACCGCCCCCGATCAGATCGAGTTCATCAAGAAGGCGGGCATGCCGTTGACGCACGAGAGCCGGATCATCTTTACGGAGATCACCCCGCCGCACAGGCTCGCCTACACGCAGATCGCCGACTTCATTCCCGGCGTCGAGCCTTACGACGTTTCGACGACCGTGGAGCTCGAGGAAACCCCGCAGGGGGTGCGGATGGTCCTGACCTTTGACGCGATGCACGACGAGCACTGGACGAACATGGCCGTCATGGGCTGGGAGATGCAGCTCGGAAAACTGGCGAAGCTTCTCGAGGCAAACCCCGCATGACAAAACTCGGCTCGACGGCGTCGGCAGGGATCTGGCGCTAGAGGACGCCGCTCCCTCTAACACGGTCTGCGGGGATACTGAAGTGCCCATGAAGCTCGCGCTGCTCACCCGCGAGTACCCGCCCGACGTCTACGGCGGCGCTGGCATCCACGTTGAATACCTCGTGCGCGAGCTGCGCCGCCTGGTTGACGTTTCAGTACAGTGCTGGGGGTCGCCAAGAGACGAGCACGGCGTGAGCGCCCACCAGCCCTGGGCGGCTCTGTCGGAGCCGAAGCCGGAGTCTGCCGCGCTCCAGGCGATGTCCATCAACCTCGCCATGGCGGGGGCGGTCAAAGGCGTCGATCTCGTCCACAGCCACACCTGGTACGCGAATCTCGGCGGTCATCTCGCGAAGCTGATGTGGTCGATCCCTCACGTCGTCACCACCCACAGCCTCGAGCCGCTCAGGCCGTGGAAGGCCGACCAGCTCGGCGGCGGTTACGCGCTGTCGACGTTCTGCGAGCAAACCGCGATCGAAGCCGCGGACGCGGTGATCGCGGTGTCGCAGGGCACGCGCCAGGACGTCTTGAGCTCCTACCCCAAGGTCCACCCCGAGCGGGTTCACGTGATCCACAACGGGATCGACCCGGAGATCTACCGTCCGACGCCTTCCGACCAGGTGCTTGCGCGATACGGGGTCGACCCCGGCCCCTTTGCGCTCTTTACCGGCCGCATCACCCGGCAGAAGGGCCTGTCCCTGCTGCTCGCGGCGGCGCACAAGATCGATCCCGCCTATCAGGTCGTGATCGTGGCCAGCTCTCCGGATACGCAGGAGATCGCCGCTGAGGTCGAGGCGCTGGCAGAGCGCGTGCGATCCGAGCGCGGCAACCTGGTCTGGATCGGTCGCTTCATCCCTCTGGAAGACCTGATCAGCCTGTACTCCGGCGCCACGGTTTTCGTGTGCCCCTCGATTTATGAGCCGTTCGGCCTGGTCAACCTCGAGGCGATGGCATGCGAGACCGCTGTGGTCGCATCCCGCGTGGGCGGAATCCCCGAGATCGTCGTCGAGGGCGAGACGGGCTATCTCGTGGACTACGACCCGGATGACATCGAGGCCTTCACCACGGCGCTTGCAGGCCGAGTCCAGGAGGTCCTGTCAGACCCGGCCCTCGCCGCCAGGATGGGCAAGGCCGGGCGACAACGCGTGCTGCAGCACTTCGGCTGGCCCGCCATCGCCGCTCGGACCGTGGACCTTTACGATTCGCTGCTGTCGGGGCGGCGCGCATCGCAGCCCGGATTGGCGTAGGCAGGATTACCTCGCATGTGTGGCCGGTTCTAAACGGGCATGAAGCAGGCGGGTGAGCTCATCAGGGAGGCGGTCACGTCGTGGCCAGGGGTGGAGTCGGTGCCGCATCGCTTCGGCGGCACCGAATATCGCTATGGCAGGAAGGAGATGGGACACGTTCATGGCGACCGACTGGCCGACCTGCCCTTGCCCCGCCGGCTACGGGACGAGGTGATCGCGTCCGGGCGTGCACAGCCTCACCACGTGCTGCCGCAGACCGGGTGGGTCAGCTGCTGGATGACAAGCCCTGCGGACGCGGCGACCGTGATCGAGCTGTTCCAGATCCAATACGACCGCTATTCGGGAGCGCACCGTGACAAGCGCTGATCTCGCATGAACGCGCTCCGCGGGTTGGAGATCGGGGCCGGCGCGCTTCTCAGCCTCTCCGCGTTTGCCGACCTCTTCAACTCGGTCGTCCTGCCGAGGCCCGCGATCAACAAGTTCGTCCTGGGCCGCCGCCTGTTCACTGCCCTCTGGTCCGGTTGGCGGTTGGTTGGGGACCGTTTGTCGCAGGAGCGTCGCGAAGGCTGGCTGGGCACGTTCGGGCCGATCGCGGTCCTGGTCATGTTCGGCGTCTGGGCCCTGGCCTTCGTGCTGGGCTACGGACTCATCATCGACGGCCTCCGCGACGAGATGGAGCCGGTGCCGGCCGACTTGTGGGAATCGCTCTATTTCTCGGCGACAACGCTCGTGCCGTTGAGCTACGGAGATTTTGTCCCGACCGGTCTCGCCGCCCGGCTCGTGACCATCGGCGAGAGCGCTACCGGTGTGGGCGTGGCGGCGATGGTGATCACCCTGCTCTTCTCGCTGTACGCGTCGTTCCAGCGCCGCGAGGAGTCGGTCGTGGCGCTCGACGCCATGGCCGGGGCGCCTCCATCCGGCGTCCAGATCCTCGAGACCGCCGCCGAGCTCGGCATGCGCGACAAGCTCGGCGCCACGTTCGAGGAGTGGCGCGGCTGGGCGGCAGCGGTGCTCGAGAGCCACCTGGCCTATCCGGTCCTTTTCTACTTCCGGTCCAGCCACGACAACGAGGCCTGGCTCAACTCATTCGGGGCGGTCATGGACGCGGCGGCGCTCGTCGTCAGCACCGTCGACGGAGAGGCCAAGGGCTCGGCGAAGATGATGCTCACCATCGGCAACCACCTGGTCGAAGACATGGCCTGGTTTTTTGGCTTCAGCAAGACCCAGTACGTCGGAGTGGAGGAGTCGGAGTTCGACCAGGTCCTCGAACGTCTCGAACATGCCGGTTACACGTGCCGGAACAAAGAGGCCGCATGGAGGGAGTTCTCGAAGATCAGGAGCAAGTACGCGTCCGCCGTCAACCAGATGGCCGGGCGCTTCGCGATCATTCCTGCCCAGTGGATCGGCGACCGTTCTTACCTTCCACACCGGTCGGGACGTGGGAGTCGAAGGCGCGTGCCGGTGAGGTGATGACGGCCGCCGTGGACGCCACCGATCACCCGGTCGCCGGCATCAGCGTCGGGCCGGATGGGGCTCGCCGGTGCTGGTGGTCCGGCGAAGACGAGCTGTACCGGCGCTACCACGACCTCGAGTGGGGGCGTCCCGTCGCCGATGACCGGCGCCTGTTCGAGAAGCTGACCCTCGAGTGCTTCCAGGCCGGGCTCAGCTGGCTGCTCATCCTGCGCAAGCGCGACAACTTCCGTACTGCGTTCGAAGACTTTGATCCTGAGAAAGTCGCCCGGTTCTCCGAGCGTGACGTCGCACGGCTGATGGCGGAGCCGGGAATCGTGCGTAATCGGGCCAAGATCGAGGCGACGATCAACAACGCGCGCAGGTTTGGGGAGCTCGTGGAGCAATTCGGCAGCTTCGCCAGCTACGCGTGGGGCTACGAACCTCGACCGCGGAGCAGCCTGATCGACCACGCCGCGCTGATGCAGATCAAGAGCTCCGACGAGGCGATTGCGATGAGCAAGGATCTTCGCCGCCGCGGATGGGCTTTTGTCGGGCCGACGACCGTCTACTCCTTCATGGAGGAGGTGGGGTTGGTCAACGACCACATCGACGGGTGCGACGCCGGCCGAGAGGTCGAGGATCTGCGGCGCACGTTCGTCCGACCGGCAAAATCCTGAGCCCTGGAGGGACTTTCAGATGAGCGAGCTGGCCGTGCTGGTGATCAGGATCCGGGAGGCACAGGCCGAGGATTACGAGCGCCTCTTTGAGCAGAGCGAGCTTCCACGGTGGCGCGACTATCACAAGCGGGGCCTGTTCAAGCGGGCTCGCATCTTCCGCTCCGCCTTTGGCTCCCACGAGAACAAGGGCATCGCCAACTACGTGATCGTCGTCGAGACGGAGGGCGAGGCGCACCACGAGCACGACAACGATCCGGGCTTCAAAGCGTTCAACCGCCAGGCCGACGCGTTCCAGCCGGAGGAGCCGTTCGTGTTCGGGGGCGAGCCGATCTTCAAGGTCGGCTGAGCTCCTTGGGTACAACCGAAGAGCTGGCCAAGCTCATCTGCGACCTGGTCGCGATCGAGTCGGTCAATCCCGACCTCGTCGCCCACGGCAGCGGCGAGGGCGCCATCGCCCGGTTCGTCGCCTCCTGGCTTCGCGAGGAGGGGCTGGCCGTCGAGATCGTCGAGCCGGCGCCTGGGCGTCCGAGTGTGGTCGGGGTGCTCGAGGGGAGCGGCGGCGGCCAGAGCCTGATGCTCAACGCGCACATGGACACCGTCGGAGCCGGCGGAATGACCAGAGCTTTCGATCCGGTCGTCGAATCAGGACGCATCTACGGCCGCGGCACGTACGACATGAAGGGCAGCCTGGCCGCGATCATGCTCACCGCGAAGCGGGCCAGGCGGTCACGGCTCGCCGGTGACCTGATCATCACCGCGGTGGCAGACGAGGAGGTCGCGAGCCTTGGCACCAGCGCGGTGCTCGAGCGCTTCGGAGCCGACGCCGCGATCGTCACCGAGCCGACCGAGCTGCGCCTCTGCCTCGCCCACAAGGGGTTTGCCTGGATCGAGGTGGAAACTCGCGGCGTGGCCGCTCACGGCTCACGCTCCGACCTCGGCGTCGACGCCGTCGCCCGCGCCGGCAGCATCCTCACCGGCATCGCCGAGCTGGACCGGGAGCTGCACGGCCGGTCGCGGCACTCCTTGCTGGGCACCGGCTCCGTGCACGCTTCCCTGATCGAGGGGGGGCAGGAGCTCAGCACGTACCCGGCGCGGTGTGTGGTCAAGCTCGAACGCCGAACGGTCCCTGGCGAGGATGGGCCGGCGGTGCTCGGCGAGATCAATCAGTTGATCGCGCACGCGCGTCAGGGCGATCCGAGCCTGTCGGCGTCTGCACGCATGCTGCTCGAGCGGGCTCCCTCTGAGGTGGGCGCTGATGAAGTTGTGGCCACCGCCGTGTCAGGGGCAGCTCGCCAGGCACTGGGTAGGTCGCCAGAGTTGATCGGCGTCGCGTACTGGATGGACATGGCGCTGCTGAACGCCGCGGGGATTCCGACGGTCGCCTTCGGCCCCATCGGTGAGGGCGCGCACGCCGACGTGGAGTGGGTAGACATCGGATCGCTTGAAGCGTGCGTGCGGACCTACGTGGGCGTCGCAGAGACGATTTGCGGTCGCAGATGAACGATCGCGTCAGCTTGCTGATGGCCGCCGCCGCCGAGTTCGTGACTCCGCTGGCGGTGGTCGACGAGGCGATCAGAGAACGCAACCTCGCGCGCATGCAGAGGCTCGCCACTGCGCATGGGCTTCGTCTCCGACCTCATGCGAAGACGCACAAGAGCGTTCATGTCGCACAGCGCCAGGTCGCCCACGGCGCCGTCGGGGTGACCGTGGCGACGTTGAAGGAGGCCGAGGTTTACGCGTCCGGGGGCGTCGAGGACATGGTCATCGCCCATCCTCCTGTCGGCGAGCCGAAACTGCGCAGGCTGCGAGCGCTGGCGGAGCACGTGCCTCACCTTGCTGTGGCGGTGGACAGCATCGAGGTCGCCGCCACGATTCCGTCCTCGATCGAGGTGCTGTGGGAGGTCGACACCGGCCTGCATCGCCTGGGCACGCCGGCTGGCGAGGCGACAGCCGCCGCCGTTCGCGACCTCGTGAAGACGATTGGGGCCGAGCGATTTCGCGGGCTGCTGACCCACGGCGGTCATGCCTACCGCGCGGCCAGCGATTCGGAGCTGTTCGACGCCAGCCGTGAGGAGGCCGGCGGCCTGGTCGAGAGCGCAGCCTTGATTCGAACGTCCGGGATCAAGGTGCGTGAGCTGTCAATCGGTTCGACCCCGACCACCCGCTACGTGGAACATGCGACGGAGATCACGGAGATGAGGCCGGGCACCTATGTCTACGGCGATGCAAACCAGGTCCAGCTCGGAAGCCAGGCGCTGGAAGACTGCGCGCTCGTGGTGGTCGCGACAGTGATCTCAAGGCCGGAGTCCGGGAGGGCGGTCGTCGACGCGGGGTCGAAGGCCCTGTCTGCGGACCTGCGCGTGCCGGGTGTCGATGGCCATGGGATGGTGGTCGATCATCCGATGCTTCGGCTTGACCGGCTGAGCGAGGAGCACGGGGTTCTGGTCGCTGAGGGGAGGATCGATCTCGCCGTCGGCGATCGCGTAGCAATCATCCCGAACCACGTCTGCACCGCGGTCAACCTGCACCCGGCGCTGCTGGTCGTGGGTGCCCGAGGCGAGGCGCGCTGGGAGACTGTGGACGCGCGAGGCTGGCAGTAGACTTCACCCGCGAGCCGCTGGGGTTTTGAACATTGGGAGGACGAAATGCCACGAGCAAAGCAGCTGACGGTGTGGGTTCCTGATCGGCCCGGGATGCTGGGAGAGCTGGGCTCCGCGCTGGGCGCGAAGAAGGCGAACATCCGCGCTTTCAATGCCTGGGTCGAAGGCGATCGCGGCGCCATCCGGATCGTGGTCGACAAGCACGCCGCTGCGAAGAAAGCGATCGCTGCGCAAGGCTGGGAAGCAACCGACGACGAGGTGCTGGTCGTCACACTGGCCGACAACCCGGGCAGTCTGGGCAAGGTCGCGCAGAAGCTGGGCGATGCAGGCGTCAACATCAAATACGCGTACGCAGGCTCGGCGGGGAGTGCGCGCCGGGTCAACGTCTACTTCGGTGTGTCCGACCTGAGCCGTGCGCTGAAAGCCGCGCGTTAGCGCGCGGTGGTGGACGAGCCGCTACCTGCCGACATCGAGGAATGCGTGGGCAACGCCCACGGCAACCTCGCGCGCGTTAAGGAGCTCGTCGAGCGTAACCCTGCCCTGGTCAACGCGCGAGCTCCCTGGAATGAGACCCCGATCGAGGCGGCGACGCAGATGGGGAACGTTGCGATTGCGCGCGCATATGGTCAACCCTCCGCAGAACTGCAACCCCTCATGAGCGCCTGTGGAGCTCTGATCGCACGCTGTTCTCGGCGACGAGACGGCCCTTGAACCACACCTTCTCCGGCAGCGGCTGTACGCGGATCGCCTCCTCCCACGAAGGGACTGGCAGCAGCTGCAGGTCGGCCCGCGCCCCGACAGCAAGACCGTAGTCGGTCAACCTCATCGCGCGAGCCGGCGCGTCGGTCACGGCGGTCAGCGCGAACGCGAGGTCGGAACGCGTCGTCAGATGCGCAGCATGAGCTGAGATCAACGCGACTTCGAGCATCGACCCCCGCCCGAATGGGTAGAAGCCATCCTTGACGCAATCCTGGCCGAACAGCACGTTGACGCCGGCCGCCCTCATCTCGGCGATCCGCGTCGTGCCACGCCTGATCAATCCTCGATCTCCGCGGCCCTGCAGAACCAGGTTGGTGACGGGATTGGCCGCGATCGAGATGCCCGCGCGCCGGCACTTGGCGATGACCCGGTCCGCATACTCGTGGTCGGCGGCCGCGAGCGAGCACACATGACCCGCGCACACACGCCCGATGAATCCACGCCGCAGCGCCTCGTCGGCCACCATCTCCAGGGTGCGCACGCCGCCGTCGTCGGTTTCGTCGACGTGCATGTCGACGTCGCGGTCGAACCGATCGGCGAGCTCGAAGCACAGCCGCACGTGCTCGCGCTGGGCATCCTCGTCGACCTCCCAGTGCGGCATGCCGCCGACCACATGGGCGCCCGTCTCGAGCGCCGCCTCCATCAGGTCGTAGGCGCCGGGGTCGCGCAGCAGGCCCTCCTGGGGAAAGGCAATGGTCTGGACCTCGGCGATGTCATCGCATTCGGCCGCGGCGGCCAGCACGCCTTCGAGCGGCCGGAGCCCGCCGATGGTGTCGACGTCCACGTGCGATCGCAGCCGGGTCGTGCCTGAGCGCACCGACTCTTCGATGACCTCGCGCGCGCGCCCGCGGACGTCGTCCAGCGTGTAGCGCCGCTTGCGCTCGTGGATGGCGCCGATCGCTCCGCTGAGGGTCCCATCATGCTCGCGCAGCTCGTCGCGAATGAGCACCTTGTCGAGGTGGACGTGACCGTCGATGTAGGCCGGGAGCACGAGCTTGCCGGTGCAGTCAACGGCCGGGGCGACGCCGGCGCCGGCGCCGGGGCCGAGCCTGACAATCCTCTCGCCGTCGACGACGATGTCGGCCACTGCTCCGCCGGGCAGACGGGCGGCTTGCAAAGCCAACACGGAGGGCTACCATAACGCGGGGACCCCGGGCTAGGGGACCCGGGGCGCTGTCGATAAACGAAGGGGGAAGCGCCATGGCCGTGGCAACTGGGGCGCGCGAGCGCGACGTCGTCTACCCGGAGGAGCGGCTGCCGTGGCCGCAAACGATCTTGATGGGCATCCAGCACGTGATGGCCATGTTCGGCGCCACGGTGCTGGTCCCGCTCATCCTCGGCTTCAACCCGAACACGGTCATCTTCTTCAGCGGCGTGGCGACGCTGATCTTCCTGGCCGTCACCGGCTTCAAGGTCCCCAGCTACCTGGGTTCCAGCTTCTCTTTCATCGGCTCGGTGCTCGCCGTCCAGGGCGGCGCGAACCCGAACCACGGGCTGGCGTACGCGGGCATCTTCATGGCTGGCGTCATCTATCTGATCCTCGGCGCCATCGTCCATTTCGTCGGCATCAACCCGATCCGCTACCTGCTGCCGCCGGTTGTGACCGGCACCGTGGTCGCGGTCATCGGCCTGGCCCTGGCCAGCGCCGCCACCACCAACTACGGCGGTGAGCCGTTCACCGCGACGATCACCCTGCTGGCCGCCGTCGGGGCCGCGGTCTATCTGCGCGGCTTCCCCCGGCTGCTCCCGGTGCTGATCGGGATCGTGGTCGGCTACATCGTGTCGCTCGTCTATCCGGTCTGCTACGACGCCAAATCCGCATGCCACGTCAATCTCGACGCCGTCAGTCACGCCAGCCTGGTCGGGCTGCCCACTTTCAGCTTCCCCGACTTCAGCCAGTTCGGGTCGACGCTGAGCCTTTTCTTCTTCATCCCGGTCATCCTCATCGCCGAGAACGCCGGCCACGTCTACGCGATCAGCGGGATCATGAAACGCGACCTCAGCCCGATGCTCGGCCGCACGTTCATGGGTGACGGCCTCGGGACCGCCGTCAGCGGCCTCCTGGGCGGGACTGGCGAGACCACGTATGCCGAGAACATCGGCGTCATGGGTATCACGCGCGTCTTCTCGATCATGGTCTTCGTGGTGGCCGCGATCACTGCCATCCTGCTCGGGTTCATCCCGGTCTTCGGCGCCGTGGTGCAATCGATCCCCGTCAGCGTGCAGGGCGGCATCGAGATGTACCTCTTCGGCCTGATCGCCGTGATTGGCGGCAAGATCTGGGTCGACGCCAAAGTGGACTTCTCGAAGCGCGCGAATCTAGCTGTGGCCGCGATCCCGCTCATCATCGCCGCCGGCATCCCGGCCACCCAGGCGATCCCGATCCACCTCGGGAGCCTCACCCTCACGTTCAACAACCTGGGCCTGGGAGCCCTGAGCGCGATCGTGCTCTACCAGCTGCTGCGGCCGGGCCACGTCCGCGACACCGAGAAGGAACCCCAGGAGGTAGTGGCGCCAGGCTGATCTCTTCCGAACGGCGCGGGGCATACGGATTTGACGCGCCGCAGGTCGCCGTGTTGATGCTCAGCATCACCGGAGGCCTGCTGCTGATCGCGGTCGCCCTGCTCGCGTTTCGAGTCCCGGTGGCGCCGTGGATCTTTCTTGTCGCCGGTCTCGGCCTGCTGGCCACGGTGGCCATTCACGCCCACACCACGCTGCGGGGCAAGTTCCTGGTCTGGTCAGGCATCCTGTCGGGCCTCGGCCTGAAAGGAGACGAGCACGTGCTGGACCTCGGCTGCGGGCGCGGCGCGGTCCTGATGGCCGCGGCCAAGCTGCTCCCGGCCGGCCGGGCGGTAGGGATAGACATCTGGAGCAAATCCGACCAGTCGGGCAACAGCGCCGAAGCGACGGAGCGCAACGCCAAGGCGGAAGGCGTCGCGGATCGAGTCGAGGTGAGGTCAGGCGACATGCGCGACCTGCCTTTTCCGGAATCCTCATTTGACGTGGTCCTGAGCAGCATGGCCATCCACAACATCCACGAACGGGACGGACGCATCTCGGCTCTCGACGAGGCGATTCGCGTCCTGCGGCAAGGCGGCAAGCTGGCGATCGTCGACTTCATGGTCGTCGACGAGTACGCCGAGCAGCTGCGCCGTCGCGGCATGCAGGACGTCGAGCTTCGCAAGCTCGGCTGGCGCTTCTGGTACGGCAGCCCGTGGCTCGGAGCAAGCCTGGTCAGGGCGCGACGCGCTTGACCAGTTCCTCGAGCGGCTTGCGGCGGCCGCCCCTGAACGCGCCGTCGGCGGGATAGCCGAGCGAGACGGTCGTCCGCACGGTCCGGTCGGCTGGGACGCTGAGGAGCTTCTTTGCCGCCTCGCGCCCGTCGCCCCGGAGCCAGCCGATGCTCGAGCCGATGCCGTGGGCGTGCGCGGCGAGCATGATCCGCTCGGCGATCCGCCCTTCATCGAAGGCGTTCAGCTCGTCGCGCTCCATCCAGGTCACGATCACCGCGCCGGCCGCGGCTCCGGCGAGGTGTCGCGCGTAGCCGTTGAGCTCGGAGAGGCGGAGAAGCACGGAGCGATCCTCGATCCACAGGACCTGGAACTCCTGGCGGTTGCTGGCGTTGCCCGACCAGCGGATCACGTCGTGGATGTCGCGGACCGCCTCGGCAGGCAGCGGCGTGTCCGTGAACTGGCGCACCGCGCGCAATGTCCGCAGTAGGGTTACGAGATCGCGAGCTTGAGTTTCAGCCATAGGTCGATCGTAGGACGCATTTCGCGATAGATGGGCGGAATCGCTGCTGACGAGACCTTTGACGGCACGTTTCCATTCGCGCCTCACTTCACCTCCGCTCCGGGCTTCCGCATGCACTACGCGGACGAGGGCGAGGGCGACCCGATCATCCTCGTCCACGGCGAGCCGACCTGGGGGTACCTGTACCGCAACTTCATTCCCAGGCTCTCGCGTCATTTCCGGGTCATCGCCTACGACCACATGGGATTCGGCAAGTCCGAGACGCCCCAGGATGCCGACTACACGCTCGACAGACACGCAAGAAACCTGGCCGCGCTCATCGAGGACCTCGACCTGCGCAACGTCACCCTCGTGATGCAGGACTGGGGCGGGCCCATCGGTGCCGTCGTGGCCGCTCGCCATCCGAAGCGGATGAGGCGGTTCGTCGCGATGAACACGATCTTCGGGACCGACCGCAATGTGCGCGAGGAGCGGCTCACGCCGTGGTTCGGCGCCATCAAGTCGATGGAGGAAGCGGGTCAGCTGGAGGCGGTTCTCGGCAACCTGCGCTATGTGGTCGGCGGCATCATGATGGCGCTCGGCATGCAGCGCCGCGACGTGGTCACCGACACATGGCTGCGCGCCTACGCGGCGCCATTCTCCACCCTCGCAGAGTGCAAGGGCGCGATCGCCTTTCCCCTGGAGGGCCTTCACCTCGAGCGCATCCGGGACACGCTGCTCGGCGCCCTGCCCGGCCTGTTCCAGCTCGGGCAGTCAGGGATTCCCGCCATGATGGTCGAGGGCATGCAGGATCGGGCGATCTGGCCGCACGTGGCGATCGCCGGCTTCCGGGCCTTCTTCCCCCAGGGGACCGTCCACGAGCTGCCAGAGGCCGGCCACTTCATACAGGAGGACGCGCACGAGGTCGTGGTCCCGCTGGTCGAGGAGTTCTGCCTGCGGACCTAGGCCGCCGGCGACCCCAGCGCTGGAATCAGGCGTTATTGCCGTCAGAAAGGATATGAGCCCGCAGCTTCCGCGCCTGAGCGCTCCGATGGCCCTCCTCGTGGCCGTGATAGCGGTCGGCGTGCTTGCCGACGCGGTGGTCGTCGTCAACCAGCTCCGCTCGTCAAGCCATACCCAAACTTCCCCCTCGCAGTCCGCGAAGCACAACGCGAAGAACGGCCAGCACCCCTGCAACCACGGGTTCTACGTCTCGCAGGCCGCGCACGCCCACAAGGGCGGCGACTACGTGAAGCAGATCGCCCAGAGCGACCTGGGCAAGAACGGCGACTGCTCGGCGCCGCTGCCGGCCCAGGCGCCGGCGTCGAAGAAAGCCAAGAAATCGTCCGGCGAGTCCGACGACTCGGACGATTAGGGCCTAGGCAGCCCAGCGCATCCCGGGCCCGCGGGCGCGTCTCATCACAACTCGTTCCGGGGGTAGGAATCGGAACTCCCGGCCTACCTTCAACACCTGCCAGCCGCCCTCATGGACCAGCCGGTGATGGAAGTAACAGAGCAGGACCAGATTGGGCAGGTTGGTCCCGCCGCCCCTGGCCCAGGCGACGATGTGGTGTGGTGTCGACCAGTTCACCTGCCGGTCGCAGCCCGGCCAGCGGCAGCCGCGATCACGCGTGCGCAGCGCGCGCCGCGTGGGAGCGGAGACCACCCGCGTCGCCCGGCCGACGTCGATCACCGCTGAGTCGGCGAGCAGGACGCGGGAGATGGCGCAGTCGCAGGCGATGCGCTCCAGCGTCCGCGTCGAGATCGGCAGCGAGAGCTCGAGGTCAGCCGCCGGCGCCCCGTGCTCGCATTTCAGACCTTCGAGGGTGGTGGTCACGCTGACGTGCGGCTTGGCGCCGTTGCGTCGGGGCAGCCTGCCCTCGTCCATGGCGTGATGCATGGCCTCGACCAGGGCGTCGGCCATGCGCTGCTTGTGGTCGCGGTCGTCCTCGGGCCCGCGACGCTTGGCGAGCGAGTCGAGGGCGGTGCGCACGGCCGC
>WNGG01009033.1_pt1 | contig 23974 bp, 29 predicted proteins | sample 5400661 | NCBI WGS metagenome assembly WNGG01 (sample SAMN13153372, study PRJNA577476) | soil metagenome | isolation source: 100 cm soil or saprolite under Garry oak tree replicate 1 | place: USA:California | collected 2016-06-15
GCTGGGGTCTGACCCCGACCGGGGTCAGACCCCTGCAGCTGTTAGCGCGGCTGCGGCACGATCCGGATGTAGGGCCGGGGAGACTTCCACCCGTCGGGGTAGGTCTCCTTGGCCTCTTCATCCGAGACCGAGCCGGCGATGATGACGTCGTCGCCCTGTTTCCAGTTGACCGGTGTCGCGACCTTGTGCTTCGCGGTCAGTTGCAGCGAGTCGATCACGCGTAGCACCTCGTCGAAGTTCCGGCCGGTCGTCATCGGATAGACCAGGATCAGCTTGATCTTCTTGTCCGGCCCGACCACGAAGACGTTCCGAACGGTCTGGTTGTCGGCCGGGGTGCGCGAGGTCGGATCGCCGGAGGTGTCCGCCGGCAGCATTCCGTAGAGCTTCGAGACGTTGAAGTCGGAGTCCCCGATGATCGGATAGTTGGGCGCCTGGCCTTGCGTCTCCTCGATGTCCTGCACCCACTTCGAATGGTTGTCCATCGGATCGACCGAGAGGCCGATCACCTTCACGTTCCGGCTGTCGAAGTCCGGCTTGATCTTCGCCATGTAGCCGAGCTCGGTCGTGCAGACGGGCGTGAAGTCGCGCGGGTGCGAGAACAGCACGGCCCAGGAATCGCCGATCCAGTCGTGGAAATGGATCTTCCCCTCAGTGGTCTCCGCTTCGAAATCAGGCGCGGTGTCTCCGAGCTGCAACGCCATCTTGTGCCCTCCTTGTCCCTCGATTCCCCCACTGCGTTGTCTACCAGACGGGACGAGGGCTACCGAGTTTCCGGCAGTCTCCCCTCGTGAGCAAGGGGGAGGCATTTCGGGCCCTGCACGAGGGCGACGCGTTCGTGATGCCGAACCCGTGGGATGCGGGCTCGGCGAAGGTGCTGGCGCGACTCGGGTTCAAGGCCCTTGCGAGCACGAGCTCCGGCTTCGCCTTCACGCTCGGTCGCAGGGACGGCAGCGTCACGCTTGACGAGGTGATCGCGCAAACCGCCGCGCTCGACCGGGCGACCGACCTGCCGGTCTCGGTGGATCTGGAGAACGGCTACGGCCCTCGTCCCGAGGATGCTGCGCAGGCGATCACGCGCGCGGCCGAAGCGGGCGCCGCCGGGGGCTCGATCGAGGACTACGACCCGAGCGGCGGGATCTACCCGGCGCCGCACGCGGCCGAGCGCATTGCCGCCGCGGCCGAAGCAGCGCGCACGCTCGACGTTCCGTTCACGCTCACGGCGCGGGCCGAGAACCACATCCGCGGCAATCCCGACCTCGACGACACGATCGCGCGGCTGCAGGCGTACGAGCAGGCCGGCGCGGACGTGCTCTACGCGCCGGGGCTAGAAACAGCAGACGAGATCCGGACGGTCTGCGCAGCGGTGTCGAAGCCCGTGAACGTGCTCGCCCGCCCGCAGCTGACGACGGCGGAGATGGCGGACGCCGGCGCGAAACGCATCAGCGTCGGCGGCGCGCTCACCTGGGTCGCCGTCGGAGCGCTGATCTCGGCGGGGGAGACGATGCTCGAGCGCGGAGACTTCTCCGCGCTCGCTGCCGGCATCGACATCCAGGATTGGCTGTGAGCTCAGCTCTTGAAGGTCGCGGCGAGCTCCTCGCGCGAACGAATGCCAAGCTTGCGATAGACGTTGCGCAGGTGATATTCGATCGTCTTCGAGCTCAGGAACACGGCCGCCGCGGCCTCGCGCGTGGTCTTGCCGTCCGCGAGTAGGAGCGCAATCTGCAGTTCCTGCGGCGTGAGCTCGAAGCCGGCGAGCACGACTTGCACGCGTTCCAGGCGATCCACCGAATGGACGAGATCCTCTGCGCGAACTTCATGGTCTTTCACGACGTCGTCCGCGACGAGCAGTACGACGTCTGGATCGGGGACGAGGCCTGGGAAGTCGACCACTTCCTGCACGAGAATCCGGAGCTGAAGACCGCCCCGTACGTCTGGCTGACCGACTTCGTCGGCTTCCTGCCGATGCCGAGCGGGGGCGAGCACGAAGCGTTCCCCACCGCCGACTACAACGCGGAGAACGTCTCCGTCGGCGGCTCCGGGGTCGGCGAGCCGATGCTCCCGGCGGATCATGGAGGGCCTGCCGCTGGCGCAGGAGCGGGTGCCCGGACTGCGCGCCGTCGTGGTCGTAGGGCCGCGCATCGATCCCGGGGCACTGCCGCGCCTCGACGGTGTCGAGGTGCACGGTTACGTCCACGAGCTGTATCGCCATCTCGCGGCATGCGACGTCGCCGTCGTGCAGGGCGGGCTCACCACGACGATGGAGCTCGTGACCGCGCAGCGGCCGTTCGTGGCGCTCCCGCTCGCGAGCCACTTCGAGCAGCGTTTCCACGTCCGGCACAGGCTCGATCGCTACGGCGCGTCGGCCTGGCTGAACTACGAGGACGCTGACGCCGAGACGCTCGCGACGGCGATCGAGGACGCCCTCCACGCGACTCCCTCCTACCGCCCGGTTGACGGTGGCGGGGCCGCGCGCGCCGCCGCGCTGATCGCAGAGCTGCTGTAGGCCGAGGTTAACGCGAGCACAACGGTTTCCCGCCGGCATGCGGCGCATACTGCGATCGTGCTGCGGTTTCGCCGGCCACCGAGATCGTTCGTCGTCTTCCTGCTCGCGGTCGTCGGCATCGGCGCGGCCTTCGGCCACGTCGTCAACGCGGCCGGGATCGCGGCGTTCTTCTTCTTCATCGCGGCGATCGATCCCAAGCCGGCTTGGAACTACCAGTTCGGCAAGCCCGGCACGCACGACGACGGTCGTGCCTACGGCCGCTTCAACAGCTGGCAGCGCGTCAGCGCAACGTCGCCGGAGGAATTGCGCCGGCTGCCGAATATTCGGGACTAGCCCGAGCCGGCCGCGCGAGCACCCGCCGCGCAGGCGTGCTCGAGTGCTGCGCCGAGCCTATCGCCGCCGGCGAGCCTGACGAGAAAGACGGCGGCGAAGGCGTCGCCCGCCCCGAACGGCGACGTACGCACGACGGGCGGAGCCGTCGCGCGCTCCACGTCGTTCCCCTGCACTGCAACGGCGCCTTCGGCGCCCAGCTTGACGCAGGCCACCGTGAAACGCTTCGCCAGCTCGCGTGCGGCCGCTTCCGGCTCGAGGCCGGTCACCGCTTTTGCCTCGGCGGCCGTCGCGAAGACGACGTTTGCTCCGAGGTCGAGCTCGGCCCCCGCTGCGAGCTGCGGGGAAGCCAGGTCGACGGCCGACCACGTTCCCACGAAACGCTCGAGCGCCGCGCGCGCCGCGTCGCGCGAGCCTTCCTGGAAGAGGGCGAAGCCGGAGACGAGCAGCGCGTCGGCGTTGAGATCGGCGGGCACGTCGCTCGGCGAAAAGGCGGCGTTTGCGCCGCGGTCGGCGACGACGGCGTCCCCGAGCGAGATAGTGACGCCGGTCGGCAGCTCCGCATCGCGCGCAAGCTGCGCAGCGACGCCACGCGCCTCGAGCGTGGCGACGACGAGGTCGCCCGCAGGATCGTCACCGACGCGGCCAAGGACGCATCCATTCGCCTTCTTATCGGCCGCGGCAGCAAGTGCTGCGTTCGCCGCCGAACCGCCCGCTCGCAACGACGCGCGACCGTGAACGCGAGCTCCTGGCTCGGGCATGCGGTCACACACGACGTCGACCATGACATCTCCGACGGCGATGAAACGCACGGCGCTTACGTCGCGGCGCGGATCTCTTGCACGACCGGCGACTTCGCAAGCGTCGCGACGCGCTGAGGGGTCAGCGCCGTGCTGAAATCGTCCACGATCTTCGCCGCACGGGCGTACGCAACTGCCGCCTCGTCGTCCCCGCCGACGTCGTAGGCAGTGCGGCCTAGCGCGGCGAGCGCGTTCCAGCGCGCGAATGGACTAACGATGCGGTCCGCGATCTCTACCGCGGATCGCAGGGCGGAAAGTCCGTCGTCGTGCCTGCCCAGACGCACGAGTGCCTGCCCGAGCGCTGAGAGTGCTCGCGCTTCGTACTTGAACCGGCGTGTCCGCCGTGCGACGTCGACCGCGCGCTGCGCCCATTCGGCGGCCTCCTCCGGCGTCTCTGCCTCGAGCGCGATCTCCGCGCGCGCGCGCCGCGAGATGCCTGCCTGCGATGAGCCACCGCGTCCAGCCGGTGGCGCGCTCAGCCGCAGCCCACCGTTCCGGCCACACCGCCTGCGCAGCACCGAAGTCCCCCGCAAGGAGGTCGGTCCAGATGAGGTCCGACCATGCGAATTGCCTCGGCATCCCGAACTCCATGCCCGCGGAGAGCTCGAGTGTCTCGTCGCTCCGCGCACGCGCCTCGTCGAGGTCGTACACCTCGCGGTACGCGAGCGCGGAGTAGTTGAGGACAGGCCGGCGACTGCCGCCGATCTCTTCGGCGAGGTCGAACATCTGGTCCCAGATCCCGATCGCCTCTTCGTGCCGGCCCAGTCCGGCGAGCGCGAGCGCCTCGAGACCACCTGCGCGCAGCAGCGCGTCCGCGCTGTGGACATCGTGCGCAAGCTCGCGCGTCCGGCGTGAGAGCTCGAGCGAGCGCTCGTAGTCGCCGCGCCACGCGAGCGTGTTGGCGTGAAGGTGCAGGATGTGAGTGAGCTCGTAGGGTCGCGCATCGGGCACCCACAGCTCGAGCGAACGGTCCCCAAGCTCGAGCGCGGCGTCGAGGTCGCCCTCCTCTCCCCGCATCGCAAGTCCCTCGCTCTGTCCAGCGAGGGCCGCAGCAATCCCGGCTTCGTCCCCGAGCTCCTGTGCGAACCGCAGCGCCTCATCAGAGGTTTCGATTGCTTTGGCGTCGAGCTCCGTCCAGACGTACGCGGCTGCAAGGGCGAGCAGGCCGTCGAGCTTTTCGCGGCCGCTCAGCTCGGGCACGAGCGGAGCGAGCTCCTCCACGGCGGCTCCGTGTTCCCACAGCTCACCGAGGGCGAGCCCGCGCTGCAGGCGAATCCGGCGCTTCAACTCGTCGTCAGCGGCGAGCTCGAAGGCCCTCGTGTAGAGGTCGATCACGGCGTCGTGAGCCCAGCTGCGCCGGGCAGCCTCCGCCGCGTCGAGCAGGTAGGGGATCGCACGTGCCGGCTCGCCGGCCTCGCGCCAGTGGTACGCGAGGATCGTCGAAAGCGATTCGCCGGCGAGTGCGTCCTCGATGTATTGCGCAACGGCGGCATGCCTTTCGCGGCGCACGGCGCGCGGCACCGTCGAGTACGCCACCTCGCGGATGAGCATGTGCCTGAAGGTGTACTGAACGTCGCCCGCCAGTTGGCTCGAGGCGTCGCGGTGGACGAAATCGCGCGCTTCGAGCACGTTCAGCGCGTCCTCGACGTCAAGACCGGGCGCGACCGATCCGAGCACGCCGCGCCAAAAGGTCTTGCCGATCACTGCCGCCGAGAGCACCGCCTCGCGGGCCTCCGTCGGCATCGCATCGATGCGGGCAGCGATCGCCTCGCGGACTGTGACCGGAAGATCGTCGCTGTCGCCGGCCTCAGCTACCGAGGCTGCAAGCTCCTCCATAAACAGCGGGTTACCGCCGGCGACGTCCACGAGACGCGAGGGATCGAGAGACGATGCACCGAGCGTCTCCACCAGCCGCGCGGCGAGCGTCTGCGCCGCCTCTTCAGCGAGCGGCTCGAGCGGGATGGTCGTTTGCGCCGCAAGCGTCCGTTGGAGACTTCGTCGTCCGACGCAACACCCAGCAGCAGGAGCAGATGCCGAGCTGTCGGAGCCCGCTCGTCGAGCGGGATCAGCTCGCGAACCGTCGCCTCGAGCTTCGAGCGCACGACGGCCGGCGGATCCGACTCGAGGATGCCGCACGCGTGGCGCACCACGCGCGAGAACGACTGGTAGCCCGCCTTCTCCTCGTACGGCAGGCAGCGGCCACGCAGTGTCTGACCGCCGCTCTCCTCGACAAGCGCGGAGATCTCGCGACACAGTCGCGTCTTCCCGATCCCGGGCGGACCGATGAGGCTCACGAGGTGGGGACGGTGGTCGTCGACGGACCGGCTCCACACAGATTGGAGTAGTTCGAGCTCCCGGTCGCGACCGACCAGCGGCGTCGTGCTGAGCGGCCGCCCCGCGGGTGCAGCGGACGTCTCCACAGCGAGCCACGCCGCAACGGCGTCAGCCTTTCCTTTTGCGGAGACCGGCTCGAGCTCTGCGTACCGGATGACGTTGCGCGTGGCGCGATACGTCTCGATGCCCACGACGAGCCGACCCGGCGGCGCCGCGGTCTGCAGCCGTGCGGCGGTGTTGACAACGTCCCCTGTCGCGAGCGCGCCGCCCGTGCGCGCGTGCTCGAGCGAGACGAGCGCTTCGCCGGTGTTGACGGCCGCTCGTGCGGCGAGGTCGAGCTGGTGCTCGGCGTTCAGCCGTTCGATTCCCTCCAGCACGCGCAACCCGGCGCGAACCGCACGCTCCGCGTCGTCACCGTGTGCGACCGGCGCGCCGAAGACGGCCATCACCGCATCGCCGATGAACTTCTCGAGCACGCCGCCGTACTGCTCGATGCACTGCTTCGCCTCGCGATGGTAGATCTGGAGCACGTCGCGGACGTCTTCCGGATCGGCCTTGTCCGCCCGCGCGGTCGAGCCGACGAGGTCGACGAAGAGGACCGAGACGAGCTTCCGCTCCTCATGCGGCGGGACAGCATCCCCGAGTGCAGCGCCGCAGCTACTGCAGAACCGTGCGCCGGGCGGGTTCGTCCCGCCGCAATTGGCGCACTGGATCTCCACCGCGGTCATCCGCCCTAAGTGTTGCCGACGGGCCTCACAGGTTCAAACAGGCCGAGATCCTGTGGCCTGGAGGGTCTCCTGAGCCTGATCACCGCTTCGCAGGTACCGTGAGCTCGTGGCCGATCTCGCCGCCCAGGAAGGCCCACAGCAAGTCGTCTGCCCGCACTGCAAGAAGACGTTCACAGCGGAGCTGATCGCCGGGCAAACGGAACGCCACCGCGGCTTCAAATGCCCCCATTGCAAATTGTTTGTCCCGGCTGACCGGGCACACGCCCGCTAGGCGGGCATCCCCCCTTTAAGGGATAGGCACGGCTTGCCGATAGGCATCTCGTGGCTGTTGAGGCTGCTGCCCCCGGCACGGACCGAGAGCTCGCGCGTCCCTTTGCGCGGCTTGCCGCCGTGCCCGCATGGGTCTGGCTCGGGGGCATCATGGCGGCCAGCTTCGGCGGCCGGCTGATCGCCGCGCTGGGCCGGCCGGCGCCGTACTACCTCCCCGACGAGTACATCTACCCGTCGCTCGCGCGCAGCTTCGCCGAGCACGGCCGGCCGCTGATCCGAGGCGTGGGCGCTCACTTCCCAGCGCTGCTCGAGCCGGTGCTGACCGCGCCGGTCTGGCTTGCCACGAATGACCCGCTGACCGCGTTCCGGCTCACGCAGGGCCTGCACGCAGCCTTTATCTCGCTCGCGGCGATTCCCGCGTTCCTGCTCTGCCGGCGCCTGGCGCTGCCGCACTGGCTCGGCATCGCCGTCGCGGCGCTCGCGGTCGCCGTGCCGGACGGCGTGTACGCCTCGAGCATGCTCGCCGACCCGCTCGCGTACCCGCTCGTGCTGGCGGCCGTCTACACCGGCGTCTGCCTGGTCGCGGAATCCACGCGCCGGCGGCAGCTTGCCTTCGCGGTCTTCGCGGGGCTCGCAGTAGCTGCACGAATCCAGTTGCCCTGCATCCCAGCTCACTCTTGCAGTGGATCGGGCGCGAGGGGATGCTGCTGGTCTACGCCGGCGGCTGGGCGATCGTCCCCGGCGCGCTCGCGGGACTCGTCGTCGCGCTCGCACGACCGTTTCGACGCGCCGAGCTCGCGTTTGGCGCGATCACCGTCCTCCTGGCCGGCACCCTGCTGCTCGAGGCCGCACAGATCGCCGGCGCCGACTCGCAGCGGTTCCAGGAGCGCTACCTGTTCGCGCTCGTCCCGCTGCTCGCGACGGCCTTCGGTCTCTACCTGCGTCGTGGACTGCCCGGACGCATCGCGGTCGGCCTTTGCTCCGCCGCGCTGCTGCTGCTCGCGGCGAGAATCCCGCTTTCCGGGTACGCGGCCGCGCACAACAAGGACGACTCGCCGACCCTGTGGGCCGTGCTGCGACTCGAGGGCCTCGTCTCCGTCGGGAACGGCGCGCTTGCGGTCGCGCTCATCGCGGCAGCCCTCTCCGGCGTCGCGGCGCTCGTCGCGTTCAAGAAGCTGCCCCCTGCACTCGCGCTCGTCGCCGCGATCGCCGCGTGTTGCGCGTTGTCGGCGGGGGCGGCGTCCTTCGACCAGCGGACCAGCAACAGTCTCCGCCACACGCTGCCGAGCGACCTGCGCTGGGTCGACCACGCGCACCTCGGCGACGTCGATCTCGTCGCTCCTCCGGGCGCTCACCGGGAGCAGTCGTGGGAGCAGCTCTTCTGGAACACATCCGTCAAGCGCTTGCTCCTACTCGGCAGCGCGCCGATCGACCACTTCGACGTGAAACACGTACGCGTCGCGCGCGACGGACGCCTCGTCGTCGACGGCCGAACCGACCACCGCGCCTTGCTGGTGCAGACCTACGCCTCGACGGTGCAGCTCACCGGCGTACAACGCGTCCGCCGACAGCTGATCTTCGACCTCTACCGCCCCGCCGGGACGCCCCGCCTGCGCCTGATCGCCGCCGGCCGCTACGCCGACAAGTGGCTCGCCCCGCGCGGCGCGATCACCGTCTGGTCGAAACACGGCGGGACGCTGAAACTCGTCCTGTCGATGCCCGCCGGCACGGAGGTGACACCGGTGCGCTTCAACGGCCGCCTGGTGCGCGTACGGCCGGGACAACGCGTTGCGCTGAAGTTCCACGTCCCCGGCGGCGGCGGCGCCTGGAGCCTTCACTTCCAGAGCGCGAAGCAGGGCTACCTCGGCGACCGCCCGGTCAGCGTGCGTGCGCCGGTTGTCCGCTTCGACGGCTAGACGCAGTCCTTGAGGCCCTGGGCCTCAGGGAGGGACTCGAGCTTCTTGAGCGTGTTGTTCTCGATCTGGCGGATGCGCTCGCGTGTGACGCCGAAGGCGCGGCCGACCTCCTCCAGCGTGCACGGTGGCATGCCGAGCAGCCCGAACCGCAGCTCGATCACCTGACGCTCGCGCTCCGGCAGCGCCGAGAGCGCGTGCTCGACGTCCTCGCGGCGGAGCGAGAGCGTCGCGGTGTCGAACGGCGACTCCGCGGATTCGTCCTCGACGAAGTCGCCGAGCTCCGACTCCTCCTCCTCGCCGATCGGCTTCTCCAGCGAGATCGGCAGCTGCGACATGCGCAGGATCTCGCGCACCTCTTCCGTCGTCATCTCGAGCTCCTCGCCAATCTCGTCCGGACGCGGCTCGCGCCCGAGCCGTTGCACGAGCTGGCGTTCGATGTGCACGACCTTGTTCAGCTTCTCGACCATGTGAACCGGGATGCGAATCGTGCGCGCCTTGTCCGCGATCGCCCGCGTCACCGCCTGCCGGATCCACCACGTCGCGTACGTCGAGAACTTGTAGCCCTTCCGGTAGTCGAATTTCTCCACCGCGCGAATCAGGCCGAGCGAGCCCTCCTGGATCAGGTCGAGGAAGCTGAGCCCACGACCGAGGTACGACTTCGCGATCGAGACGACCAGCCGGAGGTTCGCCTCGATCATCTGCGTCTTCGCCGACATGTCGCCCCGCTCGATGCGCTTCGCGAGATAGACCTCCTGGTCGGCCGTGAGGAGCGGCACCTTGCCGATCTCGCGCAGGTAGAGACGCAGCGAGTCCAGCGACGGCTCGACGCTCAGGTCGAGCTTCGGGCCCTTCTCCTCTTCAGGCGCGGGGAGCTGTTCGTGCGGCGGATGCTTGTGCGTCTCGCCTTCCATCAGCTCGACCCCGTGGTCGATCAGGTAGGTGTAGAAGTCTTCGATCTGGTCCTTGTTGAGCTCGACGTCATCGAGCGCGGTTGCGATCTCGTCGTAGTTGAGAACGCCCTTCTCGAGACCTTCCTGGACGAGCTTCTGCAGCTCCTCGACGTCAGGAAGGGAGATGTCGACGGTGAGCAACGGCGGCTTACCTCCCGGCTATTTCGCGTCGGTGGATGGGGACTCGATCCTCAACACGCAAAAGAGCCGGACACGAATTGCCTCCCGGCTCACCCTCTCGCCCGGCGGATATTACAGAGGTCCGGGCGAAAGCAAAGTGCGGGATTCCGGCTCGTGACTTTCCGCTACATGCGGATCTCGCCGACCGCCTCCCCGCGGCTGTTCTCGAGCGCCGTCACCGCGAGCTCGCGGAGGTCGAGGTCGAGGCGCGCGAAGAAGGCCGAGGCGGCCGGGCCGAGGGCTCGGCCGTTGCCGTCCTCGGTCTTCAGCGCGACGCCGACGCCCTCGCCGGCCGCACACAGCAGGCCTTCCGCGCCGCCCTTCGCGATCCACCCCGGAAGTGCGCGCATCACGCGCGTGTCGGTGGCGAGCGAGCCGCGGATCAGCTCCGGAAACTGGCGCATGCCGGCCGCGACGCGGTCGCCGCCGTCCAGCCGCTCGAGCCGCGCGAACGCGTGTGCCATCCGCTCGAGTGGGAGCGCAAACGTGACCACGCCGCAGCCGTCGATCGCGGTCGGGATCTCGTCCTCGGCCACCTCCGAGGCCTCGGCGTGGACGGCGAGCATCTCCCGCTGGACGGGATGCTCCGCCAGCCGGTAGCCCTCGCTCGGCCAGCCGTTCGCGCGACAGAGGGCGAGCATCCCGGCGTGCTTCCCGGAGCAGTTGTGGTTGAGCGGCGACCGTGGGTCGCCCTCGGGGCCGCACTCGAGCTCCTCCACGTCGGCCGGCGCCTTCGCGAGCAGGGCGCGCACGGCGGCGAGCTGCGCCGCGTCCGCCAGGTGAGAGGCGGATGCGATCGCAAGGTCGCGTGCGTCGACGTCGTCGCGCGCGCGCGCGAGCGGGATCGCCTGCAGCGGCTTCGACGAGGACCGCATGAACGCGACGAGCTTCGCGTCGCCGGCCTCCGCCACGATCGCGCCGTCCTGCACGGCGACGGCGTGCACGCGGTGAACCGCCTCGACGGTGCCGCCGCGGCGCACGGATACCCTGATCGGCTCGATGCAGCGGAGAGTAAGTGCCTGAGCTGCCGGAGATGGAGGCGTGGCGTCGCGCCCTGAGTGATCCGGTCTCGGCCTTCCCGATCGTGAAGGCCGGGCCGGCGCACGTCGCGACGCTGAAGACGTTCGACCCGCCGCTGTCGTCGCTCGAAGGGCGGCGGCTCGCAGGCGCCGCGCGCCGCGCGAAGCGCCTGCTGTTCCCCACGGACGACGGCGAGCTCGTCCTGCTCGTGCACCTGATGACCGCCGGCCGGCTGAAGTACCTCCAATTCGGCGAGCGTGGCCCCAAGACACCGGCGTTCCGGCTCGTCTTCGAAGGCGGCTCGCAGCTGGTCTTGACAGAGGCGGGCGCCAAGAAGCGCGCCGGCGTCTGGCTGCTGACTCCGGAAGAGGCCGAGCAGGAGCTCGCGCACCTCGGGCCGGAGGCGCTCGGAATCGGCGCGGAGCGGCTCGCCGAGATCTGTGCCGCCGAGTCGCGACGGCTGCATTCGATGCTGCGCGACCAGCGCGTGATCGCAGGCATCGGCCGCGCCTGGGCAAACGAGATCCTCCACCACGCAAAGCTCTCGCCGTACGAGCTGACACGCGACGTCACGCCCGCGCAGGTCGAGCAGCTCGCCGACGCGATCGACACCGAGCTGCTGCGTGGTCTCGAGCTGCGGGAGCGCGGCGCGAACGACAAGCGGACGTACCGCGTGCACAACAGGCTCGGCGAGCCCTGCTACGTCTGCGGCACGCCGATCGCGCAGGTGGATTTCGAGGAACACACGATCTACTATTGCCCCGAGTGTCAGACCGGCGGCCGTCTGCTCAAGGACCGCCGCATGTCACGATTGCTCCGATGACGGCTGAGAAGGATCTGTTCGAGCTCGAGCACCAGTTCTGGTCGGAGGTCGCCGACGCTGACTTCTATCGCAGCTACATCACAGACAATGCCGTGATGGTCTTTCCGGCACCGTACGGAGTCATGGAACGCGACGAGAACCCTTGCCGCAGTCGAAGCAGCAACACGCTGGGAGGCATGCGACTTCACTGACATGCACTTCGTCGAGCTCACGGACGACAGCGCGGTCGTTGCCTACCGCGCGGACGCGCGCAGGCCGAACGGCTCCACGTATGCCACCTACGCCACCAGCGTCTACGTCAAGCAGGGAGGTTCGTGGAAGCTCGCCGTCCACCAGCAGACCCCGATTCCACAAGATGTCTGACGTCCTCGCAGCGATCTACCGCGGCGACCGCGAGGAAGCGGCACGTCTTGCGGGAGGCAAGGAGCTCGACGTCTTCGAGGCGGCGGCGCTCGGGCGCACCGGGCGTCTCGAGGAGCTGCTCGACGCCGACGCCTCGCTTGCGAATGCCTGGGCTGACGACGGCTTCCAGCCGCTCGGCCTGGCGAGCTTCTTCGGCCACGTCGACGCGGCGCGCCTGCTCGTCGGGCGCGGGGCAGAGGTCAACTCGGCGTCGCGGAACGCGATGAAGGTGATGCCGCTGCACAGCGCTGCCGCAACTCGAGACGCGGATCTCCGTTACGCAATCGCGGAGCTGCTCCTCGAGGCCGGCGCCGATCCGAACGCACGACAGCAGGACGACTTCACACCCGTGATGGCGGCCGACCAGTCAGGCGATACACGCCTGCGTGAGCTACTGCTCGAGCACGGCGCGAGCGGCTAGCTCCGCCCCTCTTCCCAGGCGTCGAGCAGCCCCTCGACGTGGCGCCGCTGCTCCGGCGTGAACGGCACGCCGGCGAGCAGGCGGCGAACCTCGGACGGATCGTCGTTCTCGACGGCAGCTTCGAGGTGCTCGCGCGCCGGCGTCGGCTGCTGTAGTTGGCGGCGAAGCCAGCGCAGGAGACTCACCTGCGCGCCACGCGTCATTGCGGTAGGCGCACTGTCAGCGTCTCGCCGTCCAGGTCGACCGAGCCGCCGAGCGCTCGGACGACGCGGACCGCAACCGCCGCCCCGAGATCGCGCAGCTCGTTGCCGAGGACGACGGGAGCCGACGCCGCCGTGACGGGTGTGAGCGCGAGGGCCGGTCCGTCGACGTGGAGCTCGACCTCGTCGAGCCCACCGTGCCGCAGCGCGGCCTGGGCGAGCGCCGAGATGCCGCGCTCGGTCGCCTCCGGGTCGACGTGCACCTCGGCGCCGTCGCCGCTGACACGCACCCGCTCCCGGCCGAGCTGCTCGGCCGCGGCGTGCGCCAGCTGGAGCGTGTCGACCGGTTGCAGGCTCGGGTCGTAACGGCCCCCCTCGATCCGCGCGGCCGTGCCGAGCTCCTCCAGCAGCTCGGCGAGCTGACGCGAGGCCGTGTCGATCATCTCCATGTACTTCTGCTTCGGCTCCCCGAGATCGCCCATGCGGATGAGGGTCTGCGCGAACCCGTGAATCGTCGCGAGCGGGGTGCGCAGGTCGTGCGCGGCAAGCGAGACGAGGCGCGGGAAGCTGGGATCGGCGGCGGCCACTGGGCGGCGTGACACTAACCTGTCTGCATGTCCGAGTCGCGGCATCTCCTCGCTGACCTACAGGCCTCGGCGCCCGAGGTGCAGCTGGGGCTGTCGCGGGCGGGCGTGCAGGGTGTCGAGAAGGCGATCCGCCTGCGCTGGGGCGGCGCCGAGAAGCTGATCTCGGCCGAGATCGACTGCACCGTCGACCTCGACCCGCAGCAGAAGGGCGTGCACATGTCCCGCTTCCCCGAGCTGTTCGAGGAGGCGATCGACCAGGTCGTGCTCGAGGAGGCGTTCCTCGTCGAGGAGCTGGCCGAGCACATCGCGCGTCGCATCGTCGCGCGGCAGGCGGCAGGCCGGGCCGAGGTGCGGATCTCGGCGCGGTACCCGCTGGCGCGGCGAACGCCGGTGACCGGCCTCGCGACGCAGGAGATGATCGCCCTGATCGGGATCGCCGCCGCCTCGGAGTCGAGCGTGCGGCGGGTCGTCGGCGTCGAGGGGACCGGCATCAACGCCTGTCCCTGCGCGCAGGGGCTCGTGCGCGGCCGGGCCTCTGAGCGTCTGCTCGAAGCCGGCTTCGACGAGGGGGACGTCGAGCGGATCCTCGAGCTCGTCCCGCTCGCGACGCACAATCAGCGCGGACGCGGGACGCTCTACGTCGGCACGGAGCAGCCGGTGAACGCCGAGCAGCTGGCCGCGATCGTGGAGGGCTCGATGAGCTCGCCGGTCTACGAGCTGCTGAAGCGGCCAGACGAGCTGTTCGTCGTCGAGCACGCGCACTTGCAGCCGCGCTTCGTCGAGGACTCGGTGCGCATCTCGCTACGGTCGGTGCTCGAGCGCTACGGCGAGCTCGAGGACGGAGACTTCCTGCTGGCGCGCCAGCTCAACTTCGAGACGATCCATTCGCACGAGGTCGTCGCCGAGCGGTACGGGACCGTCCGCGAGCTGCGCGCCGAGTTGCGCGACGGCGAGGCCGTCGCGCGGCACACCGAGCTACGGGAATGGCTCGCCCGGTAGGCGTTCCAAACGGCTGGGGTCAGACCCCTCCGGGGTCTGACCCCTGAATTTGAAGCGGCTCTCCGTGCCTGAGCGAAGCCGTGTGATGTTCGCCTTGTGGAGCACGACGACCGCGGCGGCGGCGGCCGCGGCGAACGCGATCACCGGCCAGGACTCCCCGAGCAGCGCGGCGATGACCGGCAGCGAGACCGCCGCGAGCATCGACGCGAGCGACGCGTAGCGGGAGAGCAGGAACACTGCGATCCACACTCCCGCGCCGATGCCGCCCACGACCGGCGCGACGCCGAGGAAGGCGCCACCGCACGTCGCGACCATCTTCCCCCCGCGTTGCCAGCGGAGGAAGAGCGGCCGCCAGTGGCCGAGCATCGCCGCCGCGCCCGCCAGCACGCCGGCCAGGTGCGAGACGACCAGGGTCGCGACGAGCGCCGGCGCGAACCCCTTCGCCGTGTCGAGCACCACCACAGGCAGGCCGAGCCGCCACCCGTAGACGCGCCACACGTTCGTCCCGCCGACGTTGCCGCTCCCGTGGCGGCGGATGTCGTCGCGCTTGAGGAGCCGCACGAGCCAGTAGCCCCACGGCATCGAGCCGAGCACGTACCCGGCGACGACGAGGAGCGCCGTCGTCATTCAGGCTACGTCGGGATCTGGTACTTCGACACCCAATCGTCGATCGTCGACCAGTCGAGGTTGTCGAAGAAGGCGTCGATGTACGACCCGCGGTCGGTCTGGTAGTCGAGAAAGTAGGCGTGCTCGTAGACGTCGAGCGCGATCAGCGGCGTGGCGTTCCAGATCGGGAACGTGTTCTGCGCGTCGCCGACGTAGTTGAAGAGCCGCCCCTCGTCCCAGTCGTACGCCGTCCAGGCCCAGCCGCGGCCGGCCATCCCGGTCGCCTTCAGGTCGGTGCGCCAGCCCTGGAACGAGCCGAAGTCCCGCTCGATCAGGTCACCGATCGAGCCGCTCGGATCGCCGCCGCCCCCGCCGAGATGCTCGAAGTAGATCTCGTGGTTCTTGATCCCGCCGATCGCGAAGGTGAGGTCGACCTTGAGCGCGCGGATGTCCGAATAGACCTGGTTGGCGCTGGTCGTGTCCACACCGTCGAGCTTCTGCAGGATCTCGTTCCGCTTGTTCACGTACCCCTCGTAGAGCTTGTAGTGCGCCTCGATCGTCGCGCGCGAGATGCCGTCGAGCTCGTAGAGCTCCGGCTTCAGCTCCCGCGGGGTGATCTCCTCGAACTTGAACGCAAGCGTGGCCATGGGCGCCCGGCGGAGCATATCCTCGCTGTACAAGCGAGAAAGGAGCGACCGATGGCCTTCGAGGTCCCGCCTCTGCCATACGACTACAGCGCGCTCGAGCCGCACATCGACGAGCAGACGATGCGCGTCCACCACGACAAGCACCACCAGGCTTACGTCGACAACGCCAACAAGGCTTTGGAGGGGACCCAGTGGGCCGACCAGCCGGTCGAGGTCGTGCTCACGATTCTCGACGAGCTTCCGGCGGACAAGCAGGCGGCCGTCCGAAACAACGCCGGCGGGCACGCGAACCACAGCTTCTTCTGGGAGATCATGGGCCCGAACGGCGGCGGCGAGCCTTCAGGATCGCTCGGCGACGCGATCTCCTCGACGTTCGGGAGCTTCGACGAGCTGAAGTCGGCTGTCAACGACGGCGGCGTGAAGCGCTTCGGCTCCGGCTGGACCTGGCTCGTCCACGACGGCACCGGCCTGGCCGTCTACTCGACCGCAAATCAGGACTCGCCCATCAGCAACGCCGACACGCCGCTGCTCGGGATCGACGTGTGGGAGCACGCCTACTACCTCAAGTACCAGAACAAGCGGCCCGACTATCTCGCCGCGTGGTGGAACGTCGTCAACTGGGACGCCGTCCAGCAGCGATTCGACCAAGTCCGCTAGAGAAACAGACGGGGGAGCGAGAGCTCCCCCGTCCGACTAACGCCTCACGACCGGCTGCGTGCCGCTCCAGCCGTCGAGGTAGCCGCCGCCCATCTCTGTCGCGGGCATGAAGACGCGGATCGACCAGCGGCCGCGTGGGATCAGGGACCGCACGAAGCGCACCGAGATGAGCCGCCCCGACTTCGAGCCCAGCGTGAGCGCCCGGATGTTCACCCACTGCCGCGCCAGCGTGAAGCGTTGCAGGTAGACCGTCTTCCCGGCGAACGACGTGGCTGCCCTGACGTAGAAGTGGAAGTAGCCCGTGCGGGACACGAAGGGCAGCTTGATCATCGGCTGCACCTGCACGATCACCGAGCTCTCGCGCGTCTTCCACTGCGCCTGGTACGTGGTGCTCAACTGTGGCGTGACGGTGAACGAGAAGGCACCGCCCGTGGCCGTCTGCAATGTCGCCACGACCTGCTTCGTCGTCTGGCCGTACGGCAGCTGAACGATCGTCACCGTCTCGCCGGCTTTCTTGTTCGACACGGTGCCGGTAAGGGTGATCGTGCCGCCGAACTTCACGACCGGCGCCGACGCGGCCAACGTGACTTCGTCGGGCGCGCCGCGGACCGTCACCGTCCCCTTCAGCGCCGGATGCAGGCTGTCGTGGTAGTGGAACGTGCCGCCGTGGTTGAAGGTGTGTGTCCATGACTTCCCGGGCTTCAGGATCGGCGACGCGAACGAGCCGAGGTTCGCGACAACCTGGTGGTTGATCGTGTCCGCGTTCGTCCACGTGACGGAGTCGCCCTGGTTGATCGTGACCGTCGCCGGGGCAAAGCCCGAGCCCTTGATCTGAACCGTGGTGGTTGCCGTCGCGGCAGGTGCGGCCAGCACCAGAGCCAGCGCTGCGGCGGCGAACCAGATGACCCTGCGCATTGGAACCCCCTTGGTCAAGCGTCTGCGGGGTGTCTACCCTCCGTGCCCCCATTCCGACGCACCGGGAGGGTTAAAGGTTCGTAAGCGTTTTGTGCTGCAATCCGGCGGACGTGGAAGGCCGTAGAGACCCAGAAGAGATGGGCGTCAGCTATGCCTTGCCTGCGGCCTTGCCTCTCGAGGCGGGCCGTGAACGGACGAGCCGGGAGCCGTTCGTCGACGACCCTGCGATCAGCGACGGGGATCTGATCCGCCGGGTCGCACGGCGTGACGCCTCTGCGTTCGAGGCGCTCTACCGGCGGTACGCCCGGCCGGTCTTCGGCCTCGCGCTGCGCAGGCTGGGTGAGCGCATGAACGCCGAGGACGCCGTCCAGGAGACCTTCGCCGCGATCTGGCGTTCCGCGCGGACGTACAGGCAGGACCGGGGCGCCGGCGCGCCGTGGCTCTACGCCGTCGCGCGCAACGCGATCGTCGACCGCAGCCGCAGCCGCAGCGAACCGCCGGGCGAGGGCCCCGAGCTCCCATCGGACGAGCCCACGCCCGCCGAGCGCGCCGAGACGTCGTACACCTCGTGGCGCGTGCACCGCGCGCTCGAGACGCTCCCGGAGAACGAGCGAGAGGTGATCGAGCTCGCGTACTACGGGGACCTGTCGCAGAGCGAGGTCGCGGACTTCCTCGACATCCCGCTCGGGACCGTCAAGACGCGCACGCGCTCCGGCCTGGGCCGGCTCGCCGACCAGCTCGAAGGAGAGCTGCGATGACCCGCCATCCGGACTTCGACGACCTGATCGGGAGCGACGTGCCGGCCGAGGAGCGCGAACGTCTGCGCCGCGCGCACGAGCTGCTGGTCGAGGCTGGTCCGCCGCCGGAGCTGTCGCCGGAGCTGGAGAGCGTGCCGTGGCCGGACGATGCGCTCGGGCCGATCTGGGGCCGGCGCCGGCCGGTGAAGCAGCGGAGACCCCTCCTGCTGGCCGCGACGCTCGCGACCGTAGCGGAGCCTCGCCCGACGCGCGTTCGCGACCCTGAAGCTCGGCAAGCGCGACGCCGAGGGCAACTGGCCGATGGTGCTGCGGGTCAGAGGTTTGCCTCAGCTTCCGAAGGACGGCTACTACGACCTGTATCTGACGAAGGGCGGCAAGCCGCTCGTCTCGTGCGGCACCTTCAACGTCAAGGGCGATACCGTGGTGCCGTTGTCGGCCGCGTATAACCTCGAGCGCTTCGACAGGAACGGCTGGGTGATCGTGCGCAAGACGCCCGGCCACTTCGAGCCGACCCAGATCGTCCTCAGCGCAACGGCTTAAGGCGTCGCTTGCGATGCCGACCGTGGAGGCGTTTAAGGCGCGACGCGGTTCGCCGCAACGAACGCGGCGTGCGTGACGGGCATCTTCGCCGCGAGGAACTGCTCGACCGCGTCCGCGTAGCGGCGGATCTCTCGTTGCGCCGTCTCGGCAGCCCGGAGCGAGACGAAGTTCATCAGCGCGCGCGCATTCACGGTCCAGAAGAACTCGGTATACGCGCCGACCGGCATCACCGACCGCGCGAGCTCGCGTGCGACACCGGCTTCGACGAGCCGCGTGTACGTGTCGTACGCGTGCTCGTACACCTCCCGAAGCTCGTCGCGCGTGCGCTCCGCCAGCTCGTCGGCGACGGGCTCGAACGAGTACGCGCCGGGCTTGCCGACCTGTGAGCGCACGTCCTCAGGCTCCGGGACGTAGAAGTCGTCCGTGGCCTTCGCGTAGCGCATCGAAAACTCGTTGAACGAGCCGATGCGATGCCGGAACCACTCACGGGCGACGAAGATCGGCGCGCGGATATGGAAGCGGAACGAGTTGTGCTCGAACGGCGTTCCGTGCAGATCGCGCATCAGAAAACGGATCAGGCCCTCGTCCGACTCGTCCATCTCCTCCTTGCGCCGGGCGAAGCTGACGCGCGCCGCGTTGACGACGGAGAGGTCGGTCGCCATCGAGCCGTCGAGCCGGACGAAGCCGTGATCGAGGACCCGGATCGCGTCCTCGGCTATGACTCTGTCGGTCGTGGTCACTGGGCAATCGAGTTTAGCCGGGGTCCATGTCGGCACCTCGGGCTGGTCGTATCCGTCGTGGAAGCCGGACTTCTACCCGGCCGGCACGGACGCGAAGGAGTTCCTTTCCTTCTACGCGGAGCGCTTCTCGACGGTCGAGCTGAACACGACCGGGTACCGGCTGCCGGCGGAGGAGCAGTTCCGGCGCTGGGCCGAGCGGACGCCGGCGGGCTTCCGCTTTGCGCCGAAGCTGGCGGGCAACCGGCCGCGGATGGTCGCGGAGTTCGGCGCCCGGGTGCGGCTGCTCGGCGACCGGCTCGGGCCGGTGCGCGTGCAGTTGATCAGCGCCCGCGACGAGGGCATGCTCGAGCTGATCCTCGGCTCGCTCGACCCCGACTTCCGCGTCGCATTCGACCTCGAGCATCCCAGCTGGGACGGAGTCGAGCCGCGGCTCGCCGCGGCCGGCGCGGTACGAGTCAACGACCTCGAGCACGACGCCCCGTTCCGCTACGTGCGCTTCCGCGACCCGCCGTACTCGGACGGGGAACTGCAGGACTGGGCCGGGCGGCTGCGCAGCGTGAAGGAGCCGCTCTTCGCATACTTCCGCCACGAGGACGAGCCGAGCGCGCCTGCGTATGCGGACCGCCTGCTCGAGTTCATGCGCTAGTGCGCCCTGCACTTCTTGTCGGCTCCGCGAATGGAGTCGAGCAACGCGTTCTGCTGGCGTTCGTTCGCAACGTCCGCGGCGTTGTTGCGGTCATAGTCGTGTAGGCCGGGAACGACGAGGCTCACGTCAGGGGTCACACCCGGCCCGATCACCGTCAGCCGATACTTGGCGCCGTTGCCGGGACCGCGCTTAGTGAACGCGTAGAAGCCGTAACAGAAGACCCCGGTCGGCCTGTGGGCGAGGAACGCGTTCTCGCGCCGCCAGCCCTTCCCGTAGCGCGAGTCGAATGTGTCGACGTAGATGTTGCGCCCGTAGCCGTCGGTCGGCGAGCCGGCGCGAGAGGCGGAGAACCCGTACACCGGCTGGCCCTCGTAACGCAGGCGGCCGAAGAGGTGGTGGTAGCGCCCCCCGTAGACCCAGTCGGTCCACGCCTCGAGTATTGCCGTCGGGCCCCTCCAGTGAGAGAGATGCAACTCCCAGGAGCCGAGTCCCGCCCGGGGCCGACCGTCGAAGTTCGGCAGCGTCCGTCGCCACGACTGGAGCGCCCAGTACGACCCGTCCGGAGCGGAGCACGCGGCCACACGGAACGCGAGCACCGGACCGTCGTACGCGCGGCACTGGTTCGTGAACGACGTCCACGAGCGGCCGGAGTAGTCCATCCTGAAAGAGACCTGCGCACGCCTTCGGGTCGGCTGCCGTGCGTCGATCGCGCCCCACGCCATGACGTGCATCTCGCGGCCACGGACCGTGTAGCTGACCAACGCCTGCCCGTCTCGGTTCACGGCGAGACGCACGTTGTGCGCGTTCCGGTCGATGATGTTGGAAGCCCGGCCGGAGCCCGCAGCCGCGAGCGCCAAGAGGGGTGCGGCGAAGACGACGGCAGTCTTCATCACGCTCTCAACGTACCCGGCCGTTGCGACGCCAAGCTCCCTCGGACGAGGGATCTCAGCTCCTCAGAACCGCGCGGCCGCGCCGAGGTGGCGCTCGTAGGCGCGCGTCCCGACGATCTCGGAGATCTGGTCGACGGCGTGACGCAGCTCGTCGTCGGTGTTGTAGTAGTGCGGCCCGAGGCGGAGCCCGGCGTCTGGACGGAAGTCGCACAGGATCTGCCGCTCGGCGAGCTCCCTGTGCACGGCCTCGAACTCCGGGGTGCGGACCGTGACGGTGCCGCCGCGGCGGGCCGGGTCGCGCGGGCTGCCGACGTCGAAGCCGGCCCCGTCGAGCAGGTCGATCAGCAACTGCGTCTGGCGCACGGAGTTAGCGCGGATCCGGTCGACGCCGAGCTCCTCGATCAGGTCGTAGCCGGCGGTCGCCGCGTACAGCGCCGGCACGTTCGGCGTTCCCGTGAGGAAGCGGGCGGCGCCTTCGGCATACTCGAGCTCGGGCTCGAATCCGAACGGGCGTGCGTGCGCCTGCCAGCCCATGAACGTCGGCTCGATGACCCCGGCGAGATCGGGGCGGACATAGAGCCATCCGTTGCCCGGTCCGCCGCACAACCATTTGACGCTGCCGCCGACCGCGAAGTCGACGTTGAGCGACGTCACGTCAAGCGGCACGATCCCGGCGGACTGGTAGGCGTCGAGCACGACGTGGGCGCCGGCCTCGTGCGCGCGCCGGACGATCGCCTGCACGTCCTGAATCTCGGCGGTCTTGAACAGGACGTGGGTGATCGGCACCAACAGCGTGCGTTCGTCGATCGCCTCGACGATCGCGCCGTCGTCCGGAACGACGACGACCTCGAGGTCCGGCTGCGCCTGGTACAGGTAGCGGACGCTCGGGAAGTTCCCCTCTTCGTACACGACGCGGTTGCGGTGCGGGTCGACGGGGCGGAAACAGGAGACGACGATCGCCTCCGCGACGGCGACGTTCTGGTGCATGACGGTGGAGCCCGCCGGCGCGCCGATGATCCGTCCGATCTGGTCGCCGACCGTGAGCGGCATTTCCCACCAGCCCTCGGCCCAGGCACGGATGCCCCGCTCCTTCCAGGTGCGTGCGTACGCGAGCATGCATTCCTCGGCCGCCGCAGGCATCGCGCCGAGCGAATGGTTGATCAGGTACGTCGTGTGCTCCAGGATCGGAAAGCGATCCCGGTACGACGTCAGCTCCATTCGATCAGTTGAGCTGACGCTCGGCCGGACCGACGTAACGCGCGGACGGACGGAAGAGGCGGCCGGTCTTCTTCTGCTCGAGGATGTGCGCGGACCAGCCGGCGACGCGTGAGCACGCGAACATCGCCGGCGCCAGCGGCGGCGGGATCTCCGCGACGTCGAGCACGATCGCCGAGTAGTACTCGACGTTCGTCGCGAGCACGCGGTCGGGCGAGCGCTCTTGCAGCGCCTTCAACGCCACGCGTTCCAGCTCCTCGGCGACCTCGAACTGCGGTGAGCCGAGCTCCTGTGCGGTGCGTTTGAGGATGCGGGAGCGCGGATCCTCGGCGCGGTAGACGCGATGGCCGAAGCCCATGATGCGCCTCTTGTTCGCGAGCGCGTCGCGCACCCACTTCTCGGGATCGCCCAGCTGCGTCACCTCCTCGAGCATCGGCTTGACGTAGGCGGGCGCGCCGCCGTGCAGCGGGCCGGACAGCGCCCCGACGGCGGCGGACAGCGCGGCCCCGCAGCTGGCACCTGTCGACGCAACCACGCGGGCTGTGAAGGTCGACGCATTCAACCCGTGCTCGGCGGTGCAGATCCAATACGTGTCGATCGCCTTCACGGCGCGGGGGTCAGCCTCACCACGCCAGCGCAGCAGGAATCTTTCGGCTGCCGTCTTCCCCTCTGCGACGACATCGTCCGGAACTGGATCCGTCTTGCCGTCCGCGATTCGGGCAGAGCGCGCGACGATGGACATCATCTGTGCCGACAGCCGGCCGAGATCTTCCCGCGCCTGCTCCTCGGAAATCTCGTTCAGCTTGCCGAGCTTCCACTCCCCTCCCATTCGCGCCGTCTCCGCCTGCAGGTCTGCCGGCGCATCGCCCGTCAGCCGCGCGGGCTCGTAGGGCTCGGGCTCCGGCATCTTCGAGTTGAGGTCGTTGTCGACGAGCAGGCCCCAGACGTTCTCGTACGGAACCTTCCCGATCAGGGGCTCGACGTCGACGCCGCGGTAGCGCAGCATCCCGCCTTCGCGGTCCGGCTCCATGATCTCGGTCTCAACAGCGACCACGCCCTCGAGGCCCGGCTTGAAGTCGTTGTTGCTGCTCATCTCGCTTCCTCCAGCTCGATCTCCCGGCCGGCCGACCGCTCTCGGGCCGCCGCGAGCACAAGGGCTGCTGCGGCGGCGTCCTGGACGGCGACGCCGACTGACTTATACAGGGTGATCTGCTCCGGCGAGCTGCGCCCCGGCCTCGTTCCGGCGACCAGCTCGCCGAGCTCGACGACGTCCGCGTGGTCGGCCTCACGGAACTCGGCGGCGCCCGCGGGCGGCGCCGCGAGCGTGGACGAGCGGGACTCGACGGCGACGAGGGCGTCGGCGATCGTCGCTGCGTCGACTTCGCCACTGCCGCTCGGATTTGCGCCGACCGAGTTCACGTGCACGCCCTTCGTCAACCACTCGCGCCGCACGATCGGCTCCGTCGTGTGCGTCGTCGCGGCGACGACGTCTGCACCGGCGAGCGCTTCCTCCCACGACGTCGCAACGGTCGCACCGATCTCGGCTGCGAGCCGCTCGGCACGCGCCCGCTCGCGACTCGCGACCCGCACGACGTCGAAGCTCCGCACGCGCGCGAGCGCCTCCGCGTGCGCGTGCGCCTGAACGCCTGCACCGAGAATCGCGAGCACACGCGCGTCGTCGCGAGCCAGCAAACGTGTCGCCAGCGCCGAGCCGCCCGCGGTGCGAGCCGCCGTGATGTATGTCCCGTCCATCAACGCGAGGGGCGTGCCGTTCTCGGGATCGAAGACGCAGATGAGCGCCTGGTGCGTGTGGCGGTCACGGTTCTGCGGGAAGAGCGTCACGAGCTTGCACGCGAGCCCCGCCGACGGGAGGTAGGACGGCATCGCGCCGAGCAGG
>WNGG01006589.1_pt1 | contig 23972 bp, 16 predicted proteins | sample 5400661 | NCBI WGS metagenome assembly WNGG01 (sample SAMN13153372, study PRJNA577476) | soil metagenome | isolation source: 100 cm soil or saprolite under Garry oak tree replicate 1 | place: USA:California | collected 2016-06-15
GACCTCGCCGACCTCGCTGACCTCAACACCACCCCCCACCCGACGCCGACGATCCCACCCCGCTAGACTTGCTGCCCATCGGCGATTACGAAATCACCACCGCCGCCGAACCCACCCCAGCGCCACATCTACGACGCCTTCGACCTGCACATCACCTACCACCGCCCCAACCACACCGCCACCATCCAAGCCACCATCACCGACACCGCGCGGCGGTCAGGTCGGCGGTTCGAGGTGGCGCAACTTCTCCCCCACGTAGATCTGGCGGGGCCTGGAAATCCGCTGCTCGCTGTCGAGGATGCCCTCCTCCCACTGGGCCAGCCAGCCGGGCGTGCGCCCGATCGCGAACAGGACCGGGAACATCTCCACAGGAAAGCCCATGGCCTGGTAAATGATGCCCGAGTAGAAGTCCACGTTGGGGTAGAGCTTGTGGCTCACGAAGTAATCGTCGGCCAGCGCGATCCGCTCAAGCTCCAGCGCGATGTCGAGCAGCTTGTTCCGCCCGGTGACCTTGAATACCTGGTCCGCGACCTCCTTGATGATGGTGGCACGGGGGTCGAAGTTCTTGTAGACGCGGTGGCCGAAGCCCATCAGCCTGAGCTCGCCGCGCTTCACCCGCTGCACGTAGGCCGGCACCCTGTCTACCGAACCGATCTCTGTGAGCATCTTCAGCACCTGCTCGTTCGCGCCACCGTGAAGCGGGCCGTAAAGCGCTGCCGCCGCGGCAGCCGCTGCGGAGAACGGGTCGGAGTGTGCGCTGCCGACCGCCCGCATCGTGTTCGCCGAGCAGTTCTGCTCGTGGTCGGCGTGCAGGATGAGCAGCTTGTCGACGGCGCGCTCGAGCACCGGGTCTGGGTGGTAGCTCAGCTCGGTCGTCTTCCACATCATGTTGAGGAAGTTCCCCGCGTACGACAGCTCGTTGTCGGGGTAGGCGTACGGCAGGCCCACCGCGTGTCGGTAGGCGAACGCCGCCAGGGTGGGCATCTTCGCGATCAGCCGGACCGTCTGCTTGCGCCGCTTGTCTTCGTCGAAGATCGCCTTTGCTTCCGGGTAGAACGTCGACAAGCCGCCCATCGTGCTCACCAGGATTCCCATCGGGTGGGCGTCGTGGTGGAACCCGTCGATGAACTTCTTCACGTTCTCGTGCACGAACGTGTGGTGGGTGATCTCCTCGGCCCACGCCTCCTCCTGCACCGTGTCCGGGAGGTCACCGTTCATCAACAGGTAGGCGACCTCGAGGAACGAGCACTGCTCGGCCAGTTCCTCGATCGGGTAGCCGCGGTAGCGCAAGATCCCCTTCTCACCATCGATGAACGTAATGGCGCTGCGGCAGCTCGCCGTGTTCAGGAAGGCGGGGTCGTAGGACACGATCCCTGGGTCGTCCTCGCTTACCTTCAGCTGGCGCAGGTCGGTGGCGCGGATCGCGCCATCAGTGATCGGGATCTCGTAGCTGCGGCCCGTCCTTGAGTCGGTAATCTGCAGCATGCCCTCGCTGGGATTGGCTGTCATCGTGGCTCAGCTCTCCTCCTGACTCGGCGCCTCGCATGGCTGCTGCGGGTCCCGCGCGGCCGCTGGGCTCGCCGGGGGCGGCGGGTCAAATGCGGCGGCGTGTCCGTCTATATCGCCAAAGGTACGTTGTCGGACCCGGCGGCTGGGATAGCGGCAGCCGGAGATGTGCTCTGGAGTTCAAGCTGGCACTGGGACTTCCCTGGGTGACCTGACTTGGCCGCGACGCGATCGTACCGAGACCGGCCCGGGGGGAAGATGGGCGGATGAGAGTCGGTGGCCCTGGCGCACTGGCGATGGGCGACGAGGTACACGTCTGGCACGGCTTGCTCGGTGCGGACTCGCCGGACGGTGAGCCCGCTATGGCCGGGGAGGAAGATCTTGCCGTTCTTTCCCGCGCAGAACGTGACCGGTCCGCCCGTCTCGTCCGCGCCAGTGACGGATCGCGGTTCGTGGCCGTCCACGCGGCGGCACGCCGGGTGCTTGGGAGTTATCTTGGCGCCGATCCCGCGGCGATCAGGCTGGGCCGTACCCGTTGCTGCAGGTGTGGCAGCGCCGAGCATGGCAGGCCGAGGATCGAGTGGCCGGTCACAGCGCTGAACCACAACCTCTCCCACTCGGGCAGGCATTGGCTGCTCGCCGTGGCGCTCGGTCGGCCCGTCGGGGTGGATATCGAATGCCACCGCAGCCTCGACGTCGCCCGGATGTCGCAGGCATGCCTTACCGAATCCGAGAACGTCTACCTGATGAGCCTGCCAACGGCCGAGCAGCTGCCAGTGTTCTTTCGCTGCTGGACGCGCAAGGAAGCCGTGCTCAAGGCCTGTGGAGTCGGGCTGGCGGGCAGCATGTCCAGCCTTGAGGTCCAGCCGCAACGCAGTGCGCCTGTGCTGGTCCGCCATGTCTCCGGCAGCTGCCCAGATGTTTGGCTGACCCAGGATCTGCTGGGTGGCACGGACTGGTCCGCAGCGGTCGCTCAGCCGTCCGGGCATGCGGGGCCGGTGCTGTTGCGCGCTTTCCAGTAGCGAATCCGCGGCGCACCGGGCCGTCACCGGATTCGCCGCCGGGTCTCGTCCAGCCGTTCGGTGTGGCCCAACCGGTCCAGCAACTCAAGCAGCGGCACCGCCACCCGCCTGGTGGTCCCGAGCGCCTGCCGCGCCTGGCTCAGCGTGAACGGCTGCGGCAGGTCGGCGAGGATTCGCGCCGCCTGCTCGTCGGCGCCGGGCAGCAGGTACACCTCAGGCGACACGCGAAGCAGATAACCCGCCCGGACGGCTGCCGCGAGCTGGCGCTGATCGAGCCGCAGTTCGCGCAGCCGTCCGGAATCAGGCGCGAGATAAGGGTTACCGCGCAGGTCGCTGCGGATCGCCTCAACCGCGGCCCGAAGCTGAGGCGGCAGACCAGGCACGGCCGGCGAGCAGTAGATCTTGCCACCCTGGTAGGTCAGTGGCGGCCGCACGAGCGCCTCGACCAAGCTGCGGTCGGGCAGCCCAAGCTGCTGCCTGGCAGCCTCGGCAGGCAGCCCCGGATCGAGCGGGTGGCTCGCCGCATGTGCCTGCGTCACCGCTCGTAGCCTGCCGCCGAGCTCGCGCCACCAAGCCGGATCGGCCAGCCAGTTTCCGGCCACCGGGGAAGCCGTCGGCACCGCGCCCATTGCTATCACGTCCCGCACAAGGACCAGCTTGCGTCGGCTCACCTCCGCACGCGGATCCGCAGTGCCGGTCATGTCTGCTAGCTCAGCGGCCCGCGCCCGCGCGGCACCGCGCCTGCGTAGCGGGGGCGGCCGCACGTCCAGCACGGTGGCGCCGCTCATGCTGACCTGCCTTACCGGATCACGGCCGGGATTGCGCAGCACGGAGATGTCCCCAATGCGCAGTGGCAGGGGTGTTCGCAGTGTTAGGCGGGCCGTGTCGGCGCCGAGGCGGCGCAGCCGGGCACTGGTGCCGCAAGACCCGATGTGCAGCATCGGTTGCGACGGCAGCCGCCCCTGATCCGTGCCGGTCAGCCGGACGTCTGCGGTCCTGGTGGCGAGCCACCGGCCCGGTGTGACAAGTGCGCTGCCGCGGCGGACCTCGGCGGGGTCGGCACCGCGGAGGTTGACCGCAACACGCGCGATCGCTGCCACTTCCTGGCGCTGAGTCTTCAACGCCTGGAGCCCACGCACCCGCAGCGCCCGCTGAACCGGGAAGGCGATCAGCTCATCGCCGACCCGGATGGTTCCGGCGGCCAGCGTGCCGGTGACCACCGTGCCGTGACCCGTGATGGTGAATGACCGGTCGACCCACAGTCGCACGTCGGCGGCTGGGTCCGGTGGAGTGATGCGGCTCATCAGCCGGCCGATCGCCGCCCGCATTTCGGGCAGGCCTGCCCCGGTCACCGAGCTCACCGCGACCGCTTCCACCTGCCGAAGCGACGACCGCGCGATCCGCGCCTTGGCAGCCTCGATCGCCGGTGCAGGATCGGCAAGGTCGCAGCGGGTGACGGCGAGCAGGCCGTGCTTGATGCCGAGAGCGTCAACGGCAGCCAGATGCTCCTCGGACTGGGCTCGCCACCCCTCGTCGGCTGCCACCACGAACAGGATGGCAGGCGCAGGCCCGGCGCCCGCGAGCATGTTTGCGACGTAACGCTCGTGCCCGGGAACGTCGACAAAGGCGACCGCGTCGTCGGCGCCAAGCGACATCCAGCAGAATCCGAGATCTATGGTCATCCCGCGGCGGATCTCATCGGCCCACCGATCGGGTTCCATCCCGGTCAGCGCCCGCACAAGCGCGGACTTACCGTGATCGACATGACCGGCGGTCGCAATCACGTGCATGATGACGGTCTAGCGCCGGGCTGCGTCGATCTCCGCGTCGATGTGACGGTCAACCTGACTGCCTCGCTCAGCGGCCCGCGCCGCATGGGCGCCGTTGCTGTTACCGCGAAGCCAGCCGGTGAATGTGCCCTTCAGCGAGTCCGGCGCGGTTACCTCGGCAGGGGATGGCAGGCCGGTGCGGGCGTCGACGGCCGGCAATTGTGGTGGCAGGAAGACCCATTTCTTGTACGACCAGAACCGGAAAAGCGTGCCAAGGCCGATGCCGAAGACCAGTGCGGCGTTGTAGGAGAAGTGGTCATCGAGCTTGAGCGTGTAGTGCGTGAAGCCGATGCACAGCAGCTGGATGAGCAGGCCCACGCCGTTAAGCACGAAGAAGAGGAAATACTCGCGGCCGAGCCCGGTGGCGGCGCGGTGCCGGAACGTCCAGTACCGGTTTCCCGCGAATGCCAGGCTGGCCGCCACCACGGTGGCGATGGTGTTCGACGTGAGTGGCCCCATCCCCACGACGAAGTGCAGCAGGTTCGTCCCGACCCAGGTCACCACGAATGCCGCCGCCCCGATGACGCCGAACTTGGCCAGCTCATGGATCAGATGCCTGAATCGATCGTAGATCGTGATCGCAATTCTCACAGAAACGATCATCCTCCCCGGGTTGTCCCGGACGGACCTGCCCAACGAATGTGACGACCCTACCCGGCCGAAGGTTGCGCACAACGCCGCATTGACTCTTCTGTGGGTGAAAACTGGTTCCGTCTTGTTCAGACGGGCGCTGCTCGCCTGGCAGGCTGCTCGCCTGGCAGGCTGCTCGCCCCTGGCAGGCAGTGCGGTCGCGTCCCGCCGCCTCGCCCGGCTGCTGCTCAGGTAGCGGCCACGTTACGCCCGTGGACCGGGCCGCCCGGGCGCGGAATTCCTGTGCTGCGGCTTGGCGGGTGAGATGATGCCGGACAAAGACAGGGAAACCCACCGTAACCCGGTGACGACAGTTTCCGCATCACAGGACAACAGGAGATCCCCCCATCATGGCAGACGACGTGCCTCGCCCTGGCCAATCGGCCCGCGAGATCGACACGACCGTGGCGCACCCGGCCAGAATCTGGAACTACTGGCTCGGCGGCAAGGACAACTATGCCGCCGACCGCGACGTCGGTGACCAGACACTCAAGGTTTACCCAGAGATAGCCAACCTCGCCCGCCAACAGCGGGCATTCTTAGGACGGGCAGTCCGGTTCCTGGCCGGTGAGGCAGGGGTCCGGCAGTTCCTCGACATCGGCACCGGCCTGCCCACCGTCGACAACACCCACGAGGTTGCCCAGCGGGTCGCTCCCGAGTCCCGCATCGTCTATGTGGATAACGACCCGCTGGTGCTTGCGCACGCCCGCGCGCTGCTGACTAGCTCACCCGAGGGCGTCACCGACTACATCGAGGCCGACCTACATGACCCCGGCCACATTCTGGCCGAGGCGGCGCGCACCTTGGACCTCGACCAGCCGGTCGCCATCACCATGCTTGGGATTTTGATCTTCATAAGCGATGACGACGAGGCCACGTCCATCGTCCGGCAACTGGTCGGTGCCCTGGCGCCGGGCAGCTACCTGGCGCTCACCCACACGACCAACGCCATCCATGGTGCGCGGACAGATGAGGCGGTCCGCGTCTGGAATGAGGGCGGTTCTGTCCCGATGGTCATCCGCACCCCTGACCAGATCGCCGGCTTCTTCGACGGGCTTGACCTGCTTGAACCCGGCATCGTGCCGCTCTCACGCTGGCGGCCAGAGCCCGATCCGTGGGGTTCTGCCGAGGTCGACGAATTCTGCGGAGTCGCGCGCAAGAACTAGTTCCCGCGGTGCAAGCGGCGAGGGCCCGCCTGCTCGGCATCGCCATCAGGCCGGTGTCATGGCGGGCGGGTGCCACGCCGCGTGAGCCGTTAAGGATCAGTCTGGGTGGCCGCACGCGCGGCAAGCGATCAGCCGGTCCCTGGCCGCATACCGGCGGGTAGGTAGGGTTGACCGTCAGGCACCACCGGGAGAGGCGGCCGCGCATGGACTTCGCATTTGACGCACGGACCGAGGAACTGCGAAAGCGGCTGCATGACTTCATGGCGGAGCACGTCTACCCGGCAGAGAGCGTGTTCGCTCAGCAGGTGGCGGCGGACGTGAGCGGGTGGGCGCGCCCGCCCGTCGTCGAGGAGCTGAAGGCCAAAGCGCGCGAGGCCGGGCTATGGAACCTGTTCCTGCCGCACCACCCGCTTGGCGCCGGGCTGTCCAACCTGCAGTACGCACCCCTGGCCGAGATCACCGGGCACAGCCCGGCGCTCGCCCCAGAGGCGCTGAACTGCGCGGCACCTGATACAGGCAACATGGAACTGCTCGCCGCGTTTGGCACCGAGCAGCAGCGGGAGCGGTGGCTTTCTCCGCTGCTCGACGGCAAGATCAGGTCGGCGTTCTGCATGACAGAACCGGACGTCGCCTCCTCCGATGCGACCAACATCGCGACCCAGATCGAACGCGATGGTGACAGCTACGTCATCAACGGCCGCAAGTGGTGGTCGTCCGGGGCGATGAATCCGGGGTGCGAGCTCCTGATCGTAATGGGCAAGACTGATCCGTCGGCCGAGCGGCACAGGCAGCAGTCGATGATTCTGGTCCCGCGGGACACGCCCGGCGTGCGGGTGCGGCGTGGGCTGAGCCTGTTCGGCTACTTCGACGGGCCGCATGGCGGCCACGCGGAGATCGAGTTCATTGACGTGCGGGTGCCTGTCGGCTTCCTGCTCGGTGGCGCGGGCGAGGGGTTCGCTATCGCACAAGCCAGGCTTGGCCCGGGACGAATTCATCACTGCATGCGGCTGATCGGGATGGCCGAGCGTGCGCTCGAGCTGATGTGCCGCCGGGTCAGCGACCGGGTCGCCTTTGGCAAAACCCTCGCCGAACAGGGGGTCGTGCAGGACTGGATCGCCGAGGCGCGAGTTCGCATCGAAGCGGCCCGGCTGCTGGTGCTGAAGGCCGCGTGGCTGATGGACACCATCGGCAACAAGGGGGCGCACACCGAGATCCAGGCCATCAAGATCGTCACGCCACGGATGGCGGAGTGGGTCATCGATCGTGCCATCCAGGCGCATGGCGCCGCCGGAGTCACGCAAGACTTCCCGCTCGCGCAGCTGTGGGCGAATGCGCGCACGCTGCGCTTCGCCGACGGGCCTGACGAAGTGCACAAACGCTCACTCGCCCGCCGCGAGCTGCGGCGCTACCGGCTGCATGGACAATGAGGAGATGACATGACAAGCCCGGCTCAGCGCGTTGCCATCGTCACCGGCGCCGCGCGCGGCATCGGCGCTGCGACGGCCCGCAGGCTGGCGGCGGATGGCATGGCGGTCGCCGTGCTAGACCTTGAGGAGGCTGCCTGCAAGGCCACCACCGAAGCCATAAGCACGGCTGGCGGCAGGGCGCTCGCGGTCGGCGCGGATGTGAGCAAGCCGAGCCAGGTCGAAGAGGCGGTGGAGCGCGTCGCGAGCGAACTTGGCGCACCGGGGGTGCTGGTCAACAACGCCGGTGTGCTGCGCGACAACCTGCTGTTCAAGATGACCGAGGACGACTGGGACACGGTGATGGCCGTCCATCTGCGCGGTGCGTTCCTGATGAGCCGGGCAGCGCAGCAGCACATGGTCGCCGGTCGCTACGGGCGGATCATCAGTCTGTCGAGCAGTTCGGCGCTCGGCAACCGCGGGCAGGCTAATTACTCGGCGGCAAAGGCCGGGCTGCAGGGATTCACCAAGGCATTGGCGATCGAGCTTGGTCAGTTCGGCATCACGGTCAACGCGGTGGCGCCCGGGTTCATCGTGACCGATATGACCCGGGCGACGGCGGCGCGGCTGAACGTGGACTTCGCCGAGTTCCAGCAGGCGAGAGCGGAACGGATCCCGGTCAGGCGGGTCGGGGCGCCAGAAGATGTCGCACACGCGATCTCGTTCCTGGCGAGCGAGGGCGCGGGCTTCGTGTCCGGTCAGGTGATCTATGTGGCGGGCGGGCCGCTGTGCTGAGGACCCGGGCAGCATGCTAGCCGCCGACCTGCCCGGCGCGGGCGTCGTGGTCACCGGCGCTGGCAGCGGCATCGGTGCCGCCCTCGCCAAGCGTTTGGCCGCCGCCGGCGCGCGTGTGGTGGTGAACGACATCGATGCATCGGCCGCTGCCGCGGTAGCGGCCCAGGCGGGCGGCACCGCGATACCGGCGGACGCCGCCAGCGAGTGGGGGGTGGCCGAGCTTGTGTCCCTGGCACGTGATCATCTCGGCGAGATCGACCTGTACTGCGCCAACGCCGGGGTGGCAGTGGGCGGGCGCCAAGACGCACCCGAGCCGGACTGGGAGCAGGCCTGGCAGGTGAACGTGATGGCGCACGTCCGTGCCGCTCGGCTGCTCATTGGCCCTTGGTTGGACCGGGGCAGCGGTCACATGATTGCCACGGTCTCGGCTGCCGGGCTGCTCACCATGCTCGGCGCGGCACCCTACTCGGTCACCAAGCATGCGGCGCTCGGGTTCGCGGAGTGGCTGTCCGCGACCTATCGGCACCGCGGCGTCACCGTGCAGGCGCTTTGCCCGCAGGGCGTGAGGACACCGATGCTGGCAGGGACAGGTGAGATCGGCAGGCTCATCCTTGGCGACTCGGCAATCGAGCCTGAGCAGGTGGCGGACGCGGTGATTGAGGCGCTCGGGGATGGCCGGTTCCTAATCCTGCCGCACCCGGAGGTGGCTCAGATGTACGCCGGCCGCGCCGCCGACACCGACCGCTGGCTGCGCGGCATGAACAAGATCCAGCGCCGGGTGGAAGACGCGGGCTGAGCAGCCGCGTGGAGGCCGCGGCCGTGAGAGCCGCGTGGACGCCGCGGCTTGGGGAGCCGCGCGCACGCCCGCGCTGAGGCCGCGGCCGGGAGAGCAGCGTGGAGGTCGTGCGCTGAGAGGTCGCCGATGGCGACCCGTTTCGGATATCTGAGCCAACATCGCAGCTATGACCGAAACATCGGTGAAATATGCCCTGTCCTGGAGCGCTTGCACGTTCCCAGCCACGTAACAGCCGGGAAATGTGTCCGAAACTCGTCCGTGGGAGACATGTACCAAGTGATCGACGGGAAGCGGCCCTGGCGGTTGGGCCCTCCGCGGCAGGCCTGGAGGCGTGGAGCAGTGGTTCCTTACCCAAGTTGGCTGAATGCTGGAGATAGCTCCTGGCAGCTCACGGCGGCGACGCTCGTCGGCCTGATGAGCATCCCAGCCCTCGCCGTCCTGTACGGCGGGCTCGTACAGCGCAAGTGGGCCGTCAACACCATGCTGATGACGTTCACGGCGTTCTGCACGGTCCTGATCGTGTGGGTGCTCTGGGTGTACAAGATGGGGTTTGGCGAGCCGTGGATCAAGACATTCGTCGGCATGCCCGGGGCGGTGATCGGCCACGGCGGGCTGCAGAATCGCGCGCACATCCCGCTCGTTAGCGGTACCGGAGGGATGCCTCCATTCCGGTTCCCGCAGTCGGCACTGGTCTACTTCCAGTTCGTGTTCGCGGCGATCACACCGATCCTGTTCCTCGGCAGCGTAGTTGGCCGGATCAGCTTCAAGGTCTGGCTGATCTTTGTGCCGCTGTGGTCCACCTTCGCCTACTCGGTTAACGCCTTCCTGCTCTGGGGCGGCGGCTGGTGGGCGCACCAAGGCGCTCTGGACTATAGCGGTGGCTATGTGATCCACTTGGCCGCCGGTGTGTCCGGCTTCACGGCCGCCGCGGTGATCGGGCCGCGGCTGAAGCGGGACCGTGAGCACGCGGTGCCCAACAACCTGCTGTTCGTCGCGGTCGGCGCGGGCATCCTATGGCTGGGCTGGAACGGCTTCAACGGGGGCGACCCGTACTTCGCGGGGGCCGACGCGGCCGCGGCGGTGCTTAACACCAACCTGGCAACGGCAGTCGCGATGATGACCTGGATCGTGCTCGACATGATCGGTGGTAAGGAGCGCAAGCCAACCTTCCTCGGCGGGGTCAACGGAATGATCGTCGGCCTGGTGGGCATCACGCCGGCCGCTGGATATGTCAACGGCCTCGGCGCGATTATGATCGGCCTTATAGGCTCAGGTATCGTCTGGGCTGCCTGGAACTTCCTCGGCAGGGTGCCACCGTTCAGCCGGGTCGATGACGCGATGGGCGTCGTCTACACCCATGGCATCGCCGGGCTTTGCGGCGGCGTGCTCGTTGGTTTCTTTGCCGATCCGAACATGATCGTCTACCCGGGTACCGGCAAGAGCCCGGGGTTCAGCGTGGCTGGCCTCCTTTATGGGCACCCTAAGCAGCTGCTCATCCAGGCAGGCGCCGCGCTGACCATCATCATCTGGGACGCGCTGATCACCTTTATCATCCTGCGCGTGCTCGGCCTGTTCATGAAGCTGCGGATGCCTGATGAGGTACTGGAAACCGGCGACGTCGCGGTACACGGCGAGGAGGCGTACCCAACGGAGGCCCTGACCCGCGTGGACGCGAGTGCCCTCGTGGGCGCGGTCGCGCCGGCCCGGGGAACCGCAGCCGCTCCGGCGCCCAATCGGCCGTCGGCCTCGACGTCGCCTCCGGCGTCGGCGCGGCAAGGGCGCGTAGGCCACGAGGAGAAATGACCCCAGGCGTGGGCGCCCGTGTCCGTCGCGCACCGGCACGGGCGTCCGGCCTCAGTGGCTGCGGAATGCCTCTTCGAGCCACCACGAGCCGTGCTCAGCCGTGATCTTGGCGTCGATCACGATCGGCCGGTCCCGCCGCCCGTCCAGCCACCGCGTCAGCGCCGACAGATCCTTGGTGCCGCGCACGGCAACCGCGTCGCAGCCAAACCCGCGCCCGATCGCCGCGATATCGGTCGGTGGGAACCTGACAGTGTGCAGCGGATGACCGCCCGGCCCGAAGTGGTGAACCTCCGCACCGTACGCCTCGTCGTCGTACACGACCACGACCAGGGGAAGGCCGAGCCGCACCGCCGTCTCCATCTCACTGATCCCCATCAGCGCGCCACCGTCGCCGAGCGCGGCAACCGGCAGCCGTGCGGGAGAGGCGATCGCTGCGCCGATCGCGGTGGCGAGGCCGAGGCCAACCGACTGGTACCCCTGGGTGAAGCAGAAGCCGTCAGCATCGGGAACGTTCAAGTACATGCTCGGGAAGCCCATGAAGTTGCCGGAATCGACGGCCACCACTCGCTCGGCCGGCAGCATGTCGTCCAGGGCGATCGACAGCGCCCGCGGGTCGATCCTGTCGCCATCACCTTCATCCTTGAACGGCACGTCCCGCCAGCGGACTTCGGCAGCGATGCGGTCCCGCAGCTCTGCCGAACGATAACCGGGGGTGGCGTCGCTGGCCAGCTCGTCAGCGACCGCCCGCGCAGTCTGCCTGGCGTCACCGACAACACCGAGGTCGGCTGGCACGTGCCGGCCGATGGCGGCCGTGTCAAGATCGACCTGAACGACCGCTGCGCCCGCCCCAAGCAGGGCGCCGTGGCGCGTCGTCCACGTGTTGAGCCCACAACCCCAGCTGACGATGACGTCCGCGCCCGCGATGAGTTCGGCAGCAAGCGGCGAGGCGAAACCGCCGCTCACGTCCAGATCCCACGGGCTGCCGCGGAAAAGGCCCTTCGCCGCTGCCGACGTCGCGAGCAGCGCGCCGCAGGCGTCACCGAGCCGCTCGATCTCAGCGCGTGCCAGGCAGACGCGGGCTCCGCGGCCCGCTATGAAGACCGGGCGATGCGCGCGCCGCAGGGTATCCGCGAGCGCGTGCACCGCGTCCGCGGCGGCTGTGGGCGCAGCGAGCACTTCGTCGGCAGGCGCTGGTGTGGCTGGCGTTGGCGCGCCCGGCGCTGGTGGTGGGCACTCGGCGTGTTGGACGTCGAGCGGCATCGCAAGAACCACCGTTCGCCGCTCGCGCGACGCGGTGCGGAATGCCCGGACCGCGTCTGTACGCGCGGATCGCGGGGAATGGATCCGCTCAGGCACCGCGCCGACCGCGGTGGCCAACGCGTCCATGCCGATACGAAAGTTTGATCGCACCTCTGGTCCGGCCACGTCGGCGGCGAGGACGACCAGCGGGGTCCGGCTCTTGGCTGCCTCAGTGATCCCGGTGAGCGCGTTGGTGAACCCGGGACCCTGGTGCAGCGACAGCAGGCCGGTCCGGCCACTGGTGCGGGCCCACGCGTCGGCCATGGCTGCCGCACCGCACTCGTGCCGGGCGGCGATGAACGACGCGCCGCGGGCAGTCAGTGCGTTGGTGACGTGGAAGTTGCCGCTGCCAACCAGGCCGAACACCGTGTCGACGCCGAAAGCGCACAAAGCGTCGGCTACTGCCTCTGCGACAAGCATCCGGTCACCTCCACTCGACGTTCTTCAGTGCTCTGTTCCGCCCTCGGCAGTGCGCCGTTCAGCCTTCTGCAGCGCCCCAGTCAACCCTGTGCGTTGCCCTGTGCTGGGCCCTCGATGAGAGCGAGCACACGCGCCGGGCTGCCCGAGCCACCCCTGATCGGCAATGGTCCCGCGATCACCGCAGCGCCCTGTGCGGGCAGCCGGGAGAGATTCTGCAGCTGGGTGAGCCCGTACTTGCCCGTACCAGCGTCGGTGCCTACAGTTTCGACTCCGATTCCGATCACAGGCGCCTCGGCCGCTACCCAGCGCGCGCACTCAACCGACATTCCGGGCGTGTGCGGCCCCGCCTCATCGGCGTTGAGGAACTCCTGCTGGCCATGCGAGCGGGCATCCCAGCCGGTCCGGTAGAGCAGCCACCCGCCTTCAGGCAGCGGCCCGTGCTCGCTCTCCCATTTCACGATGTGCTCGACCTCGAGCAGGAAATCGGGGTTAGCGGCCGCCTGACCAGTGAAGTCAAGGACAGCCGCCGGAGCGATCAGCCGTGCCACAGGAATCTCGGCGACATCGTCAAGGCCACTGCCAGTCACCCAGTGCACCGGCGCGTCGAAGTGGGTTCCGGTGTGCTCGCCGGTGGAGAAGTTGTTCCAGTACCAGCCGGGGCCGCGTTCGTCGTAGTGGCTGATCTCATGAAGCGAGAAGTTCGCCGTGTTGCCGAACGGCTCAGGCAGCTTGATCACCGGCGTATCGGACGAAAGTGGTGCGGTGAGGTCCACTATTTGCACGGCGCCACTGCGGATCGCGTCGATGAGAGCTGGCAGCACGGGCATTGTTCCTCCAGGGTGTGCGGCCTGCAGGCTCGTTCCTCCGAGCTTGCATGTGATAGCTGCGGTTGGCGAGAGCGTATGGCGAGAGCGTATGGCGAGAGCGTATGGCGAGAGCGTATGCAGTCAATTGTCGGCCATCGCCGCGCCGGCTTGCCGACGCCGGGCTTGCGGCACTGGCTGTGGGCGAGCCGTGCAGGCAGCGGCGCGGGAGCGGTTCCAACTACCCCGTGATACCTCGGACAATGGCGACATGGCCACATCGATCCCGACTGTGCGGACCCTGCCCACCAACGACGGCGTGCCGATCGAGGCGGTGTATCTGCCACCGAAGTCCGACGATCCTGATTCCACCGATCTCGCCTTCGTGGTGGCCCACGGATTCACCGGATCCTGGCAGAGGCCCTCGGTGTGGCGGATCGCGAACAGGTTTGCCAGGTCTGGCGGCGCCGTCTGTTTCGACTTTCGCGGTCACGGGCGGTCCGGCGGTACATCAACGCTCGGTGACAGGGAAACCCGTGACCTAGCGGTCGCCGTGGCGTGGGCGCGCGAACTTGGCTTCAAACGTATCGCCGCAGTTGGATTCTCCATGGGTGCCTCGGTCGCGCTCCGCCACGCGGGGCTCGCGGGCCAAGCCGCCGGGCTTGACGCGGTGGTATCGGTGAGCGGGCCGGGCCGTTGGTACTACCGCGGCACCACGCCGATGCGCCGGGTCCACCTGGCCGTCGAATACCCCATCGGGCGGCTCGTTACGCGGGTGGCGCTGCACACGCGGGTCAACCGCGGCCGCTGGAATCCGGTACCAGTGTCACCATCGGAGGCGGCCGCCATGATCGCCCCAGTGCCCCTGCTTGTCGTGCACGGTGACCGGGACAGCTACTTTCCCTTGGACCATGCGCATCAGATCTATGAGGCCGCACGTGAGCCGAAGGAGCTATGGATCCTGAAGGGCTTCGGGCACGCCGAGTCGGCGACATCCAACGGGTTGGTGGATCGCATCGGCCGCTGGGTGATGAAGGTCACCGCGCCAGTTCAGCCCACCGCGCCTCCGCAAGTCCTGAACGGCTAACGCGGGGGAACGGCTAACGCGGGGGGAACGGCTAACGCGGAGGGCACCGGCTAACGTGGGGCACGGCGGTCAGCGTTACCGGCCAGCGCCGGTGCTAGTGATCAGAGAAGCGTGTGATCTGGCGAATCTTGTTGGTTGCGTCCAGCGCGGCCACCTTGTACGACTCGGCCAGCGTCGGATAGTTGAAGACAGCGTCGACGAGATAGTCGATCGTGCCGCCGCAGCCCATTACCGCCTGGCCGATGTGCACAAGCTCGGTGGCGCCAGTGCCGAAGACATGCACGCCGAGCAAGGTGCGGTCTTCCGGCGAGACGAGCAGCTTGAGCACACCGTAGGAGTCGCCGATGATCTGCCCGCGAGCAAGCTCGCGGTACCGCGACACACCCACCTCGAACGGGACGCAATCCTTGGTCAGCTGATCTTCCGTCCGGCCAATGAAGCTGATCTCCGGGATGCTGTAAATGCCGATCGGCTGCAGCTTGTCGGTGGCGTGCACCGGCTCTCCGCAGGCGTGATGTGCGGCCTGCCGGCCCTGCTCCATCGAGGTCGCCGCTAGCGCGGGGAAGCCGATGACGTCGCCGACCGCGTAGATGTTGGGGACCGTGGTGCGGAAGAACTCATCGACAGCGATTCGTCCTCGTTTGTCACTCTCCAGGCCTGCCGCATCAAGTCTCAGATGTCCCGTCATTCCCTGACGCCCGGCCGAGTACATGACGGTCTCGGCCGGGATCCGTTTCCCGCTGAGCAGCGTGGCGATGGCGCCATCGTGCCGTGCCTCAACCGAGGACACCGTCTCGCCAAACCGAAACGTAACGGCCAGGTCGCGGAGGTGATACTTCAGCGCCTCGACCACCTCAAGGTCGCAGAACTCGAGCATCCGGTCCCGCTGCTCGATCACGGTTACCTTGGTGCCAAGTGCGGCGAACATCGAGGCGTACTCGATCCCGATCACTCCGGCGCCCGCCACTACCATCGATCGCGGGATGCGCTCCAGGTTCAGGATCCCGTCGGAGTCCATGACGGTGCGCTCGTCGAATTCGACGGTCGGTGGCCGGGCCGGCTTGGTGCCGGTAGCGATCACGATCTTGTCGGCGCTGATGTGGCGTACCTCCCCGTCACCCTCATCGATCTCGATGGCATGCGGGTTGGCGAAATGTGCAGTCCCGGTGAGAATCGCCACCCGGTTACGCGTCAGCTGGCTGCGCACCACCTCGGTTTCCCTGCCGACCACGTGGCGGGTCCTGACGGTGAGATCGGCGATGGTGATCTCATCCTTGACGCGGTAGCTCTGCCCGTACATCTCGCGCTGGGTGAGCCCGGTGAGGTAGATGACAGCCTCGCGGAGCGTCTTTGACGGGATGGTGCCGGTGTTCAGACACACGCCGCCGATCATTTCGGGTCGCTCCACGATGGCGACCCTGCGATCGAGCTTCGCTGCGGCGATCGCCGCCTTCTGGCCGCCAGGCCCTGACCCGATCACCAGCACGTCGAAGTCGTACACGCTCCCAGTCTGACGATCCAGGCAAGTCTTTTGAAGCCCTGGGGCCCGGGGAGCGGTTTTTACCAGCTTGTCAGGTGTGGCATGCCCTCGGAGTAACCGGCCGCGCTTTGTACTCCGACAACCGCCCGCTCATGCAGCTCATCGAGGTTGCGTGCGCCCGCGTAGCTGCATGCGCTGCGCAGCCCGGCGGTGATCGCATCGAGCTGGTCCTCTACGCTCGGGCGCTGTGGGTCAAGGTACATCCGCGCCGTGGATATGCCTTCCTCGAAAAGCTGCTTGCGCGCCCGGTCGAACGGGGAGTCGTCGGCGGTGCGCAGCCTGACCGCCCGCGCGGAAGCCATCCCGAAACTTTCCTTGAAGAGCCGCCCGTCCGGATCGCGGAACACATCGCCCGGTGACTCATACGTCCCAGCGAACCACGATCCGATCATCACGTTCGACGCGCCGGCCGCGAGCGCGAGCGCGATGTCGCGCGGGTGGCGTATCCCGCCGTCGGCCCAGATGTGCCGCCCCATCAGGCGTGCCTGCGCGGAGCACTCGAGTACCGCGCTGAACTGCGGGCGGCCGACGCCGGTCATCATCCGGGTCGTGCACATCGCGCCGGGGCCGACACCCACCTTCACGATGTCCGCGCCCGCCTCGATGAGGTCCCGCACGCCCTGGCTGGTCACCACGTTCCCAGCGGCGACAGGCATGGGCGGGTGCGAGCGCCGGATCGCGCCGAGCGCGGCGATCATCTTGTCCTGGTGGCCGTGCGCGGTGTCCACCACGATCAGGTCGGCGCCCGCCTCGGCCAGTGCCCTGGCCTTGCCGGTGACGTCGCCGTTGACCCCGATGGCCGCCGCGATCCGCAGCCGTCCCCGCGGGTCTGTAGCTGGCCGGTAGAGGGTCGCCCGCAGCGCACCGGTCCGGGTCAGGATGCCGGTCAGCCTCCCGGCGCCGTCCACCACCGGTGCGAGACGGTGACGGCCTTCATGCAGCCGGGCGAACGCCTTCTCCGGTTCGATGTCCGCGGGCAGCGTGAGCACCTCGGCGGACATGACCTGCCGAAGCTGGGTGAAGCGATCTACGTCCTGGCAGTCGGCCTCGGTCACCACGCCAACCGGCCGGCCGTCCTCGATGACGATCACGGCTCCGTGCGCCCTCTTCGTGAGCAGGTTAAGCGCCTCGCCCGTGGTGTCGGTGGGCCCGAGCGTGATTGGTGTGTCATGCACCAGGTGGCGGCTCTTGACCCAAGCCACCACCTCTGCGACCACGTCGAGCGGGATGTCCTGCGGCAGGACAGCAAGCCCGCCGCGGCGGGCGATGGTCTCGGCCATCCGCCGCCCGGACACCGCTGTCATGTTGGCGGCCACCACCGGGATCGTGGTGCCGCTGCCGTCACGGGCGCTGAGGTCGACATCGAGCCGGGAGGCGATCGTGCTGCGGCTCGGCACCATAAACACGTCGCTGTAGGTAAGGTCGTGCGCCGGAGGCACGCCACCCAGGAATCGCACCTTGCTCACCAGATCCTTGAGATCACTGCTACCGGGCAAGTTAATGCCCTACCTATCAGGATTGTTCCCAACAGGCCGGGGGGACGACCCCGGACGACCCCCCTGGACCCCCCGCGATAGTCCGGGGGACGACCTCCTGGACCCCTCGCGCAGCCCTCCGTCTGACAGCTCACCCCCCGCAGGCCTGCTTCTGGAGCACACACCGGGCAGCATTATTAGCCCGAACGGATGCGCGCGCTGGCGCGATCACCGGCGGCGGTGTGTAGTCTTCGCGGCGTGACAGCACGGCGGGCGGGTCCGGCGCGGCAAAGGGCGGAGCGGCCCGCCGTGCTGCGGCTTGGCACAAGGGAGTTCCCGCCAGATTCATTCGGGATCATGGCAGTCCTCAACAGGACGCCTGACTCGTTCTTCGACCGTGGCGCGACATACGGCTTCGATACGGCCCTGGACGCTGCGGACACCGCCGTCGCGGAAGGCGCCGACATCGTCGACGTCGGCGGCGTCAAGGCCGGGCCAGGAGACGAGGTGGGTGTGGCTGAGGAGATCAGCAGAGTCGCCGACCTGGTTGCGGCCATTCGCGAGCGACATCCCACCATCCCGATCAGCGTCGATACCTGGCGCTGCGAGGTCGCCGATGTCGTCGCACAAGCAGGCGCTGACCTGATCAATGACACGTGGGGCGGAGTCGACCCGCGTCTGGCCGAGGTTGCCGCCGCGTACGGGATCGGGCTGGTGTGCGCGCACGCGGGCGGGCTCACGCCGCGCACGCGGCCACACCGGGTTGCCTACGACGATGTCGCAGAAGCTATGACCAGCCATGTCATCGCGCTCGCCGAACGTGCGGTCGCCGTCGGCGTAGAGCCGGAACGCATCCTGGTCGATCCCGCGCACGATTTCGGCAAGAACACCTGGCATTCGCTCGAGCTGACTCGAAGGCTCGGTGAGCTGGTCACCACCGGATGGCCGGTCCTGGTTGCCGTCTCGAACAAAGATTTCATCGGTGAAACGCTGGGCCAGCCGGTACCCGAGCGCGGCGTCGGGACGATAGCCACCCTTGCGGTGCTGGCCTGGCAAGGCGCGCGGGTGTTCCGGATGCACGATGTGCGGTCGACCCGCCAAGCGCTCGCCGCGGTCGCCGCGCTGCGCTGAGGCCGTGCCGCCGGCCAGCAATGCCGGCCGGCCAGCACTGCGGCCGGCCAGCACTGCGGCCGGCCAGCATTGCCGCCGACCGGCGAGCCCTAACCTGACCTGCAGGCGCGGCCCGCCCAGCATAGTGTTGGCTTCGTGTCGGTGAGGTTATCGGCGAGGACGTGCCTGCGGCTCGCGATCACGCCAGTGCTCGGCATTATCCCAGTGACGCTGACCGCTGGGTCGGCCCTGGCCGTACCCTGGTCTGGCACGGGTGCCAACACGGGCGCTGTTCGCGGGTACGCGGGCGCCCCGACCCCGACCCCGACCCCGACCCCGACCCCGGCGCCGACTCCGACCCGGCCGCAGCGGCCGGTGCCGGTGAATTGCAATCCAAGCATTGGCGCCAAATCGCCGGGCCGCGGGCTGCCATGGGCGCAGGTGCGGCTGAATTTCAGCGAGGCGTGGAAGTTCACTCGCGGCAAGGGCGTGACCGTCGCGGTTGTCGACAGTGGCGTGTCTACCGGACCGCAGCTTCCCACGAGACGGGTCACGCAGGAGACGGTCATCGGCACAGGGACTGCCGATTGCGACGGCCACGGCACCGGTGTGGCCGGCATCATCGCCGCGGCCAGGCAGCCAGGCAACCCGTTCACCGGGGTCGCACCCGCTGCACATATCGTCTCGGTCAAATTCACTGATTCGCAAAACGTCGATTGCACGGCGCTGGCAAACGGTATCCGACTCGCGGCCAATGACCTGGCCAAGGTCATAAACGTGTCGACACAGTGCTTCACGGACACACCGGTGCTGCGTGCCGCCGTCCGTTACGCCAATAACCACCACGCGGTAATCGTGGCAGCGACCGGAAATGACACGACAAGCACTGGCCAGGGGCCGTTTTTTCCCGCCGCTTATTCGGCCGACCGTGCACTTTTCCCCAACGTGTTGTCGGTGGGTGCGGTCGACGTGAACGGCAAACTGACCGGCGTCTCCGACACCAAGACCCACGTATCTGTCGTCGCCCCTGGCCAAGCCGTGCTCACGCTTGCGCCGGGCGGCACATTCAAGTATCAGGACGGCACGAGCTTCGCGGCGCCATTTGTCTCAGGTGTCGCGGCCCTGCTGCGGGCCGCCCATCCCACGCTGACCGCAGCCGAGGTGGTGAGCCGCATCATCACCACCGCCGATGGCGGAACGATCGCAGGAACGGGCGCGGGCATGATCGATCCACTGCAGGCGGTGACGGCTCTGCTGCCGGCGGAGGGCGGCGCGGCTGCGCGTGCTCCCACACGTGCGGTCACGATGGTCTCGGTGCCGCGGCCGCCACCCTCGGACCGCGTCGAGGGCATGCTGGTTGCTTCACTTACCGTCGGCGCGCTCGCTGCCGCCGCGCTGGTCCTGGTCGGCGCCGTGGTCATCCCTGCGGGACGCCGCCGCGGCTGGAAGCCCGGCAGGCGATCTTGAATCACTGTGGCGGAGGGACCAAGGCGGTCTGCACGAGCCGGGTGCCTGCCCGCCGGTCGGTCAGATAGCCGCGGCCGGCCGGCAGCTTCTGCGGCTTGACGTTACCGAGCAGCGTCCCCTCGTCCTTGCTGCCAGACATGATGAGCCCCGGTGAGGCCATCTCGCGGATTCGCTGAATCAGCGGGTCGAACATCGATCGGCCGGCCCCACCGGCGGAGCGCGCGAGGACCACGTGCAGGCCGATGTCGCGGGCCTGGGGCAGCAGCTCGACAATTGGCAGCAGCGGATTGCTCGAGGTGGCGACCACGTCGTAGTCATCGATGACAAGGAACAGGTCGGATCCGCTCCACCACGAACGGCTGCGCAGCTGGTCAGGAGTGAGATCTGCGGGCGGAAGCCGTTTGGTAAGCGCATCGTGCACATCGGCAAGCAACGGTGCCGCAGCGGCAGACGAGGCGGCATACCCGATGGTGTGCTCGGTGCCTGCGGCGTCAAGCACCGAACGCCGGTAGTCAATGAAGATCAGGCGCGCCTGCTCCGGCGTGTGGCGTGCCGTGATGCCCTCGGCGATCAGCCGCAGCAGGTTGGACTTGCCGCATTCGGTTTCACCGAAGATCAGAAAATGGGCGTCGGCGGAGAAGTCGACGCACACCGGCGCCAGTGTGTCCTCATCGATACCGAACGGAACCCGGGTGCCCGTCTCGTCCGGCGGCGGCAGCGCAGCGGCGGGCAGCGTATCCGGCAGCAGCCGCACCGGGGCGGCACGCTTGCCGTGCCAGCTGAGCGACACTATGTCGACGAACTTCTTCACCCCGTCGGACAGGTCCTCGGTGCCCGCGCGTCCGTCGATCCGCGGCAGCGCGGTAAGGAAATGCAAACCCTCGCGAGTCAGGCCGCGTCCGGGTGAGCTCTCCGGCACATTGGCGGCGAGCTTGCGGTTGATCTCCGATTCGTACGGGTCGCCAAGGCGCAGCTCAAGCCGCGTACCGAACAGATCGCGGATGCTGGTGCGGAACTCAGACCACTTGTTGGTGGAGGCGACCACGTGGATGCCGAAGCCGAGACCGCGGGCGGCGATCGTGGTGATGACCGCCTCGAGCGCCTCGTATTCCTGGCGCATCGTGAGCCAGCCATCGATGACCAGGAAGACGTCGCCGAAACCATCACCGTCAATCTCCCCGGACGCCCGCATGCGGCGGTAGCTGGAGATCGAGTCGATTCCCTGCTCGGCGAACAGGCGCTCACGCTGCTCGAGCAGCGTTGTCACCTCGGCGACGGTCCGCCGCACCCGGTCGGCGGCCAGTCGCGTGGCGATGCCGCCCACATGCGGCAGGCCGGCCAGGGACGCCAGCGTGCCGCCGCCGAAGTCGATGAGGTAGAACTGCACCTCCTCTGGGGTATGCAACAGCGCGAGTGACCCGATCAGGCTGCGCAGCAGAGTGGACTTGCCGCTCTGTGGCGCGCCGACCGCGCCGACGTTGCCCGCCGCCACGGAAAGGTCCACCCACAGCGGGTCGCGGCGCTGGTCGAAGGGCCGGTCCACGGTGCCAACGGCCGCGTGCAGGCGGCCGCGCCACTCCCACCCCACAGTCGTGTACCCGTGTTCGGGCGTGGCCGACAGCTCCGGCAGTAGTTCATCCAGCGTGGGCGGAACTGTAAGTGGCGGCAGCCAGATCTGGCGTGCCGCGGGGCCCTGGCCCTCGAGCTGGCGCGTGAGGATATCCAGCAGGCTTTCCTCGCTCCTGGTTGGGCCAGGCCTCGGCTGCTCGGGCTCGGGCGTGTCGATGATCTGTGGTGGGATGTAGCTCGCGCTGTAGGGCACGATCTGCGGGCGCACTCTGGCCCGCTGCTCGGTGCTGCGCTCCTCGCCCGTGATCGACCCGGAAACATATGCCGCCTTGAACCTGGTCATGCCGGTCGTGTCAAATTTCAGGTAGCCGTTACCCGGCCGGGACGGAAGCTCGTACGCGTCGGGAACGCCGAGCACGACACGTGACTCCATGGCGGAGAAGGTCCGCAGGCCAATGCGGTACGACAGGTGGGTGTCCAGCCCGCGCAGCTTGCCTTCCTCCAGGCGCTGTGAGGCAAGCAGCAGGTGCACCCCGAGCGAACGGCCGAGCCGCCCAATCATCACGAACAGATCGATGAAGTCGGGTTTTGCCGAGAGTAGCTCGGAAAACTCGTCGAGGACGACGAACAGGGTTGGCACGGGCTGAAGGCTCGCGCCCCGCTCACGGTCGCGCTCGTAGTCCCGCAGCGAGGCATACTTGCCCGCGGCGCGCAGGAGTTCCTGGCGCCGGACAATCTCACCGTGCAGCGCGTCGTACATGCGATCCACGAGCGGCAGCTCGTCTTCGAGATTGGTGATGACCGCGGAGACGTGGCTGAGCTTGTCCAGGCCAAGGAAGGTCGCGCCGCCTTTGAAGTCGACCAGGACAAAGTTGAGAACCTGCGATGAGTGCGCTAGGGCGAGGCCGAGTACGAGCGTGCGCAGCAACTCGGACTTGCCGGACCCGGTCGCGCCGATGACCAGGCCGTGTGGCCCCATGCCACCCTGTGCGGCCTCCTTGATGTCCAGTTCGACGGGCTGGCCGTCCGCATCGATGCCAATCGGGACCCGGAGCCGGTGTCGAGGCGCGCGGGGCCGCCAGAGGTCGGAAATATCGACCGCGCTTGGGTTGTCCACGCCGAGCAGCGCTGTCAGGGTCATGTTCGTCTCGAGCGCGTCCTCCACGGGCCCGCTTGGCGCACCCGGCCGCAGAGGTGCGAGCTGCCTTGCGAGGGCATCGGCCTGGGCAAGAGAGAAAGTGTCTGGCGTGCCGATCCGGGTGGCCACATCCTTGCCGGTACGGTCCCGGGTTATCAGGTCCACCTGGTTCTTGGTGACAAGCAGCCGCAGCATCGTCGCATCGGAGGTGGGCGTTACGGTTCCAGTCAGGTCGATGACGGCAACGCCGCGGATGCCGTCCGCGGCGATCTGGGACTCAACCGACGGCTCACCGCCGTCGACGACCACCACGTGATACGGGAGGTCACTGACGGACACCCCGGGCGAAAAGCGTGGCCGGTCCTTGATCTCGCCGCTGAGCATGATTTCAAGATCGCGCAGGCTGTGGTGCATCAGGCGCACCGGGCCCGCCGCGTCCCGCTCGGTCGGGTGCAGATTGTGCGGCAGCCATTTAATCCACTGCCACCAGCGCATCCGCTCTGGCGACGCGCACACACAGATCCGCATGTCGTCGGGGGAGTGCAGCGTTGCGAACTGGGCGATCATGGCCCGGACCAGGCCATAGACGGCTTCCGGCTCACCGGCGGGCACGATGCGCGCAAACGACGGCGCTGAGATGGCGACGGGAAGGTCAGGCACGTTGCCGTGAGTGCGGACGAAGCGGCGCAGCGCACCGGCGCTCAGCGGGTCAAGATCCTCGACTGGCCTGGTCTCGGGTGGGATCAGCTCGATGGCGAGCCGCTGCTGCCCGGTGCCGATCCGGGTAACGCCGAAGTCGGTGTCGGAGGGACGCCGCTCCCACAACCGCGGGCTCATCGCAAGCGACCACAGCGCAGATGGATCCGGGCCGTTCCACTCCAGAGCCTCGCGTTGCTGCTCTGCGGCGCGGCGGACCTTACGGCGGATCTGGCCCAGATAGCGAAGATAATCACGCCGTGCGGCATTCAGCCTGGTCTTGCGGTCGCCCTTGCCGCGGCCAAGTTGACTCATCATCATGCCGCCCATGCCGAGGGCCATCGCGCCGCCACCGATGTACTGCTGGGTGGTCGCACCAGTGCCGCCGACCATCGCGACCGCCATGCCTCCCGCCATC
>WNGG01002294.1_pt1 | contig 23970 bp, 19 predicted proteins | sample 5400661 | NCBI WGS metagenome assembly WNGG01 (sample SAMN13153372, study PRJNA577476) | soil metagenome | isolation source: 100 cm soil or saprolite under Garry oak tree replicate 1 | place: USA:California | collected 2016-06-15
GATCCGGGTCCCGATCTCGGAGCACCGCGACGCGTCGTATGATATCCGAATCGGCCGCGGGCTCCTGGCCGAGCTGCCCGAGCTGGTGCGAGCCGTCTGCCCCGCCGCCGGGTATGCGGTGATCACGGACTCGCATGTCGGGAAGCTCTACGGGGCGCAGGTTGCGGCACGGTTGCAGCACGGCACGTTGCCCGCGGAGCTGTTCGAGTTCCCCGCCGGCGAATGGAACAAGACCCGCGAAACGTGGGCATCCCTCTCCGATCGGATGTTGGCTCGCCAGCTCGGGCGGGATTGCGCCGTGATCGCGCTGGGCGGCGGCGTGGTGGGCGACGTCGCCGGGTTCGTCGCCGCCACCTACCTGCGCGGCGTCCCCTATGTCCAGGTTCCGACCTCGCTGCTCGCCATGATCGACTCGGCGATCGGCGGCAAGACCGGGGTCGACGTGCCGGCGGGGAAGAACCTGCTGGGCGCGTTCCACCAGCCGCGCCTCGTGATCGCGGATCTCGACGTGCTGACGACGCTGCCCGCCGTCCAGGTCGCGGCGGGAGTGGCGGAGGCGGTGAAGCACGGCGTGATCGCGGACGCGGAGTATTTCGGGTTTCTCGAGCGCGAGTGCCGGGCGGTGCTGGCCAAGGACGCCGGCGCGCTGGAGCGCGTCGTGTCCCGCTCGGTCGAGATCAAGGCGGCAGTGGTGGCTGCCGACGAACGGGAAGCGGGGCGGCGCGCGACGCTCAACTTCGGCCATACCGTGGGCCATGCGATCGAAGCCACCGCCAAGTTCGCGGTGCTGCACGGGGAAGCGATCGCGATCGGCATGGCGTGCGAGGCCCGGCTCGCAGAAACCTTGGAGATCGCCGAGCGCGGGACCGCGGACCGGATCCGCAGCGTGCTGGAGCGGTACGGCCTGCCGCTCGCGCTGCCAGAGCCCGCCGCTGTGGACGACCTGATCGCCACGATGCAGCTCGACAAGAAGACGCGAGCCGGCACAGTGCGGTTCGCGTTGCCCCGCGCGATCGGCGCGATGCACCGCGACGGGAAGACGGGATGGACGGTGGCGGCGCCGGAGGCAGTCGTGAGGGAGGTGCTGGGAGGGCGCTGAGGAGCGGCGGCCCGGAACGCAGTAGGGGCGCAGCATGCTGCGCCCCTACGATGCGAATTCGGCAAACACGGTGCGGTTACATCGCGACCGGCGTCCGCGCCGCGCGCTGCTTGCGGATGCGCCAGATGCCGCGGCCGATGAGTAGCAGGCCCACGACCGCGAGCGCCACGCCGCTGTTGGTTCCGATGAGCGCCAGCCGGCCCGACAGGCCGCCGACGATGAAGACGAGTCCGATGATGATGCTGCTCACAAGGGCTCCCGGAAAAGGACCGGCTACGATAGGCGCCCGTCGCATCCGGCAACAAGGCCGGGCATCACACTGCTGAACTAATCACATATCCGTCAACAACTTCCCACACGGTTCCCACCTCTCCACATTCCGGCTATGTTTCGTGCGTGCGGCTTCAACAACCGGTCAACATCACCTTCTCCACAGGTCATGTTGATAGTGGACAAATGACGCACTCGTGCGGCGATCTAACAGTTTGTGATGTTGAAAACTGCCGAGATTTGCACCAAGTGCGGGTGATTCCTATATTGACGGCGTTTCGCAGTGCTGCATGCGCCACCATCCATCGTCCACCGTCGGAGCCCTAGCTATGGCGCGGTCGAACGGAGGTAAGGCCAAGGCGTTCTTTCGAGCCAATCCTTCCGGCGCCTTCGACCAGTATCTGCAGGACATCCAAAAGCTGCCGCTGATCAAAGACCCCGCCGAAGAGCGCCGGCTCGCCCGACGCGTCCAGCGGGGCGATGAAAGAGCCGCCGAGCGGCTCGTGACCGCCAACCTCCGCTTCGTCATCTCCTACGTCAAGAAGTATCAAGGCCACGGCCTCGACCTGTCCGAGCTCGTGGCGATCGGCAACGAGGGCCTGCTCAAGGCCGTGAAGAAGTTCGATCCTGATCAGGGCGTGAAGTTCATCTCGTACGCGGTGTGGTGGGTGCGCCAAGCGGTCCTCAAAGCGCTGGCCGAGCAGACCCGCAGCGTGCGCATCCCGCTGAATCAGAATTCGCAGCTGATTCGCATGAGCCGCACCGAGACGTATCTCTCGCAAGAGCTCGGTCGCGAACCCACCGACGACGAAATCGCCCTCGCCCTCGAAGACACCGTTGAAAACGTCCGCACCGCGCGTCGCATGACCGCGGCGGAGCTGTCGCTCGACGCCCCGGTGGATCGCACCGACAAGGACGCGGCCACGCTGGGCGAGCGGTTCGCGGGCCAGGAAGGCGGCGAGATCGAGGAGAAGACCGACGGCAGGCTGATGCGCGAGTTCATCGATCGCATCTTCCAGAAGTACCTGACGCCGCGCGAGCGCAAGATCCTGTACCTGTATTACGGCCTCGAGGAAGGCAGCGAGGCGATGACACTGGAGAAGATCGGCGCGCTGATGGGCGTCACCCGGGAACGAATCAGGCAAATACGGGAACGGGCGTTCGAGAAGCTGCGTGAATCGCCCGACGGCCGGGCGCTAAAAGGCTTTTGGCGAGCAGCCTGAGGACCGGCAAAGGCTAGACGCGTAGGCGCACAGCGGTGAACAGTTTGAGGGGTCAGGACAAGCATTTCCTGACCCCTCTGTGCTGCTATCCGCTGCGCGTCTGCGCGTCTAGCCTTTGCATTTTCGGTATACTATTTACCCATGGCCCGCGAGCTTCCCATTTTTCCCCTTCCGATCGTCCTGTTCCCCGGGGCCCCGCAGCCGCTGCATGTGTTCGAGCCGCGCTATCGCCAGTTGCTGGCCGACTGCCTCGCCGCCGACCGGCGGTTCGGAATCGCGTACGTCCCGGCCGAGCGCGACGCCGGAGTCGAGCCGCTGCCGCGTCCCGGCGATGTGGGATGCGTGGCGGTGATCCGCAACACGCAAGGGTTACCCGACGGCCGCTCCAACGTTCTGACCGTCGGGGAACGACGCTTCGTCCTGATCGACTGGGTCAGCTCGGATCGTCCCTACCGGCTCGCGCGGGTGGACGAGTTCGACGACGAGCCCGTCGACGCGAGCGAGGCCGTGACGCTCGCGGCGGACGTGCGCGAGGGTTTCACGCGTCTGGCGCAAGCGCTCGCCATCCTCACGGGGCGCGAGGACGATGCGATCGAGCTCCCGGCCGACCCGCAGCCGCTGTCGTTCCAAGTAGCGGCGGCGCTGGAGCTCCCGCCGGAGGCGAAGCGCGGGTTGCTGGCGCTCCGCAGCACTACGGCGCGGCTGCGGCAGCTCGCCACCCTCGTGGGGCCGCTCGTAGCCGACGCCGAGCGCCGGGCGGCGGTGCGTCAGCGCGCCAAGAGCAACGGGCGCGGCGGACCGCACCCCCAGATCGAGCAGGCCACATGATCACCGCGGCGTTGGTCGAGGCGCTGACGGGCATCGTGGGCGCGCAGCACGTGCGCACCGCGCCTGCCGAACGCGTCACCTACGCGCGGGATGGCCTGCCGACCCACCGCCGCGTGCCGGCGGTCGTGGTGCTGCCCGGGAGCCGGGAGGAAGTCATCGCGGTGGTACGGCTGCTGGCCGCCCATCGCGTTGCCGTCGTGCCGCGGGGCGCCGGGACCGGGCTGTCCGGCGGGGCCCTCGCGGACGGCTCCGCCGTGCTGTTGGTCCTCACCCGGTTGAACCGTATTCTCGGCATAGATCCCAAGAACCGGCTCGCCCTGGTCGAGCCCGGCGTGGTGAACGCGCGCCTCTCGGTCGCCGCGGCGCCGCACGGCCTGTACTACGCCCCCGACCCCTCGAGCCAGACGGCCTGCACCCTGGGCGGCAACGTGGCCGAGAACGCGGGCGGCCCGCATTGCCTCAAGTACGGGGTCACCGCGCAGCACGTGCTCGCGCTCGAAGTGGTGCTGGGCGACGGCCGCGTCGTGGAGCTCGGCAGCCCGGGCGGCGAGCCGTGGGGGCCGGATCTGGTCGGGCTGTTCGTCGGCTCCGAGGGGAACTTCGGGATCGCGACCCGGATCGCCGTGCGGCTGCTCCCGCTGCCGCGCGCAGTGCGCACGTTGCTCGCGGACTTCATGTCGCTCCGGACCGCCGGCGAGGCCGTCTCGGCCGTCATCGCCAGCGGCATCGTTCCCGCTGCGCTCGAGATGATGGACCAGTCGTGCGTCCGCGCGGTCGAGGACTCCGTGTACGCGGCGGGGTATCCCCGCGACGCCGCGGCGGTGCTGCTCGTCGAGCTCGACGGCGGCTCCGACGTCGCGGTCACGGCCGACGCCGAGACCATCCAGAGCGTGCTGAGGGAGCACGGCGCCCGCTCGACCCGAACCGCTGCCGACGCGCGCGAGCGCGAGCGCTTGTGGCAGGGCCGCAAGAAGGCGTTCGGCGCGATGGGCCGTCTCTCCCGCGACCTCGTCGTGCAGGATGCGGTCGTCCCCCGCTCGACCCTCCCCGATGTGCTCGAGACCATCGCCCGCATCGCGGCGACATATCAGCTCACGGTGAGCAACGTGTTCCACGCCGGCGACGGTAACCTGCACCCCAACATCTCGTTCGACGGCCGCGTGCCGGGGCTCAAGGCCAGGGTGGACGCCGCGAGTACCGAGATCATGGAGGCGTGCATCGCCGTGGGAGGCACGATCACCGGCGAGCACGGCGTGGGGCTCGACAAGCTGCGCTATATGCCGTTGATCTTCGATGCGGAATCCCTCACGGCGATGCGTGCCGTGCGGCGCGTGTGGGACCCGGAGGAGCAGGTGAACCCTGGGAAGGTGGTCCCGGTGCATGCCTGCCGGGAGTGGTCTGGAGCGACCGGTCGCCCTCCCCAGGCTGAAGCCTGGGCTCGGCCGGACACTGCCCTTAAGGGCAGCGCACCGCCGAGCCCACCCTTGAGGGTGGGAATACCATGAGCGTGCTCGAAAGAGTCCGCGCCTTGCTAGGCGCAGACGCCGTGGAGCTCGCCGGCGGCCCCGATGCCGTGCCGCGGGTGGCCCCCGCCTCCCCCGATGCAGTCGCGCTGCTGCTCGGCACAGCGCGCCAGGAGGGATGGCGCGTCCGACTCGAGGGCGCCGGGACGTGGCTGCCCGCCGACGCTCCCGCCGACCTCGCGCTCACCACCCGGCGGCTGGACCGCGTTCCCGCGATCGAGCCGCAGGACCTCTCCGCCACCGCGGAGGCGGGGATCGGCTGCGACCTGTTGCGCCAGCAGCTCGCCGACCGCGGCACCTGGCTCGCGCTCGATCCTCCCGGCCTGGCCGGGCGCACGCTCGGCTCCGTCGTGGCCACGGCGACCGCGGGGCCGCTGCGCCAGGGCTTCGGCGCGGTGCGCGACCACGTCCTCGGCGTCACGTTCGTCACCGGTGACGGCCGCCTGGTACAGAGCGGCGGGCGAGTCGTGAAGAACGTCGCCGGGTACGACCTCACCAAGCTGGAAGCGGGTGGATTCGGCGCGTTCGGCGTGATCGTGCTGGTGCACCTGCGGCTCCGCGCCCTGCCGCGCGCCGACCAGACGTTCGTCCTCGAGGGGACACGGGAGGACCTGACGCAGGTCGCTGAAGACATCACCGCCGCGGGGCTCCAGCCGGCCGCGCTCGAGCTGATGTCGCCGGCGCTGGCGCGGCGCGAGGGCTGGGCGCTGGCGGTGCGGCTGGCGGGGTCGGCGGCGCTGGTCGCCGCCGAAGAGGCGGGGCTGCGCGGGGCGAGCGGCGGCCGGTTCACGGCGCTACGCGCCGACGAGGCGCACGGATTTTGGATGCGGGCGGCGGAGAGCTTCGCGACCCGCCCCATCGCGTTCCGGACCGGCGGGCTGCCGGACTCGAGCGACGAGCTGCTCGACCTGCTGCAGCATCAGGTGGGCGACGAGTGGGTGTCGGCGAGCCCCGGCGTCGGCGCGATCCGCTGGGCGGGGGACACCACGGTGGACCGGCTGCGCCGCCTGCGCCGCACGCTCGCGGGGCTCGAGGTGCCGCTCACCCTGGAACGCGCCCCCTGGTCGATCCGGAGCGCGGTGGGCCACTTCGGCGCCTACCGCGAAGGCGTCGGCCCGCTCGTCGCGGGCCTGCGACGCACCTTCGACCCCGGCGAAGCATTCGTGGTGGCGGTCGAAGGCTCCGAGTGACGCCGATGCATGTCTGACCGCGGCGGGTTCGAGGCACTCGACGCCTGCGTCCACTGTGGCTTCTGCCTCCAGGCGTGCCCCACATTCCTCGCCACCGGCGACGAAGCCGATAGCCCGCGCGGACGCATCGAGCTGATGCGCGCGCTCGAGGCCGGCGAGCTCGCCCCCGACGACCCCGCCGTCGTCGTACACCTCGATCGTTGCCTCGGCTGCCGGGGCTGCGAGCCTGTCTGCCCCTCGGGCGTCGGCTACGGACGCGGCATCGAAGCAGCCCGCGCGCTGCTCGCCACGAAGCGCCGCCCGGCCCCGCTGGCGCGCGCGGCGCTGTGGGCGCTGACGACGCCGGGCCCGTCGCGCATCGCCTACCGGTTCGCGCGCCTGTTGCGGGCGACGGGGCTTCCCGGCCGGCTGGCCGGGTGGGGGCGGTTCCGGTTCGCGATGGGGATGTTGGCGGCGAGCGCGCCGGAGGGCGGTGGAAGGCGGTGGAGATCGGTGAAGGTTGGTGGAGGTGCGCCCCGCAGCAGCCTCCACCATCCTCCACCAACCTCCCCAGCCTCCCCAGTTCTGCTGTTTCGCGGTTGCGTCATGGATGGCCTCTTCTCCCACGTCCACGACGCCACCGTGCGGACGCTCGAGGTGAACGGCTACGCGGTGCGGGAGGTCCCCAGGCAAGTCTGCTGCGGTGCGCTGCACGCCCACGCCGGGCTGCGCGAGGAGGCACGCCGGCTCGCACGGGGGAACGTCGCGGCGTTCGCAGACGGCGACGAGCCGATCGTCGTCAACAGCGCGGGGTGCGGGGCGATGCTGAAGGAGTACGGTCACCTAGTGGACGAAGCGAAGTTCGCGGCGCGGGTGCGCGACGTCACCGAGCTACTCGCCGCGCGGGGCCCCCGGCCCGGCGCCCCGGTCGACGCCCAGGTGGCGTACGATCCGCCGTGCCATTTGCTGCACGCCCAGCGGATCGCCGACGAGCCGTACCGCGTGCTCGCGGCGATTCCGGTGCTGCGCGTCGTGTCCCTCCCCGACGCCGCCCAGTGCTGCGGCAGCGCGGGACTGTTCACCCTGCTCGAGCCCGCGATGTCGCGCGCAGTGCTCGCGCCCAAGCTCGCCTCGCTCCGCACCGCGTCGCCGCAGGTGGTCGCGACCGGCAACCCCGGGTGCCTGATGCAGCTCGGGGCGGGGCTCGCCGCCGGCGGGCTACGCGCCGCCGCGCGTCATCCCGTGGAGCTGCTCGATGAATCGTACCGCGCGGCGGGCTATTATGCGTGAGGGAGCATGATCGAAGCGGTGCTATTCGACTTCAACGGCGTGATCGCGGACGACGAAGAGCAGCATCGGGAAGCGCTGGGCGCGGTGCTCGCCGAGGCAGGACTCTCGCTCACGCGTGAGCAGTACTACTCCGACTTCCTCGGTTTCGACGACCGCAGCTGCCTGATCGAGGCCTTCCTGCGCGCCGGCAAGCCGCTACCGTCGCTGGGTCTCGAGCACCTGCTCGACGAGAAATCCCGGGTGTACCAGCGCCTGATCGACCGATCGCTCGCGCTCGTGCCCGGCGCGGCCGCGTTCGTGCCACGCGCGGCGCAGCGCTTTCGACTCGGCGTCGTGTCGGGCGCGCTGCGGCGGGAAGTCGACCTCGTGCTCGACCGCGTGGGGTTGCGACGCCATTTCGACGTGCTCGTCGCCGCCGAAGACGTGGGGCGCGGCAAGCCCGACCCGGCGGGGTACCTCGCCGCACAGGGCGCGCTGGACCGCCGCCGGCCCCTGCCGGTCGGCCACTGCGTCGTGATCGAGGACTCGCTGCCGGGGCTGCGGGCCGCTCGCGCCGCGGGGATGCGCTGCACTATGCTCACCACCAGTCATCCGCCTGCCGCGCTCGCGGGGGCCGGCGCCGACCTAGTGTGGTCTTCATTCGCAGGGCACGACCCTGACGAACTGCTCGCGCTCGCCGCACGATGACCGACGCTCCGCCACCGCTCCCGACCTCGGCGCCTGCCACCGTCGCCCGTCTCGCTCCGGGCACGGTCTCGCCGGTGCGGCTCGCCGCCCTGCGTACCGGCGCCGTCCTGGCGCGCGTCGAGGCCGCGCTCGTCGCCCTCACCGGCCCCGGGGCCGTCAGTGCCGCCCAGGGGCTGCTCACCAACGACGTCGAGAAACCGGGAGACGGGGCGTTCGTCTATGGCGCGCTGCTCACCCCCAAGGGCATGATCGTCGTCGATGCCTGGACCTCGCGACTCGGATCCACCGTGAGCTTCACGGTCCCAGCGGAAGGACGGGAGCGCGCGCTCGCGATCTTCACGCGCTCGGTGCCGCCGCGCCTCGCGCGCCTCGCGGACCGCACGGCCGAGCTGGCGGTGTACCGGCTGGCGGGCCCCAACGCGCTCGCGGTCGCCGAAGCCGCCGGCCTGCCCGTCCCGCCGGGCCCGGGCCGGGTCCTACCGGCGCCGGGCGGCACCAGCGAGATCGCGCGCGCCACGGAAGGGGCGCCGTTCACGCTGCAGCTCGCCGTGCCGATTGCGGAGACGGAGGTGGTCGTCGCCCGGCTGGCCGCAGCCGGGGCCGTTCCGGGCGACGGCGCGACGCTCGAGCTCGCGCGCATTCTGGCGGGTTGGCCGCGCCTCGGCGCTGAAGTAGACGACAAAACGATCCCGCAGGAGGTCCGCTACGACGAGCTGGGCGGCGTGTCTTACACCAAGGGGTGCTACACCGGCCAGGAAACCGTCTCGCGCCTCCACTTCCGCGGCCACACCAACCGCTACCTGCGCGGCCTCCTGTTCGACGCCGAGCCGCCCGCCGCCCCGGCGGACGGGTGGAGCAGCGTGACGCACCTCGATCGCGACGTCGGTCGTGTGACGAGCCTCGCCTGGGTGCCCGAGAGCGGCGTCGCGGGCGGGGGCCGCTGGATCGGGCTCGCGCTGATTCGCCGCGAGGTGGGGCCGGGGGTGATGGTTCGCGCCGCTGGCCGCGACGCGCGCGTCGTCGACGTCCCGTTCGCCGTTCCGTTCGTCGGCCCCGCATGAGCGTGCTGGTCACGGGCGGGAGCGGCCTGGTCGGCAGCCACGTGATCGAGGCGCTCCGCTCCCGCGGCGCGTCGGTACGCGCCCTGGTGCGCCCCGCGAGCCGCGCGGCGGTCGAGCGGCTCGGCGCGGACCCGGTCCCGGGGGACGTGACCGACCCCGCCGTGTGGCGCGCCGCTGCTCACGGCGTGCGCGGCATCGTGCACGCGGCTGCGCTGGTGCAGCGGCGCTGCAGCTGGGAGCGCTACGTCGCGGTGAACGTGGAGGGGACGCGGCTCGCCGCCCAAGCCGCCGGCGCGGCCGGCGCGCGGCTCGTCCACATCTCCTCCGTCGCCGTGTACGGCGGCTCGGGCGCCTACGGCGTCGATCGGGAGCGCCGGGGCGAGGACTCCCCCTTCCTGCCGATCGCGGAGTCGGACTTCTATGCCCGAAGCAAGCGCCTGGCCGAAGCGGTGGTGCGGGACGCGGCCGGCGGCGGGCTCAGCGCGGTGGCGCTGCGTCCCAACGTCGTCTACGGCGAGCGCGACCGCCTCTTCACGCCGCGGGTCATCCGCGTCGTGCGCTTTGGCGTCGTGCCGCGCATCGGCCCCGGCACCAACCGGCTCTCGTGCGTGTACGCCGGGAATGTCGCCGCGGCGGTCGTCGCGGCGCTCGAGGCGCCGGTCTCCGACTTCCGCGCGTACCACGTGACGAGCGATGCGCCGCCGCCGCTCACGCAGCGCGAGTTCTTCGCCGCCTTCGCTGCGGCGCTTGGCTCACGGCCCCGAGCGATCCCGATCCCCCTAGGCTTGGCGCGGGTCGTGATGGGCGTTCTGACATCGCGCACGCTGGCGCGGGCCGCCGCCTCCTTTATCATCGGGGAGAACCCGTACGGCGACGACCGGGCCCGCAGCGAACTCGGCTGGCGGCCGCCGTTCACGGCCCAGGAGGCCGTGGGTCGGACGGTGCGCTGGTTCGTGGAGAACGAAAAGCCCGGGCGCTAGTCCCGGGCATCGTCACCGCGTGGGAGGGGGCGCGCTGCTTACGGCTTCTTCTTCGCCGCGGGCTTCGCCGCTGGCTTCGCCGCGGGGGCCGCCGGCGCCATCTTCTTCGACGTATCGGCCATCATCATCTTGCCGGTGTCGGCCATCATGTGCTTCGCCGTGTCGCTCATCATCATCGCGTGCGATGTGTCCTGCGTCATCTGGGTCTGCTGAGCAGGCTGCTGGTCCGCCTTCTTACAGGCGCCCATCGTGACGACGGCCAGGGCGAGTGCGAGACGCTTCATGCTTACTCCTGAGAAGAGAGTAGCGGTTGAGGGGGGCCTTCGGCGGGGGAACCTAGCGTTGGGACCCCCGGAGTCAAGGGCGTTCCTACGAAGCGGGGTATACTAGGCGTGCCACCAGATCGGCGGAGCTTCCTGGGCTGGGTTGCTTCGGTAACGGCGGCGGTCAGGCCGTCGGGCGGTCGGGCAGTCGCTGCTCCGCCCGTCACCATCGAGGCCACACCGACACCCTTGTACCAGCAGCCCGACGGGCGTCGCAATCTGGTGCGCATCACCGTCACCGGCCTCGAGGCCCCTGCCGCGCGTGCCCGCGTGACCGACCGCCGCGGCGCGCTGGTGGGAACTGCGGGGATCCTCCCCCTCGCTGGCGGCGCCGGGACGGGGACGGCATTCGCCGGCGAAGTGTGGGTGCCCCTCTCCGAGCCGTCGGAGTTTCAGATCGACCTCGAAGTGGGCAAGCAGCGCGTGGCCCGGCGCAAGTTGCGGCTCGTGCCGCCCCGGCGCTGGACGCTGTACTGGCTCGCGAGCAATCATACCGACGTCGGTTACACGGACCTGCAGGAGCGCTGTCTCGAGATCCACCGTAAGAACCTCGACGCGGCGCTCGCCCGGCTCCCCGCGCATCCCGACTATCGGTGGAGCGCGGAGTGCGCCCTGCAGGTGCTCTCCTATGTCGAGAACCGCTCGCCGGCGGCGGGCGAGGCGCTGGTCCAGGCGATCCGCGACGGCAAGGTAGGGTTCGGAGCGCTGTTCGCGAATGTCCTGACGGGGATCCTCGACCACGAGACGTTCGCACGCGTCGTCTGGCCCACCGGCCTGTTCGCCCGCGAGCGCGGGCTCGGCTACCTGAGCGCGCAAATCACCGACGTGCCCGGGCAGCCCCTCACCTTTCCCACGGTGCTCGCGGCCAGCGGCGTGCGCTACCTGGCGAGCGGCCCGAACCCGGAGCGGGCGGTGCCGCTGCTCCCCGAAGCGGAAGCGACGCGCTTCGGGCTCACCGGGGAGTGGACGACCTATCCGCAGCTGTACTGGTGGGAGGGGCCCGACGGCAGCCGGGTGCTGCACTGGCGGGCGTACCACTACGGCGACGCCCTGCGCTTCGGGTTCGACGTCGGCGCCGAGGCGATGGCGCGGCGCTTGTCCGACTGGCTGCTCACGAACCCGGTGCTCGTCTCGCCGGGCTACCCCTACGATGTCGCCTTGTTGTACGGCGCGCAGTGGGACAACGCCGTCATGGACGAGCGGCTGGTGGAGAACTTCGAGGAGTTCCGGCGGCGGTACGCCTTCCCGCGCATCGTCGCGGGCCGCGCGGAAGACTTCTTTCGCGACGTGGAACGGCGGTTCGGGTCGAAGCTGCCGGTGCGGCGCGGCGACACGGGGCTCTATTGGGAGGACGGCGCCGCCTCGACCGCGGCGGAGCTGGCGCGCTATCGGGCCGCGCAGCTCGCGGCGCGCGCCGTCGAGCTGCTCGCGCTGTGGGACGGGCGGACCGAGGCGCCGGACGCGGAGGGCGCCGGGCGCATGCGCCGCCGCGCCGACGAGCGCCGGCAGATCTGGCGCGACCTGCTGCTGTTCGGCGAGCACACCTGGGGCGCAGCGGGGAGCGTGACGGAGCCGGAGGGGCGGCAAACGGTCGCGCAGTGGGAGTACAAGCGCCGCTTCCTGGACGGCGCCGTGGCCGCGCTGCAGGAGCAGGTGGGGGGGGCGCTGCTCCGCATCGGGCGCGCCACGGCGGCCGGTGCCGGCCGTCTGGTCTTCAACGCGTCCAGCTGGCCGCGGACTGACGTGGTGCGGCTGCCGGGCGGCGCCGGCCGCCGGCTCGCGTACGAAGGGCGCGAGTGGCCCGCCGTCGACCTGCCCGACGGCGCTGCGCTCGTCCTGGCTCGGGACGTCCCCGCGCTCGGCTATCTAGCGCTGGCGGAGCGCGCCGGTGCCCCGAATCCGCCGCAAGACGGCGGTACGGCGCTGGAGGCGCAGGCGGGGAGCTTCCACGTCGTGCTCGATCCCGGGACGGGCGCGATCCGCTCGCTCACGGGTGGTGACGGCCGCGACCGGGTGAAACCCGGCGCCTGGTCGGGATTGAACGAGCTGGTGTATGTCACGGGGGGCGCCAACAGCGTGCTGTGGACCGCCGCCGCGCGTGAGCATCTGGCCGCGGCGCCGCAGCTGAGCGTCGCGACGGCCCGGCTCGACTCGGCGCGGCGTGAGCGCCTGCCGGGCATCGGCATGCGGCTCGTCATCGCACGCAAGTTGGACGGATTCGCGGCGATCACGTCCGTCGTGACGCTGTACGACGAGCTGCCGTGGATCGACATCGAGAACCGCTGTACCAAAACCGCCACGCTCGACAAGGAAGCGCTGTACGTCGCCTTCCCGTTCGCGTTCACCAAGCCCACCGTAGAGGTCGAGGTCCCGCTCGGACGGATGACCGTCGAGCAGGATCAGCAGCCGGGCAGCTGCCGCGACTGGTACTGCCACGCGCACTGGGTGTGGCTGCACGAGGGCACGGACGGGGGGGGCGTGCTGTGGAGCGGCCCGGACACGCCCCTGTTCGCCCTGAACGACATCGTCCGCGGTCAGTGGCGCCGCAAGATCGCCCCGGACGGCACGCTGCTCGCGTACGCGATGAACAACTACTGGCACACGAACTACGCGGCGCGGCAGGGCGGCGAGTATGCGTGCCGCTTCCGGATCTCCCTGCTCGCGCCGTCGCCCGCCGGGGATGCCGCCGAGCCGGTGCGGCGCGGCTGGGCGGCGTGCGACCCACTGTACGTGAGCGTGCCCTACATGAACGCGAGCTCCGGGCCGCTCGTCGCGAAGGACGCCGCGCTGACCATCGGGGACGCGGGCGTCCTCGTCCTGGGCGCGAAGCCGGCGGACGACGGGGAGGGGGCCGTCGTCAAGCTGCTCGACGTCAGCGGCGCGGCCCGGAGCGTGGCGGTCGGGCCCGCGGCGTTCGAATTCCGCGAAGCGCGTCACGTCAACCTGGTCGAGATGAACAGCGCGGCGATCGCCGTCGGGCCGGACCGTCGCGTGACGCTCGAGCTCCCCGCCCGCGGGGTCGCCGCTGCGCGACTCTTTACACCGCGGGCGGCGGCCGGTTAACTATGGAGCCATGAACAAGCCGACCACACTGGGCGAACTGAAACACACCGAGTGGGCGAGCGACGCCCGCATCCATCGCACGGTGAAGGATGAGATGCGGGAGAACCTGATCTGCCTGCTCGAGAACGGCTCCCCCTTGTTTCCCGGGATCGTGGGCTACGAGGACACCGTGATCCCGCAGCTCGTGAACGCGATCCTCTCGCGCCACAACTTCATCCTGCTCGGGCTGCGCGGGCAGGCGAAGAGCCGCATCCTGCGCCAGCTGGTGACGTTGCTCGACGAAGAGGTCCCGATCCTCGCCGGCAGCGAGGTGAACGACAACCCGTTCGCGCCGATCTCGAAGTACGGCCGCGAGCTCGTGACCGAACGGGCCGAGCGTGCGCCGGTCGCGTGGCTGCCGCGCGACGCGCGCTTCGTCGAGAAGCTCGCTACTCCTGATGTCACGATCGCCGATATCATCGGCGACGTGGACCCCATCAAGGCGGCGCGGGGGGGACACCTGCTCTCCGACGAGCTGACCATGCATTTCGGGCTGCTGCCGCGCGCCAATCGCGGGATCTTCGCGATCAACGAGCTCCCCGACTTGGCCGGCAAGATCCAGGTGGGGCTCTTCAACATCATGCAGGAGGGCGACGTTCAGGTGAAAGGCTACCCGGTGCGCCTGAACCTCGATGTCGCGCTCGTCTTCACCGCCAACCCCGAGGACTACACGGCCCGCGGCAAGATCATCACGCCGCTCAAGGACCGGATCGGCTCGGAGATCCTCACGCACTACCCCTACACCGTCGAGCTGGGCGCGGCGATCACGCGCCAGGAGTCGTGGCTCGAGCGCAACGGCCGGCCGCTCCGGCTCCCCGACTTCATCGCCGAGCTGATCGAGCGCATCGCGTTCGAGGCGCGCGACGACAAGCGGGTGGACCGGCGCAGCGGCGTGTCCCAGCGCCTGCCGATCAGCGTGCTCGAGAACGTGGTGTCGAACGCCGAGCGACGCACCATCCTCACGAAGGAAAAGACCGTCGTGCCGCGGATCTCCGACATCTACGCGGCGCTGCCTGCGATCACCGGCAAGCTCGAGCTGGAGTACGAAGGCGAGCTACAAGGCCCCGAGGTGATCGCCAAGGACCTGATCCGGCGCGCCGCCGGCAAGACGTTCGAGGCGCGGGTCGGGGGCGCCAACGTGGACGATGCCGTGCACTGGTTCGACGAGGGCGGCGCCCTCAAGATCTCCATGGACGAGCGCTCGGAGACCTGCCTCAAAGGCTTCAGCGTGGTCCCGGGACTGCTCGACCTCGTGGACCAGGTGGGGCTCGCGGCGAAGAAAGACCCCGCGACGATGGTCGCGGCGTGCGAGCTGGTGCTCGAAGGCCTGGTCGCCGAGAAGCGGATCTCCCGCTCCGAAGAGCTGGGCTACGTGCGGGCGCGCGCCGAGCCCAAGGGGCCGGGGTACGGGAAGACCGGAGGCGGGCCGAACCTGTTCTCGTGAGACCTCAGACATCAGACATCAGACGTCAGACATCGGACATCAGCGCTGACGTCTGACGTCTGACGTCTGACGCAGTATCTTCTCTCCGTCTCTCCCCCTCGGAGCCCCCATGGGCAAGCTCGTTTCCGGCGCCGTGCTCCTTGCCATCGCGTTCACCCTGTTGCTCGCCGCCGCGACGCTCCGGTCTCAGCGTCCCGGGCCCGTCGTCAACCTGCTGCGGCTCGCCGGCTATGGCCTGGCCGCGATCGCCCTGGCCGTCGGGATCGGGTCGCTCATGGTCGTGATCGACCCCGGCGAGGTCGGCGTGCGGCACGCCTTCGGGTACACCGACCCCGGGCCCCTGCTCGCCGGGATCCGGCTCGTTCCCCCCTGGTCCTCGATCGAGCGCTATTCCACGCGCGAGGAGCAGTGGCCCACCCGCGGCGAGCAGATCGAGGCGATCGAGGCGCTTTCGAGCGAGCAGATGGGCATGCACGTGGAGGTGTCGATCCGCTGGCAGATCGATCCGATGCAGGCGCCGAAGATCTTCACCGAGATCGGCGACGAAGACCAGATCCGCGGCGCCGTGCTCAACGCCATCCGCAAGGGGGTGCGTGACGGCATGGTGCAGTATTCGATCAACGACATCTCCAAGCGCACCCAGATCGCGAACACCATGGAAGGGCTGGTGGACTCCGCTCTGGTGACGCGACCCCGCGCCGGCGGTGGGAACTTTCGCATCGCCACCGTCACGGCGTTCTTCCTCCGCGACCTGCAACCGCCGCCCCAGGTGGTGCAGGCGATCAACAACAAGATCGCGCAGGAGCAGCAGATCGAGACCGAGCGACACCGCGTGGAAGTGGCCCGGCTCCAGACCGAGCAGCAGCGGCTCTTGAACCAGACCCTCTCCCCCGAGGCGCTCACCAAGCAGTGGATCGAGGTGCTGCACGACATGAAGAGCTCGAGCAATCTGATCATCTTCGTCCCGACCGAGGGCGGGTTGCCGCTGCTCAACATCGGCGACTTGCGCAAGAACCTGAAGCCCTGAGCCATGGCGCCGCCGGTCATCACCATCACCCGGCAGTACGCCTCGGGCGGGTCCGACGTCGCGCGCCTCGTGGCCGTCGGGCTGGCCTGGACGGTGATCGACAACGAGTTCGTGGACCAGGTGGCGCAGCGCGCCGGCCTGCCAGTCGAGGAGGTGGCGCAGCGCGAGGAGCGGGCGCCGGGGCTGCTCGAGCGGCTGGCCCGCACGCTCGCCGTGGCGTCGCCGGAGATGTTCATCTCGTCCGCCACCGCGCCGCGCGTCGAACAGGACGAGGCGACGATCGTGAAGATGACCGAGCGGGTGATCGCCGAAGCCGCGGCGCACGGCCGAATCGTGCTGGTGGGGCGCGGCGCGCAAGCCGTACTGGCGCAGCGGCCGGATGCCCTGCACGTCTACGTGGTCGCCCCGAAGCCGTGGCGCATGAAGCTCGCCGTCGAGCGACTCGGCGTGGACCCCGCGAGCGCCGCGCAGGTCGTGGACGAGACCGACCGCCAGCGCGACCAGTACGTGAAGACGTACTACGGGCGCCACCGCCACGACTTCGTGAACTACGACCTGGTGGTGAACACCGAGCGGCTGGGGCTGGACGGGGCGGCGGCGGTGATCGTGGCGGAGGCGCGGCGGCGGCGGTGGACGTGAGCGCGCTGGGGACGGCGTGCGCGGTGCCGGCGGCCTGCGCGCTGGTGTCGGGATGCGCGCGCGGGCCGGCACCCGCCCCCTCCCTCGCGGCCGAGAGCGCTCTACCCGTCGCGGTCATGCCCTTCGAGCCGTACGGGGGATTGCTGTACGTGCGTAGTGTGGTCAACCGCGATTCCGCCTGGCTCATTCTCGACACCGGCACCTCCCACACCGGTCTCGATCGCGAGTGGGCGTGGACCACCGGGGCCCTCCCGGTGGCGGCTCCCGGGGCTCCCGCCCCTCAAGTCGCCGAAACGGCGTCGGCCGCGGTCGTCGATACGATGCACCTCGCGGGTCTCGCGCTGGCGAACTATCAGGTGGCGCTGTACGCCTTGCGCGGCGTCAGCGAAGCGAGCGGGCGGCCCGAGCGGGGGTTCGTGGGGCACGACGTGCTGCGACGCTTCACGGTGGAGATCGACTACCGCGAGCAGCGCGTACGGCTGTACGACCCGGCGCGCTACCGCTACGCGGGGTCCGGTACCATCGTGCCCTTCGCCGCTGACGACGACCGGCCGCTGCTGCACGGGTCCATCACGGTCCCGGGCCGCCCTCCGATCCCGGCCCGGTTGCTGCTCGACACGGGGGCGTCCGGTCTGTGCTTGATCCTGACCGTCCCGTTCGTGGAACGCTACGGTCTGGCGGGGGCCGTGTCGCCGGCCATCGAGGCGCCGATCGGTACCGGGCTGGCCGGGCAGTTGCGTGGGACTCTGGTGCGCCTGAAGGAGCTGCGGCTCGCCGGCTTGCGCGTCGCCTCCCCCACCACAGGGCTGGGCGGCGAGCGTACGGGATTCCTGGCCCGTTCGGATCTGGACGGTGTCATCGGAAACCCGGTGTTCGAGGACTCGCGCCTGATCGTGGACTATGCGCGCCGCCGTGTCATCATCGAGCCGCGAGCCGCGGCGCGGTGCGACTACGACATGAGCGGGTTGCGGCTGACGGCCCAGGGGCCCGAGCTCCGGCACATTGCGGTCGAGTACGTCGTCCCGCACAGCCCGGCCGAGCGCGCCGGCATCCGGGTCGGCGACGAGCTGCTGCTCATGGACGGGCATGCTGTGGGCGATGCCGGCCTGAGCGACGTGCGCCGGGCGCTGCGCGTCAACGGCGCGCTGCGCCGCCTCGTCCTGAGGCGCGACGCCGACACGATCCGCGTGACGCTCCAGCTGCGGCGTTTGCTGTAGCGGGATACTGAAAACGTACAAGGCTCCCTGCCGCAACGTACAAAGCTCTCTGCCGTGGTGATTCCCACGCTGAAGCGTGGGCTCGGCGAGACACTGTGCTAAAGCACACTACGCTTCAGCGTTCTGCCGTGCCGAGCCCATCCTTTTAGGATGGGAACGTCCGACGCTCAACCCCGTTTCGAGCATCCTGTTAGATGGCCGCTACGCGGTCCGCCGCAGCTCCGGCACCCGCCACGCCGCCAGCACCACTGCCAGCGCCGTCGCCGCGCCTCCCAACGCGACGGCGGCCGGCGTGCCGATCCGCTCAGCGAGCGCACCCATTTGGAAGGAGCCGAGGGGCGCGAGGCCCACGAACACGAACGAATAGAACCCCATCACCCGCCCGCGCAGCTGGTCGGGCACGATTTCCTGGATCGTCGTGTTGGCGAGCGCGTTGTTCACGATCATCGTGCCGCCGATGAGCGCCAGCAGCGCCACGGACAGGAGATAGACCTTCGACAGGGCGAACGCCACGAGCAGCAGCCCGAACGAGGCGCCGGCCGCGATGAGCGTGGGGCCCTTCCGGATGCGGCGGTCGAGCGACGCGACGGCGAGCGCGCCGATCAGCGCCCCGATGCCGACCGCCGTCATCATGACGCCGTAACCCGTGGCGCCCCGATGCAGCACGTCGCGGGCGAACACCGGCATCATCACCAGGTAGGGGAACCCGAAGATGCTGAACACCGCCATCAGGACGACGACCGTCCAGATGCGCCGGTCGCTGCGGATGAACGCGACCGCCTCGGAGAGTCCCGCCCAGGCGGACCCCCTGCGGGAGTCCGCGACGTACGGTGGGAGACGCATCGCCAGGAGCCCCCCGATCACCGCCAGGTAGCTCACCCCGTTCATGAAGAAGCATACGCCCACGCCCAGTGCACCGATGACCACTCCCGCCACCGCCGGGCCGACCACGCGCGCCGCGTTGAATGCCGAAGAGTTGAGCGCGATCGCGTTCATCAAGTCTTCCTTGCCGACCAGGTCGACGATGAACGCCTGCCGGGCCGGGATATCGAACGCGTTGACGACGCCCAGGAACGCGGCGAGAGCGGCCACCTGCCACACGGCCACCGCCCGGGTCCACACGAGCCAGGCGAGCGCGAATGCCGGGAGCATGGACAGCGACTGTGTGAGAATCACCAGCCGGTGCTTGTTGGTGCGGTCGACGATCACACCGCCGTAGAGCGTGAGCAGCAGCACGCCGAGCGAGCCGAGCGCCGAGACGAGGCCGACGTAGAAGGGCGAGTTCGTCAGCTCGAGGACCAGCCACCCCTGGGCGACGTTCTGCATCCAGGTGCCGATGAGAGAAACGCCCTGTCCGAGAAAGAACAGCCGGAAGTTGCGGTGGGAGAGCGCCCCAAAGCGAAACCCGCGCGCGGGCTCGTCCATTGCGGGAAAGCTCGCAATCGCCCGATATTTGTGGTAGGGAGCCGATGAAATACACGACGTACAGCCGCTACCTCCCCGAGCTGGCCGACACGATCAACCTCCAGGGCCTGCTCGATCAGCTCGCCGACTTTCTGCTCCAATCGGGCTTCGCCGGAGGCGCGTACTCCCATCCGTTCTGGGGCGAGTTCGGGGAGGACGACTCCGACCGCTCGCTCGACGCCTTACGCCAAGCGATCCTCCAAGCATTGATGGAGTCGGGACAGCTCACCCCCGAAATGCTCAAGCTGCTGCGTGGCGAGTCCAGCGGGGACGCCGAGCGCGACGCCGACCTGCAGCGCCAGCTGTCGGAGCTGCTCGACAAGATCGTCCAGAAACTGATGGAGGAAGGCTACCTGAACGTCAGCGAGGCGCCGAAGATGCCGTCGGGGCAGCAGCCGCTGTTCGGCCCCGGTGGGATGGCCAAGGAAGCCGCTCAGCAGGTGCAGTTCAACCTCACCGAGAAGGGCATCGATTTTCTCGGCTACCGGACCTTGAAACACCTGCTGGGGAGCATCGGGAAGTCGAGCTTCGGCGCCCACGACACCGAGCACCTCGCCACCGGGATCGAGGCCGAGGCCGTCAGCAAGCCGTACGAGTACGGCGACACGCTCAACCTCGACGTCAATGCCACGCTCACGAACGCCCTGCAGCGCGAAGGCCTCGGCGTGCCCATCAACCTCGAGTACGACGACCTGATGGTGCACCAGGCGGAGTACCGGTCGTCGTCGGCGACGGTGCTGATGCTCGACTGCTCGCATTCGATGATTCTGTACGGCGAGGACCGCTTCACGCCGGCCAAGAAGGTGGCGCTCGCGCTCACGCACCTGATCCGCACGCAGTTCCCGGGCGACACCTTGCGGGTGGTGCTGTTCCACGACACGGCCGAGGAGATTCCGCTCGCGCAGCTGGCGCGGGCGCAGGTGGGACCCTATCACACCAACACCGCCGAAGGGCTCAAGCTGTCGCGCCGCATGCTCATGTCCCAGCGCAAGGACATGCGGCAGATCATCATGATCACCGACGGCAAGCCCTCGGCGCTCACACTCCCCGACGGCAAGATCTACGTCAACTCGATGGGGCTCGACCCCCAGATCCTCCAGGCCACCTACCGCGAGGTCGCGCTGTGCCGGCGCAGCGGCATCCTCATCAACACGTTCATGCTGGCGCGGGACCGGAGCCTGGTCGAGTTCGTGAAGAAGGTCTCGGCGATCTGCCGTGGCAAGGCCTACTTCACGAACACGATGACGCTCGGGCAGTTCATCCTGATGGATTTCATGCGGAGAAAGACCCGACGGGTGTCGTAGCAGCGCGTGGTATAACCAGGTGCGGGCTGATAGCCGCCCTGCTCCTGGCAGGGTGTCGCGAACCTGTCGCGCCAATGGCACCGGTGGCTTCGGTCGTCGTCACGCCGGACAGCGCGACCGTGCTCGCGCGCTCCACGCTGCAGCTGCAGGCAACGCTGCTCGACTCGGCCGGTCGTCTTCTCACCGGGCGCGGCGTCCATTGGACCAGCTCCGACCCCTTCGTGGCGACCGTGTCGTCAACCGGCCTTGTCACCGGCGTGGGCAACGGCCCCGCGATCATCACGGCCACCGCCGAGCAGAGGAGCGGCGCCGCACGACTCACCGTTTTCGCCCCCGTGGCATCCGTGACCGTGGACCAGGGCGACCAGACCATCGTCGTCGGGGGAGCAGTGCAGCTGTCGGCCACGCCCCGCGACTGGCGCGGGGTCGTGTTGGCCGCGCGGGTCGTCGCCTGGTCCAGCTTGGACCCAGGGACGGTCAGCGTTACGTCCACGGGCGTCGTGACGGGGCAGGCACCCGGCAGTGGTGTGCTCACGGCCACTAGCGAGGGGCAGACTGGATCGGCCACGATCGCCGTGGCAATCCTGGAGCTCCGCGAGCTCGCCCCAGGACTCTCCACTCATACCTGCGGCGTGACCCCAGGCGGCGCCACGTTCTGCTGGGGGAGCGACGCTTACGGACAGCTCGGCAACGGCGCGGCCGGCGACGACGCCACCGCCATGCTGACCAGGGGGGACCATAGCTTCGTTACGGCCAGCGGCGGCGGCCGGTTCACGTGCGGGGTGGTCGCGGGTGGGGCCGCCTATTGCTGGGGCAGCGGATCGCGCGGGCGGCTCGGCAACGGGTCGGTCACAGGGAGTCCGACGCCCGTCGCGGTCGCGGGCGGATTGTCGTTCCGGACGCTGTCCGCCGGGTTCAGCCACACCTGCGCGCTCACCGACGAAGGCGCCGCGTATTGCTGGGGCGACAACGGCACGGGACAGCTCGGAACGGAAACCGTGAAGCTCAGCCTGACACCTCGGAAGCGGCGGACCTTTGCTGAGCGCGCGTCCCCTCCTCGTGCAGGATGCGCCACCGTTCAGCGAGCTCAAATCGGGCGCCCGCCACAGCTGCGGCGTGACAGCCGAGGGCGCTGCGTACTGCTGGGGCGACAATCGCTCGGGCGAGCTGGGCGACGGCTCGACGCGTCTCTCCTCGACGCCCGTGCCTGTCGCGGGCGGGCTGGCCTTCAGCGCCATCAGCGCTGGCTCGGATTTCACCTGCGGGGTCACGACCGACGGCCGCGCGTACTGTTGGGGGGACGACAGCGGCGGTCGACTCGGCACTACCCCAGCCCCTGAGTCGTGCGACGGCAGTCCGTGCAGCACCGTGCCGCTCGCCGTGTCGGGCGGGCTCCGGTTCGCGTCGGTTGCCGCAGGCGACACGCACAGCTGTGGGCTCGCCATCGCCGGCATCGCGTACTGCTGGGGACAAAACTCGAACGGCCAGCTCGGCGACGGGACCACAACGGACCGTCCGGCGCCCGTCCGGGTGCTCGGTCAGCCCTAAACCGGGACTATGGCGCCGCCGCGACTGCCGCGTACACCATCCGCGACAGGTCCGCCACGAGATTGTGTGCGACGCTGTCCTCCTTGATGCCGCCCGTCAGCACGACCAGCACGTAACTCCCGCTCGGCGGGTACACGAGCGCCGCGTCGTGATAGACAACCTCGCCGATCCAACCGGTCTTGTGCGCCACGCGCGTCCCGGGCGGCAGGCCCACCGGAATCCCCTCGTTGAACTCCTGGCGCCCGAGGATCTTGAGCATCTCCTCGCACGACGACGGGCCCGCCGCCCGGTTCTGAGCGATCGCGGCGAGCAGCGCGCCCAGGTCGCGCGCGGTGGTCGTGTTGTTGAGCCCCGCGTGGTACGCCTTCCCGTCTTCCACACCACGCAACACTTGTATCGACCACGCTCCGAGCAGCCGCGCAGACGCCTGCGCCCGCGGGGCGCCGACGCGCTCGATCAGGAGGTTGGTGGCGAGGTTCGACGACCGCGTGATCATCAGGTCGAGCAGCTCGCGGATCGACGCCTTGCCGCCCACCCGCTGATACAAGGTCGAGTCCGAGTCGTCTGCCTTGTCCACGTCGAACGGTGAGCCGTCCACGAGCGACGGGAACGCGGCGTGCACGGCGAGCGAGTCGTCGAGTCGCAGCAGTCCCTGGTCCGCGTCGCGGAAGATCTGGATCATCACCGGGACCTTCATCGTGCTCGCGGCGTGGAAGCGGAGGTTGGCGCCCAGGAGCAGCGAGTCCGGGCGCGTGAGGCTCGTGTAGTAGACGCCGACTCCCGTCGCGGGCGCCCGGGCGATCCGCAGCGGGCCCGGAGCCTGCCCTGCAGCCGTCCTGCACGGGAGCAGGACCAGCAACAAGAAGCTGCATCTGAACATGGCTCGCAGAATATACCGACGTCTGATGTCTGACGTCTGATGTCCGACGTCTAGTTAGATTTGCAGCGTGAGCGAATTCGTCTTCGGCACCCACAATGCCGCCTTCGTGCAGGTGATGTATGAGCAGTACCTGCGCGACCCCGCCTCGGTCGGAGAAGAGTGGCGGAACCTCTTCGATAACGGCAAGCTCACCGAGCTGCCGGTGATACCAACGAGCCGGGAGGAAGTCGCGGGGCCCGGTGCCCGGAACCCGGGGCCCGGGATGCAAGCGCAAGCCCCGAGCCCCGAACCCCGGACCCCGAGCCCCGGCCTCACGCCGATCACCGGTCCTGCGGCGCGTCTCGTCCAGAACATGACGGACTCGCTGTCCGTGCCTACTGCGACGTCGTTCCGCGAGGCTGTGGTCGACACGCTCGACGCGCGCCGCAAGGAGCTGAACGCCGGGCTCGCCGCGAGCGGCAAGAAGATCTCCTTCACGCATCTGATCGGGTTTGCGATCGTGCGGGCGGCGCAGCAGCTCCCCGTCATGACGCACGCGTTCCAGGAGGTCGCGGGGAAGCCGCACCGCCTCGACCCGCAGGGCGTGAACTTGGGGCTCGCGGTCGACGTGGAGAAGAAGGACGGGAGCCGCGCTCTCGTCGTTCCGGTGATCAAACACGCTGAGCGGATGGACTTCGCCGCGTTCCACGCGACCTACGAGACGCTGGTCGACAAGGCGCGCACCAACAAGCTCCTCCCCGACGACTTCGCGGGCGCCACGATCACGCTCACCAACCCCGGCACGATCGGCACCGTCGCCTCGGTGCCGCGTCTCATGAAGGGCCAAGGCTCGATCATCGCCACGGGCGCGATCCGCCAAATCGGCCCGGCCAAGGTCATGACGCTCACGAGC
>WNGG01004144.1_pt1 | contig 23953 bp, 19 predicted proteins | sample 5400661 | NCBI WGS metagenome assembly WNGG01 (sample SAMN13153372, study PRJNA577476) | soil metagenome | isolation source: 100 cm soil or saprolite under Garry oak tree replicate 1 | place: USA:California | collected 2016-06-15
TCGCGTGCGAGCTGGAACCGCAATGAGGTCCTCGCCTCCGCGGTCGTGCTCCTGTTGATTGTCGCGGCCTACCTCTATTTCCAAGGCTAGATCCATGCTCGCGCTCATTCTGGTGTTGGTGGCGCAGCGTCAGACGCAGAACTTCGACCACGCGTGGCGTTTCCATCTGGGCGACGTGGCGGGCGCGCAAGAGACGGCGTTCGATGACGCCGCTTGGCGCACGCTCGATCTGCCGCACGACTGGAGCATCGAAGGCGAGTTCAGCGAGCAGAACCCCGCCGGCGTGGCGGGCGGCGCGCTGCCCGGCGGCGTCGGCTGGTATCGCAAGACGTTCACCCTTCCGGCGGCGGACAGTGGCAAGGTCGTCTTCGTCGAGTTCGATGGCGTGTATCGCAACAGTGAGGTCTGGATCAACGGGCAGTACTTCGGCAAGCGACCCTACGGCTACAGCTCGTTTCGCTATGAGCTGACGCCCCACCTGCGCTACCGCGCGCGCAACGTGATTGCGGTGCGCGTGGACAACTCGCAGCAGCCTAACTCACGCTGGTACTCCGGCTCCGGGATTTATCGCCACGTGCGGCTGGTTACGAGCGATCCGATGCACGTCGCTGAGTGGGGGACGTACATCACGACTCCGATGGTGAGCGCCGATTCCAGCCACGTCACGATTCGAACGAGCCTCCGCAACGAACGGCTGGTCGAGCAGCCGATTGTGCTCAGCACGGTCGTGTACGATTCCGCCGGCAGGGAGGTGGCGGCCGTATCCACCATGGGCCGGATCCCAGGCGACTCGGTCGCCGAGCTGGTGCAAGATCTGACGGTCTCGCAGCCGGTCCTCTGGTCGCTCGAGCGGCCGTATCGCTATCGCGCTGTATCGCGCGTGAGGTGCGGGAACAGGCTGTGCGACACCTATACCACGCCGTTCGGCGTGCGGTCGTTCGTCTTCAGAGCCGATTCAGGATTCTTTCTGAACGGGCGCCACGTGAAGATTCGCGGCGTGTGCCTGCATCACGACTTGGGCGCGTTGGGTGCGGCCGTGAACACGCGCGCGATCGAGCGGCAGCTCCAGATCATGCGGGCGATGGGTGTGAACGCCGTCCGCACCTCGCACAATCCGCCGGCGCCCGAGCTGCTCGACCTGACCGACCGCATGGGCTTCATCGTGATGGACGAAGCGTTCGACATGTGGAAGAAGGAAAAGACGCCCTACGACTACCACCTCGACTGGGACGTCTGGCACGTGCGCGATCTGTCGGACATGGTGCGGCGCGACCGCAATCATCCCAGCGTCTTCATCTGGAGCATCGGCAACGAGGTGATGGAGCAGTGGAACAACGGCGACAGCACCGCCGCGCCCATCGCGCGCGAGCTTGCCGGAATCGTGCGAGCGCTCGATCCCACTCGGCCGATCACGCAGGCGGCCAATAACGGGAGCCCGCAGAATCCGGTTTTTCACGCCGGAGCGCTCGATCTCCTGGGTCACAATTATCACCACGAGGTCTGGGCCGATTTTCCGGCCCAATACCCGGGCGCGAAGTTCATCATCACCGAGGCGATGTCGGCGCTCAACAGCCGCGGCGTCTACGAGCAGCCGTCCGACAGCGTAGCCAGCTACGAGACGCCTTACGTGAAGAACCATGGGCCGCAGCCCAACAAAGACTACCGGCTCTCCTCCTACGACAATCGCAAGGCGTTCTGGGGCTCGTTGCACGAAGAGTCGCTGCGCCTGTTCGAGCGCTATCCCTTCCTCTCGGGGATGTTCGTCTGGCAGGGGATCGACTACCTGGGCGAGCCCACACCCTACGAGTGGCCGGCGCGCAGCTCCTACTTCGGCGTAGTCGATCTCGCGGGATTCCCGAAGGATCCCTTCTACTTGTATCAGAGCGTGTGGACGGAGCAGCCCATGCTCCATCTCCTTCCCCACTGGAATTGGGCCCCGGGCGATTCGATCGACGTGTGGGCCTACACGAATGGCGACGACGTGGAGTTGTTCCTGAATGGCGCATCGCTCGGGCTGAAGCACAAGACTGAACCCGTAAGCCATCTGATGTGGCGCGTCGCTTACACGCCTGGGACGTTACGGGCTGTCTCACGTAAGGAAGGTCGCGTCTGGGCAACCGCGGAGGTGAGGACTGCCGGGGCGCCCGCGCGGGTCGCGCTGGCGCCCGACCGCGCGCGCATCCGCCCGAATGGCGAGGACCTCTCCTTCGTCACGGTCACCGTTCAAGATCGTACAGGTATCGCGGTGCCGACGGCGGAGCCGTTCATTCGCTTTCGTCTTAGCGGTGGGGATGCGCGAATCGTGGGCGTCGACAACGGCGATCAGATCAGTCATACATCGTTCAAAGCGAACCAGGTCCGACTCTTCAATGGCAAGGCGCTCGTCATCATCCGCGCCGGTACCAGACCGGGAACCGCCACGCTAACCGCGGAAGGAGACGGTCTCGCACCTTCCGCCGTGTCTATTCAGCTCAGATAAGGAAGGGTAATCCATGAGGGCTCTTCTCGCGCTTCTGGTTGCTGCCTCCTCCATTCGCGCCGCCGCGGCGCAGCAGGTGGACACGACACTGTGGACACGGCTGCATTACCGCTTCGTCGGACCCGAAGGGAACCGTGCCGTCGCCATCGTGGGCGAGCCCGGGAACCCGCTCGTCGCCTACGTCGGCGCCGCGTCGGGCGGCATCTGGAAGACCGAGGACGGCGGCGTGCACTGGCGCGCGGTCTTCGACAGCGAGCCGGCGCAGGCGATCGGCGCGCTCGCCATCGCGCCCTCCGCGCACAATGTGTTGTGGGCGGGGACGGGCGAAACGTTCTTCATCCGGTCGATGACCGCGCTGGGCAACGGGGCCTACCGCTCAACCGATGCTGGCCGGAGCTGGCAGCACATGGGTCTCGATTCCACCGGGCGCATCGCCCGCATTGTGATCGATCCCACGAATCCCGACATCGTGCTGGTCTGCGCGCTGGGTCGCGCCTACGGGCCCCAGCAGCAGCGCGGCGTCTATCGCACCGCGGACGGCGGTCGCACCTGGGCACGCGTCCTGTTTGTGGATCCGAACACCGGATGCTCAGACCTCGCCATCGATCCCGGCGATCCCAATACGCTGTTCGCCGGGATGTGGCAGTTCGAGGTGAAGACGTGGCATCTGCAGAGCGGCGGCCCGGGGAGCGGGCTGTGGGCGTCGCACGACGGCGGCCTCACGTGGAAGCGCCTGGTTGGTCACGGGCTGCCCGATGCGAAGCACGTCGTCGGCAAAGTCGCCGTGGCGGTCGCGCCCTCGAACCCGAACACGGTGTACGCGCTCGTCGAGGACCGCGACCCGACGCTCTACCGCAGCGACGACCGCGGCAACTTCTGGCGCGTCGTGTCGCGCAACCACGACATGGCCGAGCGCGCGCCGTACTACGTGCGCTTCGCCGTCGCGCCGGACGATGAAGAGCGGCTCTACTTCGTCTCGGTGCGGTTCAGCATGTCGCGCGACGGCGGCCAGACACTCGGGCGCTCCGGCTTCCAGGCCGGCGGTGACAACCACGATATATGGATCGATCCGTCGAACCCCGACCGCATGATGATCGCCCACGACGGTGGGGCGAGCATCACGCTCACCGGGGGGAAGAGCTGGACCCGAGTGGTGTTGCCGATCGCGCAGATGTACCACGTGCACACCGACACGCGCGTGCCCTACTACCTCTACGGCAATCGCCAGGATGGCTCGTCCTATCGGATGCCGAGCCGCAGTCGCGCGGGCGGGTTGAACGAGGGGCAGTGGGGTCACGTGGGTGGGTGTGAAAGCGGTTTTGCCATTCCCGACACGGTGGATAACGCCACGGTGTGGTCGGGCTGCTACGATGGCGGGCTCGAGGTCTACGACGTACGGACCGACCACGCCCGGAACGTGCGCGTCTGGCCCGAAGCGGGCTATGGCTGGCGGCCCGCGGACATGAAGTACCGCTGGAACTGGACCTTCCCCATCGCCATCTCGCCCCACGACCACACGAAAGTGTACGTCGGGAGCCAGGTCGTCCACGTGACGACGGACGGCGGCGCGAGCTGGCAGGTGATCAGTCCCGATCTCACCCGCAACGACACGACGCACCAGCAGAGCTCGGGCGGTGTCACGACGGATAACCTCTACACATTCGACGGCGCCACCTTGTTTGCGCTCGCCGAGTCGCCCGTGCGGGCGGGTGTCCTCTGGGCAGGGTCGAATGACGGCCGCGTGAACGTGACGACGGATGGCGGCGCCCACTGGGCCGACGTGTCGGGCAACATCCCAAAGCTCTCCCCCTGGGCGAAGATCGTGAACATCGAGCCTTCACACTTCGAAGCCGGCAGCGCGTATCTCGCGGCCGACCTGCACGAGCTCGACGATCTCGACCCCTACATCTTCAAGACCACGGACTTCGGGAAGAGCTGGAGAAAGATTTCGGAGACGTTCCCGCGCTCGCCGCTTTCGTTCGTGCACATCGTGCGCGAGGATCCGGTGCGGCGCGGTTTGCTCTTCGCGGGAACGGAGAACGGGCTGTACGTGACGCTCGACGATGGCGCCCGCTGGCTTCCACTCCAGGCCAACCTGCCGCACGCCCCCGTGTCGTGGCTCACCGTGCAGCCGCGCTTCCACGATCTCGTGGTGTCGACCTATGGGCGTGGCTTCTACATCCTGGATGATATTTCGCCGCTCGAGCAGCTCGACGGTGCGGCCCTCGCGGGCAAGGTCGCCCTGTTTGCGCCGCCGCTCGCCTACCGGCTGCGCGACCAGCAGGGCGTCGTGAGCGCGCCGAACAGCCCAATACAGGCCGAGAACGCACCGGCCGGCGTACCACTCACCTACTACGTCTCAGCCGCGCTGGCCGACACGACGACGAGTCCCGCCGCCAGTCCGTCCGGCACTCCTGCCGCCCCCGCGGCCGCGGCCGGGGATAGCACGCGCCGCCTCAAGGCCGCGAAGGTCATGATTCTCGACGCGCAGGGCGACACGGTGCGCGTGCTCGAAGGGGAGCGGAAGCTCGGGTTGAACCGCGTCTGGTGGGACCTGCGCTACACCGCGCCGACCACACCGAAGCTCCGCACGCCGCCGCCCGGCAAGGCGTTCGTACGCGTCGGCGCGGACGGAACGCGCCCGCTCGTGACCTGGGACCTCGATCTCTCGCTGCGTGGACCACTGGTCCTGCCCGGGACCTACACAGTCCGTGTCGCAGTGGAAGATTCTGCCGCTCACGCCGCCCCAGTGACGGCGACACAGTCGCTCACCGTCCTCAAGGATCCCAACACGACGGCAACGGACGCGGACGTCCAGGCGCAGGGGAAGCTCGCGCGCGGGATTCGCGGCGAGCAGGACAGCATCGCGCGCATGATCAACCGGCTTGAGTGGGTGCGCAAACAGGTGCGTGATCTTGCGTCGCAACTCCGCGACTCGGCGCTCGTAACCGACTCGGGAGCCAAGCGTGTCGCCGCGCTCGCCGATTCACTCGAGCGGCGCATCATCGGTGTCGAAGGCGTGCTGTTCGACGTGAACCTGACGGGCGCGCGGGAGGATGCGTTCCGCAACCCGATGCAGCTCTATGGCCGGCTCGCTTCCCTGCAGTCGGACATGGCGGAGAACGGGGCGGACTTCGCGCCTACCGCGCAGCACCTCGCGGTGCACGACGTGTTGGTGGCACGGCTCGGAGAGGCCACGGCGCGCTTCTCGGACTTGATGACGAAGGCGGTCCCGGCGTTCGCCGCCGAATTGCGGCGGACTCCGCTCCGCGACGTGATCAGCGGTGGCTTGGACACGGGGGGAGGGGCACGGCCATGAAAACTCGGGCCCTAGGCAACACCGGATACCGCGTCAGCGAGGTCGGCTTTGGCGCCTGGGGCATCGGCGGCGAAATGTGGCGCGGCGTAGACGACAGCGAAGGTCGTAAGGCGTTGCACGAAGCGGTGGAGCAGGGTATCACCTTCTTCGATACCGCCCTGGCGTACGGCGCCGGGCATTCCGAGCGGGTCATCGGTGATGAGTTCAAACACGAGATCCGCTCCGGCCGCGCGACCGTCGCGACGAAGGTCCCGCCGATGAATCGCGAGTGGCCCGGGAAGTCCAGTTACAAGCTCGCCGACGTTTTTCCCGCCGACTATATCGCCTCCAGCACCGAGCAGTCGCTCAAGAATCTCCGCGTGGAGGCGCTCCACTTACAGCAGCTGCACGTATGGAACGACGCGTGGCTCTCGGATCCCGATTGGGAGGCGTCCTACCAGCGGATCGTGCGCCTTAAGGAAGAAGGAAAGGTCCTGCACTGGGGGATCTCGATCAACGACCACGCGCCCGAAACGGCGCTCCGCATCCTCGCCGATCCACTCTTCGAAACAGCGCAAGTGATTTACAACATCTACGATCGCTCGCCGGAAAAAGCGTTGTTCGCCCTCGCCAGGAAAAAGCCGCTCGGCATCATCGTGCGGGTGCCGTTCGACGAAGGCGCGCTCACCGGTCAGATCACGGCCCAGACCGTGTTTCCGGCGGGCGACTGGCGCGCCCAATATTTCGCCGGCGATCGCAAGGCGGAGGCGGAGCGAAGAGGGAAGGCGCTGGCACAGGTGTTGGACGCCCAGGTCGAGACATTGCCCGAACTCGCGCTGCGATTCTGCCTGTCTACACCGGAGGTCTCGACCGTCATTGCGGGAATGCGCCGGCCGGCGCACGTGCGTCAGAACGCGATGGTGTCGACGAAAGGCGCGCTGCCGGCCGGGATGCTATCGAAGCTCAAGCCCCACGCGTGGGACAAGAACTGGTACGGGGACTAGATGCCCTTTCCCAGCCGAAAGGTTGCCACGATGGCGTAGGTCGTCCGTCCCACGTCGCCCAGCGGCCAGCTGACCGCCGGTATCAGCGTTATTTCGTCGCTGAATCCCAAGCCGACCCCGAGACTGAGCAACGTGAACGACTGCGAGCCACAGCAGAAATCCTGATACGCAGCCAGGTTGCCGCCGTATGCAGTCGTGAGTTTGGGATTGCCCGTCGCGACCGTAAGGCGGGCCGTGGGCGTGACGTCCCAGAGTCTCGTCCGTGCCGCCAGGATGCCCGCGCTCAAGCCGGCCGAATACGACTTCTCGTCGAATCTCCAGAGCGAGCCGTTGATCTCGTCCGGCCCCGCGAGCGACCGGTAGGACAGGAAGGGGCACACGTCGAACTTCGATTTGCCGTGCTGAGTGCTGAGACCCACAGTCACGGCGAACGCGCGTGAACTGCCGTTGAGGCTTGTGAGTTCCCACGACTTGAGTCCGTACTCCAAGCCGGCGAATACATGCTGATACCGATACCTGAACTCGGCGGTGTAGAGATGCGCGAGGTTGTCGATATCGACATCAACGGACGAGTGGAAGTGAGAGAGCGAGAAGTTGCTGTTGCCGACGCACAACTGCGCCGCGGCGCGCTCCGCGCCGACTAGCAGCAGCAATGCGGTCAGAACCCCACGCATGTCCCAAACCTACTACCGCGCCGCCTGGAGGCCAGTGACCCCACCCCAAACGTCATAGTATTTCGGCGCGTTCCCTAGAGCTCCATCAAGCGACGTTCGATGAGGCGGCTCTCGGGCTCCTCGACGGCCAGCGCCAACGCGCGCTCGTAGGCCGATCGCGCTTCGGCTTTCCGGCCCAGCCGCCGAAACAGATCCGCGCGGGCGGCGTGGGCGAGGTGATACTCTTGCAGCTCACCGCGCGCGAGAATCGCATCGATCAGCTTCAGGCCGTGCTCGGGGCCATCACGCATCGCGATCGCGGCGGCGCGGTTCAGCTCGATGACCGGCGATGGCTCGGCTCGGAACAGGACGTCGTACAGCCCGGCGATCTGTGCCCAATCGGTCGCCTGGGAGCTCGGCGCCTCGGCATGCAGCGCCGCGATGGCGGCCTGCAGCGTAAATGGCCCAAATCCTCGGGACGTCAACGCGCGCTGCACCAGGGCGACGCCTTCCTGTATTTGCTCCCGGTTCCACTCCGAGCGGTCCTGCTCCTCGAGCGGGATCAGCTCACCGGCGGCGGTCGTGCGTGTGGCGCGGCGCGCGTCGTGCAGCAGCATCAGGGCGAGCAATCCGATGGCCTCGGACTCGGGGAGCAGGTCGACGAGCAACCGGCCGAGGCGGATCGCCTCGGCCGCGAGATCGGCACGGGTGAAGTAGCCCTGATTGAAAACGAGATAGACCACATGCAGTACGCTGGCGAGACGATCGGGCAGATCCGCGCGCTCGGGCACCTCGTAGGGGATCCGGGCGTCGCGAATCTTGGTCTTCGCGCGGACGATGCGCTGCGCCAGCGTCGGCGCGGTGGTGAGGAAGGCCGCCGCCACTTGCTCGGTGGTGAGGCCGCAGATCTCGCGCAGCGTCATGGCGACTTGAGCGTCGGGATTCAAAGCAGGGTGACAGCAGGTGAAGATCAGGCGCAGGCGGTCATCCACGACGTCGTAGTTCTCGATCTCGGCAGTCTCCTCCGCAATGTCGTGCTCACCGGGGACTTCCCGGCGAGTTTTGCGGAGCCGGTCGATCGCTCGGAAGCGTCCGGTCGAAATCAGCCAGGACCGCGGGCTGGCCGGCACACCTTCTACCGGCCAGCGCTCGACCGCCGCGGCGAACGCATCCTGAAGCGCCTCCTCGGCGAGATCGAAGTCGCCGAGGAGGCGGATCAGCGTGGCGAGAACGCGGCGGGACTCCGCGCGGTAGATCGACTCGATCGTGTCTACGGCTGGTCGAACTCCATGATCGGACGGATCTCGATGGTGCCGTGCTTGGCGCCCGGGATCCGCGACGCCACCTGCACCGCGTCGTTCAGGTCCTTCGCCTTTATCAGGTAGTAGCCGCCCAGCTGCTCCTTCGTCTCGACGTAAGGACCATCGGTGGTCGAGACCTTTCCGTTCCGCACCCGGACTGAGGTGGCGGTATTGGTCGGTTGGAGCGCTTCGCCTCCTACGTAGTTGCCGGCCTTCTTGATGGCGTCCGTGAATGCGTTGTACTCCGCCATGCCCTTCTCCATGTCCGCCTGCGACATCTGCTGCCACGCCTTCTCATTCTCGTAGATCAAGCACAGGTATCTCATAGTTCCCTCGGGATGTGATTACTTGCCGTTTTCCTGCCAGACAGGACGAACCTCGATTGAACCCCATTTGGCCGACGGGATGCGACTGGCGATCTGAATCGCCTCGGCCCGATCCTTCGCTTCGATCAGGAAGTAGCCGCCGAGCTGCTCTTTGGTTTCGGCGAACGGGCCATCGGTGGCGGAGAGCTTGCCGTTGCGCACGCGGACCGTCGTCGCGTGGTCGGTATGCTGCAGGCCGTTCGAACCGACGTAATTGCCGCTTTTCTTGATGTCTTCGGCGAACGCCCAGTAGTCCTTCTTGGCCTGCTCGATCATCTCGCGCGGGACGTTCACTTCCTGCTTTTCTTCCTGGTAAACCAGGCACAGGTATTTCATGGCATCCTCCAGAAGAGTCTGAAATATCGTCCGGACACGAAGTAGTCGTATGGGGAGGGTAGATTTCGACATGCCACGCTATGCGGCTTTCCTCCGGGGCGTAATGCCGATGAACTGCAAGATGCCGGCGCTCAAAGCGGCATTCGAAGCGGCTGGATTCACCGACGTGAAAACGGTGCTCGGGAGCGGCAACGTGGTGTTCGACGCTCGTAGCACATCGGAACAGGCGCTCGAGCAACGCGCCGAAGCGGCGATGCACGCGCACCTCGGCCAGGCGTTCTTCACGATCGTGCGGCCGATCGAGCACCTGCGCCAGCTTCTTACCACCGATCCATACAAGCGGTTCAAGGTCAGTCCTAAGGCGAAACGCATCGTCACGTTCCTGCGCGACCGCCCCACGGCGAAGATCGCATTGCCTGTCGAGCTGGACGGCGCGCGCATTCTGGCGATGAAGGATCGCGAGATCTTCAGCGCGTACCTGCCGAATCCCAAGGGCCCCGTGTTCATGGCATTGATCGACAGGACCTTCGGCAAGGACGTTACGACGCGGACGTGGGACACGGTGGCAAAGGTCGCGCGCTGAGCTCCACTACCCTCGCGCGGTACGCGCCTCCAAGTTCCAGAGCACCTGCACAGTGAGGCCCACATGCTCGCCGACCAAATAGTCGCCTCCGTCCGCCACCACTGGTGGCTGTTTTTGCTGCGGGGCCTTGCTGCGATTGTATTCGGCGTGCTCGCGATCATGTGGCCGGGCGCGACCGTCGTCGTGCTGACCGCGTTCATCGCCGCGTACGCGCTGGTGGATGGTGTCGTCGCTATCGCTTCGGCGGTTCGCATGCGCTCCACCTTCGAGCGCTGGTGGGTGCTGCTCATTCAAGGACTCATCAGTGCCGTGTTCGGCGTCTGGGCATTCGTCAATCCGCTGCTGTCCGTGCTGTACATCGTGATCTCGGTGTCGCTGTGGATGTTCTTCGCGGCGGTTGTGCAGTTCCTGCTGGCGCGGGCCCACAAAGCGATGGGCACCAGTCCGGTTTGGAGCATCGTCGGTGGTGTTCTGAGCCTCGTCCTCGCGGTGCTCGCGCTGGCTTATCCCAAGCTGACAGTGGCGACAGTCGTTGTGTTAGTCGCCTGGTTTGCCCTCGTGACCGGCGCCGTGCAGGTGGCCATTGCATTCCGGGTTCGCTCACTAGCAGTCGCAATTCCAAAGCTTCCCTAGGAGACTCGTCATGGCTCGTACCACCACTACCCGCAAGGATGTACGCCGCTCGAAGAATGGAGGCGGTACCCGCGCCCCGGCCGCACGCATCACCGAGCAGCGGACGATCCCGACGAGCCGGACGCGTGAACCCGCGCGGCTGTTCTCGACCAAGAACGATCTGCCCGAATCGATACGCGCCGAGGTGATTCCGCTGCTCAACCAGCGCCTCGCCGAGTGCATCGACCTGCAGCTGCAATGCAAGCAGGCGCACTGGAACGTGAAGGGCCCGTCGTTTATCGGACTTCACAAGCTGTTCGACGAAGTCTATGAAGCGGTCGAGGAGTACGTCGACTTGATCGCCGAGCGGATCGTCCAGCTCGGCGGGATCGCCGAAGGAACGGTCGGCGCGGTCGAAGGCCGCTCCGCGCTCGTCGACTATCCGCTCACGCTGGCGACCGGTGCGGAGCATGTCGCGGCGTTGTCGGACGCCCTGTCGGGCTTTGCCCGGGCGGCGCGCGTCGGCATCGAGGAGATGCAAGAGCTGAAAGACGCGGACAGTGCCGACATGCTGACGGACATCTCGCGCGGCGTGGATAGGTGGCTCTGGTTCGTGGAAGCGCACCAGCAGGCAGAGTGAGCCAGGTCTGATCGAACGGCGCGAATTCATTGCGACGGCAGTCGGTGCGGGCGCCACGCTCGCGGGACTGCCGTTGCCGCTCCCACTCGCCGACCCCCCCGCTCCCTACTCCCCGGTCCCTGCTCCCCGTCAACTCGCCTGGCACGAGCTCGAGTTCTACGGCTTCCTCCATTTCACGGTCAACACGTTTACCAACCGCGAGTGGGGTGACGGCGACGAGGCGCCCGCGCTGTTCAACCCCACCGACTTCGACGCCGACCAGATCGTCGGGGCAGCAAAGGGCGGTGGCATGAAGGGGCTGATCCTCACCTGCAAACACCACGACGGCTTCTGCCTCTGGCCGTCGCGCTACACCGAGCACTCGGTCAAGAGCAGTCCGTGGCGCGGCGGACGCGGCGACGTCGTCAAGGAAATCTCGGCGGCGTGCGCCAGGCAGGACGTGAAGTTCGGCGTCTACCTCTCGCCGTGGGACCGCAATCACAAAGACTACGGGCGACCCGAATACATCACCTACTACCGCAATCAACTGCGCGAGCTGCTGACCGAGTACGGGCCGATCTTCGAGATCTTCTTCGACGGCGCCAACGGCGGGGATGGCTACTACGGCGGCGCCTACGAGCGGCGCGAAATCGACAACAAGACGTACTACGACTGGCCGAACACGTGGCGCCTCGTGCGCGAGCTCCAGCCCAACACCGTGCTCTTCAGCGACGCCGGCCCGGACATCCGCTGGGTCGGTAACGAGCGCGGCATCGCGGGCGAGACTTGTTGGGCGACCTCCAACCGCGACGACTTCTCACCGGGCAACGCCGACGCCGCGCGCCTGAACAGCGGCGACCGGCCGGGGACGCACTGGGTGCCGGCCGAATGCGATGTTTCGATCCGTCCCGGCTGGTTTTATCACAAACACGAAGACGGTCAGGTCAAGACGCCGCAGCAGCTGGTCGATTTGTACTATTCATCGATCGGGCGGGGCGGGTCGTTCCTGCTCAATCTGCCGCCCGACCGGCGCGGCCGCATTCAGGACAACGACGTCAACGCGCTGCGCGAATTCCGAAGCATCATCGATGCGACCTTTGCCGCCAACCTCGCCGCGGACGCCCACGTCAGCGCGAGTAATTCACGCGGCGGCGGCAGGGATCGGCGGTTCGTGCCAGGGAACGTCCTGGATGGCAGCCGCCTCACCTATTGGGCGACTGACGATGACGTGCGGACGCCAAGCCTCACGCTGGAGTGGCTGCGGGAGGTGTCCTTCAACGTTGTGCGGCTGCGCGAGTACCTACCCCTCGGCCAGCGCGTCGAATCTGTCGCGCTGGATGAATGGAGACTCGATCACTGGGTGGAATTCGCGACGGCGACGAGCATCGGCAACTGCCGGTTGATCAGAGGCCCGCGCATCACGACGTCGCGGGTGCGACTTCGTGTTACACGGGCCCCGGTGTGTCCAGCCATTTCAGACGTGGGGCTGTTTGCCGAGCCGGGATAAAGCCCGGATATCAGAATAGGTCCCCCGATTCACAACGAGAACGAGTGGTCCTAGGTTGAATGTGGTTCCCACTCTTCAGAGTGGGAACAACACAAGCGAGTGCGAACCTCAAATCCATCCAGTGCTGCTACAGCCTCAGCTACATCGCCATCTGTTGTGCTTCTTTTCTTATCAGCGCATAGCCCAGGCTATTGAAGTTGTAGATCGCCAGCTCGCGAAACACCGGCTTCGCCTTGTCGCCTTGACCCGAACCGTCCAGCGCCATCGCGTAATTGAACTTGATGTACGGATCGAGCAGGTTGCCTTGCGCGAAGTGCGTGGCCGCTTCTGCGTTGTGCCCCTGATACAACGCGATGAACCCCTTCAGCTGGTGCACCGGCTCCATCTTGCGCGGATTGGCATCCGGCGTGACGAGGGTCGTCAGGCGAGCAGTCTCGCGCTGCGCGGTCCGGTAGTCGCCCTTGCGGGCCGCGAGCCACGCCTTGAAGTAGGCGACGCCCTGCTCCTGCGCCCGGCGGAAGCCGGCGCTGCCGACCTGCTCGGCCTGCTGCATCATCAGCGGCGTGCGCTGCTTCAGTGCCGCATCGGCGTTAGCGAAATCGCGTATGTCGATCCCGATCAGCGCGACATTCGAGAGCGCATTGATCTTCACCGTGACGGGATCCGGTAGGCCCATCCCGTCCGCCTCCGCGACCAGCTTGTTCAGCTCGACGATTGCCCCAGGCGCGTTCCCGGCGTAGACACTGACGTAGGCGCGGAACGGAGCGAAGAAGCCCCGCTCGTTCCCGCGTCCCACCGCCATCGCGGAGTCGTAGTCCGCGCGCGCAGCGTCAGAGTCGCCCGCGAACGAATTGACGTGGCCGCGTTGCTGCAGCATCCCGGCATCGCGCGGATTCAACTCGTGGCCGCGCGTGTACTCGACGCGCGCCTGCGACAGGTTGTCCAACGCGCGCTGTGCGTCGCCCAGGAAGTCGTGCATGGACGGCTCGTTGGGCGCGAGGGTTTCGGCAGCCTGGAAGTGCTGTAACGCCTGATTGAAGTCGCGGGGCTCACCGAAGAGGTACGACGTGCCGATCGCGATATGGGCGACGGCGAACCGCGGCGCCAGCGACAGCGCCTTCTCGTACGCCGCGCGGGCCTCAGCGTTCTTGTTCAGTCCCGTCTCGATGTTGCCGAGGGTGAGATAGGCGCGCGGGCTGTCGGGATACTTGGCAACGAGCTGCTGCGCCGTCGTGAGCTGTCCGCTAGCGTCGTTCTCGAGTCCCTGGCGCGCGATCTCGATTTGGAGCTGCTCGGCGTCCGACGCCTTCGCAGCAAGTGCCTCGGCGCGCGCCAGGTTGGTCTTGAATTCGTCGAGCGAGTTGCCCGTGTTTGCGACATTCAGATATGCGATCGCGAACGTGGAATCGGCCGCGACCGCGCGCTTGAAGTGGTCGAGCGCCTCGAAGTTGCGCGCCAGGTCGAGCTCGCGCTGACCCTGAAGGAAATGATTGCGGGCGTCGGCGGACGACGTCGTCACGGGAATGCCCATGATGCCGCTCGTGACGGCGTCCAGGGCCACAAGATTGCGACTGGTTGCCGGCGGCGGTGCGGCTCCGCACGCTGACAAAACGAACGCAGCGGCGACGGCGAGGAAGGAACGATGGAAGCGTGACATGTCGACTCCTAGTCAGGATATCAGGAGGCTGCGCAGTGGTACTGCCCTCCACAAGGCGAAGGATTGCCAGAGGGGTGTCAGCGTGTTGTCTGGAGATCCTCCTGCCTGAAGAGCAGTCCCACAATCCCGCGGATGGCATCGACTCGCGGTCCCAATTCCTTGAACGTCGCCGAACGTCCGTCAGCGTCGGCGCGCACGGTCGAGTTCTCGAACAGCGGGTAGTAGCCGATTGCCATCCGTACGGCGCCGGGCGGCACGCTGCAGCCGCAGCGGATCGATCCAGCGAGTCCTGCGTTCACGGTGATCGCGAGTGGTCGCCCCGTTTCATTAGTAATGAGCGGCGCGAAGTAGGCGCCGTGGGTCGGGCGCGCGCTCGCCTGCACCCGCACCGTGCCACGCGGCCGCGCGATCGCGATCGTGTCGCCAAGGGATACGCCGAGCCGCGAGACGAGCTGCCAGGACAGATCGAGCCGGCGCGCGCGATCGAGCTTCACGGTGAACGAGCCGCCGGGCAGAATGCGCCGCTCCTCGCCACCGACCTGCACCGCGACCATATCGGTCAGGCGATTCTCGAACACCAGCGTCGGCTGCCGGAAGAACAGCGCGCCCGCCCCGAGGGCGAGCACGGGGAGTGCGACGGCGAGGACGACCCAGCCAACTCTCCGCGGCTTGGCCGTCCGGCCGCCCGGCCGTCCGCCCGTCCGCGGTGCTGTGCGGGCTCCACTCACGAGCAGCTCCGTCGCAGCTTGTGCCGCCGAGGCTCTCGACCGCATCGTGCTCGGCTGTTTGTCGCTCTCGAGCGCCGCGATCACCTCACCCGCCGATTGGAAACGATCGCTCGGCTGCTTCTCGAGGCAGCGGAGGATGACGTCGGACAATTCGCGCGGCACCTTCGGATTCACGTCCGAGGCGGTGGGCGGCGGGTCCGCGATGTGCTTGCCGACGACTTGCTGCGACGACTCGCCGTCGAACGGCGGGCTGCCCGTCACCATCTGAAAGAGCACGCAGCCCAGGGAGTAGAGGTCCGAGCGCGGGCCGAGGTTCGGGTCGCCGAGTGCCTGCTCGGGACTCATGTAGTGCGGCGTGCCGATCACGAGTCCTGTCTGCGTCAGTCCCGCTCCGGCCTCGCTATCGAGCCGGCGCGCGATCCCGAAGTCCACGAGCAGCGGCCGGCCGCGCGTGGTGTCGAGCATGATGTTGTCGGGCTTGATGTCGCGATGGATCAGCCCGGCTTTGTGCGCGTGATCGAGCGCATCGAGAATCGGGATGATGATCGCGAGCGCGCGGTCGGGCGGCAGCGCACCGGAGCGCTTCAGCAACTCGCCGAGCGACATCCCATCGACGAACGGCATCGCGTAATAGACGAGCCCTTCGCCATCGCCCACGAAATGGATCGGCAGGATGTTGGGGTGCTCGAGCCGGGCGGCGGCGCGGGTCTCGCGCTGGAAACGCTCGATCATCCCGGCGGTCCAGGCGACGTCGGGGCGCAGCACCTTCACGGCGAGCCGGCGCTCTAAGTCCTTATCCCATACCTCGTAGACTTCGGCGAACCCGCCCGAGCCGACAACACGGCGGACCTGGTATTTGGGGCCAAGAGCCTTGGCGAGACTCGCGAGCGTGTCAGTCATCGGCGCCAACTATGGGATCCCCACCCCAATGTCACCAAAACGGTCCCCATTGTGACCATTCTCACGGAAGTGACTCTTCAATAGTCCCATGTTGTACACCGGTAAGGTCCCTTCCGAACGCTTAAGAGAGGATCGCTAATGAAGGCCCGTCGCCTCTTAATCGCGCCCGTTCTCTTGCTGGTGGTCGCACTCGCTTGCACCGACCGCACACCAACGTCAGTCCCAGCAGCCCCCGCGCCCGACGCGAGTCTCATCGGCGGCCTCCTCGCCCCAGACCGCGCCTTCTGGGCTCGGTGTGAACGCCGTCAAGTTTGCGCCCGAAGGGCTGCGGTTCGCGACGCCCGCCTCGCTCACGATGAGCTACGCGAACTGCAGCTTGCTCGGCAAGCTATTGCCCAAGCGGATCGCGTATACGGATGACAATCTCAACATCATCTCGTATCTCCTGTCGCTCGACAACCTGCTGAGCAAGTACGTCACCGGCAAAGTCAATCACTTCTCCGATTACGTGATCGCATGGTGATGTTGTCGTGACCGCAGTCGCCGTCCCCGGTCCCGCTCACGTCGCTCCGCCTGCGGCCGTTGCTGGGCGCAGCGCGGCGGATTTGCTGCATGAAGCGCGCGGCCGCGAGCGGGCCGCCTGTATCCCTGAAGCCATACGCTGCTACGAAGGCGCCATCTCGGCGGCGGAGCGGAGCGGTGAGAAGCCGATCCTCGCCGAGGCGTTGCGGCGGCTCGCCGTCGTCATGCATCACCGCAACGAGTCGGCCCGGGCGCGCGAGCTGTGCAAGCGGAGCTACAGGGTCGCCTGCGATCTCAAGAACGACGTCCTGGCGGCCGAAGCGCTCAACACGCTGGGCGGGCTGGCGGTGCGCATGGGCGACGTCGAGGACGCGCGAGACAACTTCCGCAAAGCGCTGGAGCGGGGCGGTCACGCGCGCGAGCTCCGGGCGCGTGTCGAGCTGAACCTGGGCGTGCTCGCGAACATCAGAGGCGAGCTGGTCGACGCCGTCGCACACTATGAGCGCTCGGTGGAATCGTACCGCGCCACGAACGACGAGCACGGCTGCGCGACGGCGTACGTCAATCTCGGCATCGCCCATACCGACCTGCGGCAGTACGACTGGGCCGACAGCTACTTCAGCAAGAGCTTCGAAATCGCCGAGCGCGCCGGGGACGCCCACCTCCAGGGGATGTGCCTCGTGAACCACGCCGAGGCGCACTTCCTGCGCGATCGCTACGACGAAGCCCGTCGCATGGCCGAAGCGGCGCTCGCGATCTTCGATCAGCTCGACTCCCGCGCCGACAAGTCCGAAGCGTACAAGATGATCGGGATGGTGTACCGCGAAACCGGCCGTCCGGCGCTCGCGGAATCGCGCCTCCGGACTGCGATCGAGCTGGCGGTCAGTGCCGGCTCGGTGCTGAACGAAGCCGAGGCGGCGCGCGAGCTCGCGCGCCTGATGCAGGCGATGGGCCGGAACCAGGACGCGCTGACGCTGCTCAACACCGCGCACCGCCTGTTCGGCCGGCTCGACGCGCGCGTCGACCTCGTGCACGTCGGCGGCAAGGTGTCGGAGCTCGAGACGACCTACTTCGATGTCGTGCGCGAGTGGGGGCAGTCGATCGAATCGGCGGACAGCTACACGTTCGGCCATTGCGAACGCGTCGCGCAGAGCGCCCTCGCCGTCGCCCGCGGGCTGGTGCTCGATGAAACCGCCCAGACGGCGATCCGCCTCGGCGCCTATCTCCACGATCTGGGGAAGGTGCGGGTGCCGCACGAGATCCTGAACAAACCGGGTCCGCTGACGCGCGAGGAGTTCGAGGTCGTGCAGATGCACCCGATCTGGGGCCTCGAGCTGCTCGCCGCCGTGGAATTCCCTTGGGACCTGAAGCCCATCATCCGCTGGCACCACGAGCGCTACGACGGCACGGGCTATCCCGACCGGCTGCGCGGCGACGAGATCCCGGTCGCGGCACAGATCGTAGGGATCGTGGATGTCTACGACGCGCTGACGACCGCGCGCTCGTATCGCCCGGCGATGTCACACGACGCAGCGATGGTGGAAATCGAGAAGTGTCGCGGATGGTGGTCCGCGGCTGTCTACGACGCCTTCTTGAATTCTAGAGTAGCAGCGCTTCCACTCGATACGCGTGCAGCCGTCGCATAAAGGCACGGTAGGTGTTTGACAGGTCGCTGGCCCAGGGGTAGCCTGGAACCTGGAGCCGGGAGACGGCCGTGAATCGCGAGCGGTGGGAAAAGGTAAAGGAACTGTTTGGGTCTGCCATTGAGTTAGACCCCAGCCAGAGAAGTGCCTTCCTGCGCGAAGCGTGCGGCGCAGATAAAGCTCTCCGCGCCGAGGTCGAATCACTCCTTGCTTCATACGATCCCACAGAAGTCTTCGGCGCCGCCTCCCCCCCCTCACTCGACCGCCCACGCGTCCCGGAAATACTGATCGGCCGACGCCTCGGTTCCTATCAAGTCCTGCACGAGATCGGACATGGTGGGATGGCGGTCGTTTACGCGGCCGTGCGTGCGGACGACGAGTATCGAAAGCGGGTGGCCATCAAAGTCGTGCTGCCTGGCCTCGACAGCGAGGACATTTTGCGCCGCTTCCGCAACGAGCGGCAAACGCTGGCGACGCTCGAGCATCCCAACATCGTCAAGCTCCTCGACGGCGGGACCACGGAGCAGGGCCTGCCCTATCTCGTCATGGAGTACATCGAAGGACTACCGATTGACCAGTACTGCGTGAGTCGCAAACTGTCCGCAAATGAGCGTCTACAACTGTTCCGGGTCATTTGTGCAGCCATCCAATACGCGCATCAGAACCTGGTTGTCCACCGTGATCTGAAGCCCAGCAACATCCTCGTCACCACCGCCGGGATACCGAAGCTGCTCGATTTCGGCATTGCGAAGCTCTTGAATCCCGAATCCGCGGCGCAGACCCTGCTCACGCTGCCTCAGATGCGGCCGATGACCATCGATTACGCGAGCCCCGAGCAGTTCCATGGCCAGCCGGTGACGACCGCAACCGACGTCTACTCGTTAGGAGTAGTGCTCTATGAGCTCTTGACGGGGTACCTGCCGTACGATCTGGCGGGCCGCAGTCCGCTCGAAATGGAGCAGATCGTCAGCGATGTGGAGCCAGAAAGACCCAGCACGGCGGTTGAACGGATGGCAGCAATGATCCCCAGCGACACACTGCGCGGTGATCTCGACAACATCATCCTAATGGCGCTCCGCAAAGAGCCCCAGCGGCGTTACGCGTCAGTCGAACAACTGTCGGAGGACATCCGCCGTTATTTGGAAGGCCTGCCGGTGAGCGCGCGGACGCCGACGCTGCGCTATCGCAGCTCCAAGTTCATCCGTCGCCACAAGCTGGGCGTCGCCGCAGTCACGACCGTCGGCGTCGCGTTGTTACTGGGGATCGTGCTGACCACGCACGAGGCCCGCGTGGCCGAGCGCCGATTCCAGGACGTGCGCCAGCTGGCGAATGCCCTGCTCTTCAAGGTGGAACCGGCGGTGAAGGATCTCCCCGGAGCCACACCGGTGCGGCAGGTGATCGTACAAGAAGCGCTGAAGTACTTGGACGGCCTCGCAGCAGAGGCAACCGGAGATGCCGCGCTGCAGGCCGATCTGGCCGAAGCTTACCTGGCGGTAGGGGAAGTCCAGCATGCCGGATATCGCGCGAGCTTGGGAGATGCGACCGGGGCGCTTGAGAGCTATCACAAGGCGGGGACCATTGCTGCCGGGCTCGCCCGCGCGCACCCCAATAACCTCGCCGCAAAACGCTACCTCGCACGGAGCGAGCAAAAAATCGGCGAAGTCTTGCTCGTCACCGGTCACGCGGCCCCGGCGGTCGACAGCCTCCGAGCAGCGATTGCCCTCTTTGGCACCGTCGCCGCAGCTGAGCCCGGCGACACGGCGACCGCCTTTCGCCTTGCGGATTGCTACAATGCGCTTGGCGACGGGCTGGGAAACGAGTCGATCACGAACAATCGGGGAGACACAGAAGCGGCGTTGGCAAATTATCAGAAATCGCTCGCTGCCTACGAACGCCTGGCAACCACCTACCCGAGCAATCGACACTTCCGGTCCGGGGTCGCAGTGGCAAACGCCAAGATCGGAGACGTGCACGTCGCGCGCGGTGACTCGACCGGCGCGTTGGAGAGTTACCGAAACGCATTGGCCGCGTACGACACCCTGTCTCGAGCCGAGCCGAACAACGCGCAGTTCCGCGGCAACCTCGCGGCGATCATTGGCCGGATTGGACACGCTCGCGACCTCGCCGGCAACAAGGCCGCTGCACTCGCGGACTTCCGTCGCTCACTCGACGTGCACGTGGCTGTGGCCGCGGCGGATCCCAGCAATGTCAAGGCGCAGGAAGGGTTGTGGAATGCGTACTTCGATCTCGCGAAGTGGTTGGAGGGATTCGATCGTCGAGAAGCAGCGAAGAACTATCGGCTAGCCCTTGGCGTCATCGAGACGCTCTCCACCGCGCAGCCGTCGAACTTGCAAGTTCGGGTCAAACTTGCTGCGACATTGCTCCGGCTCGGTGACCTACTCGAAAAGGGCGACGATCGGCAAGCAGGTCAGCGCTTCATCGCGCGGGGTATGGGTATCGAAAGGAATTTGGCGGACAGATCAGATGCGTCTCCCGGGGAGCTCGAGGACTACGTGACTACGATGCTGAGCTGCAAGCCGGGCCATCCGTGTGACGGGACATCAGCATTGCCCTATGCAACTCGGGCAGTTCAGCTCACAGAGCAGACCGATCCCCAGAGTCTCGAGACGCTCGCGTTGGCCTACTTCGAGGCGGGCGACCGAGCCCGCGCCGTCGCAACCGAGGAGAAGGCCATCGCGCTGGTCACTTCCCCTGACGCTCGTGCCCCCTACGAAGCGCAGCTGGCGAGGTTCCGGAAGACATCGAGGCCGCGTTAGCGCGGTTGCCGTACTTCCCGAGTCAACCAGGCCTTCGCGCTCATCCACTCGCGCTTGACCGTCGCGGGCGAGATGCCGAGCGCCTCGGCTGTCTCTTCCACCGTCAATCCACTGAACACGCGCAGCTCGACGATCTGCCCCTGCCGCGGATCCAGCGCCGTAAGCCGGGTGAGCGCGTCGTCCAGGGCTAACACGTCGTCCGACCGCTCCTGCGCAGCTACTACTACGTCATCCAACGAGATCTTGAATGCGGGTCCACCGCGCTTGGCTGCGTGATGACGCCGGGCATGGTCGACGAGAATGCGGCGCATGGCCTGCGCGGCCACACCGAAAAAGTGGGCACGGTTCTGCCACGTAACCCCCCTCTGATCCACGAGCCGCAGGTAGGCCTCGTGGACCAATGCCGTAGCCTGGAGAGTGTGATCGGAGCGCTCTCTTCGCAGGTAGCGGCGGGCGAGGCTCCGCAGCTCCGCGTAGACAAGGGGCATCAGCCTATCTATTGCGTGCTCATCACCCTTGCCCCAAGCCTGGAGAATTCGCGTGACCTCTCCCGCCGTGTGTGTGGTCACGGGCCGATTCTAGTGCTGCGATCAGGAGCCTGCAAACCCTCGGCCGGGCTGTGAGCCGTTCTCGGGGCCTTTTGCGCGTTACTTGGGTGACAGCAGCCAGACCGACCACAAACCTCGGATGAGGAGATGACCATGTCGACATCGACCTTGAAAACACGGGCTGTCGTACTCTTGCTGGGTGCCACGTTAGCGTGCGGTGTGAGACCTGCCCAAACGCAGTACTCCCCTGCTGCACGCCAAACGCTGGTCGCCATGCTCAACGGAGCCCCGCCGTACGAACAGCGGCTCATCATGAACGCCATTTGGTCACTTGGCCCCCGGCGTGCGGAAATGGAGCTCCGCCAGATCAGCGCCATGGCGCCCGCCGTGCGGCAGGCGATGGCCCACCTCGTCACGCAGATCCTGCAGGGCCTACCGCAACAAGACCACCAGATGTTCATCAACGGGGTGTTCGACGTATCGCCCGAGGAGACGCAGTTCGTCCAGCGGGTCGCGGGGCCTATCTTCCAGCAGGTCGGCCAGGACGATATCGCTACAAGAATGATCGCGGGTTACGGAGGGGACATCCGGACGATGCAGGCGAACGGATTCCAACAGACCCAGACCTTCCTGGGGCAGCAAGCGGAAGGGTGGTCGGGGACGCTTGGTGTGACCACGCAATTCCGAGGCAACTCGGGCTGGCGCGGGGAAGGTTATACGCCGTCTGTAGGGATGCAGATGTATCGGTGCGGTGCATACAACGTCCTACTCCCCAACAACGGCTTGCCATCCGTCGGTTGCGAACAGGTTTACACGCGTTAACGTGGTTGCTCTGAGGACGTGACCCTCGAGGCTTGGCAGGTCACGTCCTCTGCTTTACAGTAGCAGCGCCTCCACGCGATACGCGTGGACCATCTTCGCGCGCTGCGACCATCCAAACACCGTAAACCGGCCGTCTTGAGAAGCGACGAGCGCGAGCGAGTCGCGCTGCTCGTGGATGAACTGGGCTGCCGACAGATGTCGCGTCCCCCCCAGCTCCGACGCATGCACCGTGACCGGCGTGTGACCGAGAATCGGCTCGCGCACTAGCACGCCCTCCACGAATGGGCCGGACTCCGTCCGCCCGATCTTCGCGCCGAAAGCGAGCACATCCCAGCGATCGCTCAGCACCACGGCGCCGTCTACGGCAGTCAACCCGCCGATCGCATCCGTGGCGTCCTTGAATGCGCCCCCCCCGTCGCGCGAGCCGCTGCGCACCAAGTCGCCGAGTTTCGAGAATGGTGGTGCGACCGTGTAGGGGACCGAGACGATCGATTTGCGCCACGACGCCGTCCCGTGCGGCACCACAAGCAATGAGCCGCCATGGCCGTGCGCGCGCATCGAGAGCGCGAGCGGCAGCAGCACGTTGTCGGAGTTGCCGGACGCGGGGTCGAAGCCGAGCAGGGTCGTGACGAAGTCCGGGCACTCCGACGCCAGGGTGCCCTCGGCGTCGACGATCTTGATCACGTCGCCCTCGAGCACCGCGACGTTCGCGAATTTGCCCTCGGGTTCGGCGCGCCGGTGCTTGATCACGAGCAAACCAGGCTCGATCACCTCCACGACAAAACACAGCGGCGGGATCGTCCGCGTCGCGCCCCACACCACTAAGTCTCCGCCATTCCTCCAGACGCCGAGGTGGATGCCGGGCCGTTCGACCGCGGGTGAGAGCTTTGTGAGGTTGGCCGGGTCGAGGGGCAGCGGCCGCTCGACAAACAGCGCCGTGCCGCCGGCCTCCGGGGGGAGGTAGGCGAGCGAGATCGTCGGCTCGCGGCCTTCCTCGCGCCGCAGGCTCGCCCAAAAGGCGGCGTTGATGATGCGCTCGATCGTGGGGGCGTCCGGGACTTCGGACTTTAACCCCGTGCGCTCGATGTGGCGGCGGAAGTGCTGCTCGACGGTGGTTGCGACCGACTGCGCGGGCGGATAGGCTAGCCTGTCCATATACAGAAACTACTCTGCTCGGGGGGACCTGTGCTGATGATCGTCCTGCGCTTTGCCCACGTCGTGTCCGGTGCGTTGTGGGTCGGGATGTTCGGCTTCATGACCTTCTTCCTCATGCCCGTGTTCGCCGACGTCGGTCCCGATGGCGCCAAGGTGCAGGCGGCGCTGGTCAAGCGCCGAATTCCGGTCATCATGCCCGTGATCGCGCTCGTCACCCTGGTGTCCGGGTTCTGGCTGTATCAGCGATTGTCGGGCGGAGCGATCGGGGCGCTGCTGAAGACGCCGATGGGTCTGGCATTCGGGTTGGGAGGTCTGGCGGCGCTGCTCGCATTTGTAGCGGGGATCGGTCTCGCCCGGCCCATCATGATGCGCAGCATGAAGCTGGCGGAACAGATGACGACGGCGTCGCCCGCGGATCGGTCCTCGATCATGGCTGAGATGCAG
>WNGG01009238.1_pt1 | contig 23938 bp, 21 predicted proteins | sample 5400661 | NCBI WGS metagenome assembly WNGG01 (sample SAMN13153372, study PRJNA577476) | soil metagenome | isolation source: 100 cm soil or saprolite under Garry oak tree replicate 1 | place: USA:California | collected 2016-06-15
GGGTGCGTCTCGAAGACCATCTCCTCGTCCAGCTCTCCGACGCGCCGGGAGGTCTTGCCCGGAGGCTCGCCGAGCAGGAACACGCCGTAGAGGCCCCGGTCGGGGATGGTCCCGCCGTTCACCACCGCGACGCGCGCGGCTCCCTCGCGGGCGCGCACCGTGCCGGCGACGCGGTCCCAGGAGAGCCGCGCCTTCAGCTCGGCGAACTCGTCCGACGGATAGCGCCCGCTGAGCATGTCCAGCACGCCGTCGAAGGAGGGCCGCGGCAGCTCGGCGAACGGCGCCGCCCGCCGGACCAGCGCGTACAGCTCGTCCACCTTCCACGGCCGCTCGGCGCAGGCCGCGACGATCTGCTGGGCGAGCACGTCCAGCGGATTGCGCGGATAGAACGTTTCCTCCACCTGCCCCGCCGCCATCCCCTGGGCGGCCGCCGCGCTTCCGAGCAGATCGCCGCGGTGCTTGGGGAAGACGATCCCCCGCGGCACTCCGCCGACCTGGTGCCCGGCGCGCCCGATGCGCTGCAGGCCGGAGGCGATGGACGGCGGCGCCTCGATCTGCACCACCAGGTCGACGCTGCCCATGTCGATTCCCAGCTCCAGCGAGCTGGTCGCGACGATGCAGGGAAGCTCGCCCTTCTTCAGCCGCTCCTCGATCTCGGCCCGCTTCTCCCGCGCCACGCTGCCGTGGTGCGCGAGCGCGATCTCGGTCCCGGCCAGCTCGTTGAGCGCGCCCGCCAGCCGTTCCGCGAGGCGGCGCGAGTTGACGAAGATCATGGTGGAGCGGTGCGCGCGGATCAGCTCCACCAGCCGCGGGTGGATGGAAGGCCAGATCGACCGCCGCTGCCCGCCTCCCACCGGGCCCGAGGGCAGCTCCTCGAGCTGGCCGATCTGCCGCATGTCCTCGACCGGCACCTCGACGCGGAGGTCGAACTGCTTCTTGCTTCCGGCGTCGACCACCTCCACGGGCCGGGCACGCCATTTCTTCCCCGAGAGCTCGCCCCCGCCGAGCAGGCGCGCCACCTCGTCCAGCGGGCGCTGCGTGGCGGAGAGGCCGATGCGCTGCAAGGGCTCGCGCCCGCCGCGCAGCGCCTCCAGCCGCTCGAGCGAGAGGAAGAGGTGCGCGCCGCGCTTGCCGGTGACCATGGCGTGGATCTCGTCCACGATCACGGTCTCGACCGAGCGCAGGGTCTCGCGCGCCTGCGAGGTGAGTATCAGATACAGGGACTCCGGAGTGGTGATGAGCACGTCGGGCGGCGCGCGGAGCATCTGCGCCCGCTCGCTCGCCGGCGTGTCGCCGGTGCGGACGCCCACCCGTGGCAGGTGGAAGGAGGCGCCCGTCCGCTCGGCCTCCGCCGCGATGCCGGCGAGGGGCGCGCGCAGGTTGCGCTCCACGTCGACCGCCAGCGCCTTGAGGGGCGACACGTAGAGGACCCGGCACCGCGCGCCCTTTTCCGGGGCCGGCGTGAACATCAGCTTGTCGATCGCAGTCAGAAAGGCTGCGAGCGTCTTCCCGGACCCGGTCGGCGCGAGGAGCAGGGTGCTCCTTCCCGACAGGATGGGAGGCCAGCCGAGCACCTGCGCGCGGGTGGGAGAGGCAAAGGAGGCCTCGAACCAGCCCCTTACGGGCGGCCTGAATTCGCTGGGTCGGGAAGTCCGCAACGTTTCCGCGCCGTTGCGCTACATGTGGCCGGCGTCCGAGAGTGAACGATGCGTCATAACGCCGCGAACCGAAATCAGCAACAGAACCGCGCGTTGTGCATCAAAGAAGGCGTCGGTGAGACAATGGCAGCTCGGGGGTCTTCCAGGGGGTCGGGATCGTTGGAAGGGCTCGGGCGTTGTAGGCAGCATTAGGGGGAAAGGAAGGAACGGAGAGAAATGCGCGACCGCAGCGAGTTCGATGACCTTGCGCCGCTGATCAAGCTGATCAGGGCCCATCCCCCGTTCGACCGGGAGACGGAGCTCAAGGTCACTCGGCGCGCCCGCAAGGGCGACAAGCGCGCGCAGGAGCAGCTGGTGGTCCACAACCTGAGCCTGGTCATCTCGGTGGCGCGCAAGTTCATGGGGCGCGGCGTCCGGCTGGAGGACCTGGTCCAGGAAGGGAACTACGGGCTGCTCAAGGCCATCGAGCACTTCGACCCGGAGAAGGGGAACCGCTTCTCGACCTACGCGGTGTGGTGGATCCGCGCGTACATCACGCGCTGCCTGAAGGACGGGCCCAGCGCGGTGCGCCGGACCATGCCCAACGGCGGCCTGCCGCCGCGGGACATCTCGCTGGAGGAGTCGCTGGACCCCGAGGGCGAATCGACCCACCTCGACCGGCTGAGCGACGACGGCCCGACGCCGGACGAGCAGATCATCCGCGCCGAGCGCCAGGAGAACGTGCGCAACGCCCTCGGGCGGGTGCGCAAGCGGATGGGCGAGCTGGCGTGGGACATCTTGAGCGACCGCCTGACGCAGGACGATCCGCGGACGCTGGAGGACCTCGGCAAGCAGTGGGGCCTCTCGCGCGAGCGCGTCCGGCAGGTGGAGAAGAGCACGCGCAACTTCCTCAGCCGGTACCTGGCCGACTTCGAAGAGGCGGCCTAGTCGCCGCCGATAGGGCGGCGCTACGCTTTTAGAGCGGCGGCGAGGTGGCGAGGAGAAGGGCGCGAATGGAGGCGCGTTCCCGGAAAGGGGACGCGCCTTTCGTTTTTTTTGCGGCCCGTTTCCTTCCCGGAAGCGCGGATCCGGGCTACCACCGCCCGATGCGCCGCCTCGTCCTCGCGACCGTCCTGCTCGCGTCCGCCTGCGCCCGCGACGCGCGCCCGGAGCAGAAGCCGGGGAAGCTCGTCCCCGCCCTGCTGGTCGGCTGCGCGATCGAGTCTCCCTCCGCCAAGGCGGGAGGCGCCTCGCTTCCCGACATGTCCGCCGACTTCCAGGTCGATGCGCGCGGCAAGGTGCGCGAGGTCCATATCCAGGGGGGCGGCCCTTCTTACGCGAAGGCGCTCAAGCGCCACCTGGAGTCGTGCGAATACCAGCCGGCGACGAAAGACGGGAGACCGGTGGCCACTCGCCGCGCGGCCTTGTATGGGGGGTACCAGTAGCTCCCCGAGGTAGTCCGCATCGGCCCAGCTGTCTGTGTTCCATTGTGGGGAAACCTCCGCACCAAGGGTACGCATCCACCACCCCGGCCTGTGCTACCAAGGCATGGGATGGCGAAGGTGCCACAAGGGTCCGCGGCGGTCCTCCCGGACGATGCGCTGCCCATCACCCGGCGGCTGAGCGTCGTCGCCGAGCGCTTCGAGGAAGGCCTGCGCCCGCGCGTGGGCAAGCTGCTGCAGGCCGCCAAGGAGGCCACCCGGCAGCTCGCCGAGGTCGACCTGGTGCGCTTCGAGGCGGACGCGGAGGAGGGCACCCACTCGCTCGCCGTCTGGGAGGAAGTCGCCCCGGTGATGGGCCAGACGGTGGAGAGCGTCAACCGCCTGATCGCGGTGGCCAACCAGGTCTTCCCGCCGCCGGACCAGCCGGATGCCCCCGACAACCTGGACGAGGCGTTCGGCCCCTCCAGCGGACAGCCTCTCCCCGAGGTGGAGGTGGTCGAATCGCAGGAGCAGGGCATTGCGCGTACCGTCTTCGCCATCTGCGGCGTCCTGCGCCAGGACGTGGCGCGGCTCGGCGAGCGGCTACGGAACCCCGCCGTCGTCGCCGACCCCTGGAACCTGATCGCCGACCTGCTCGAGTTCCGCGGCCGGCTGCGCGCGGGGATCGGCGAGATGATCTTCGACGTCGCCGCCCGGGTCGACGAGCTGACCCGCGCGGACATCGTCCCCGGATACGCCGAGGACCTGGTCCAGGCGGTGCTGGTGCGCCAGGCCGCCACCAACCTCGCTTTCCTCTTCCGCGGGCACGCCAAGCGCATCGCGCAGGCGCCGGAGGACCGGATCGCCGCCGCGTTGCAGGACGCTCTGCGCGACCTGCACGCCTTCACCCGCACGCGCGCGCTCCAAGCCCTGCGCACGTACGACAAGCGGATCTTCTTGGAGGCGCGCGCGCAGATGCACCAGCTCGCCCGCGAGAAGGCGCCCCGCGCGCGCGAGATCAAGCAGGCGGCGGAGAACGTGGCGCGGTTCCTGGAGTCGCTCTCGGTGATCAGCCGGCGCGAGAACCTGCGCCTTCACGACCGCGAGCAGCTCGCGGCGTCGGGCCGCGCGCTGGAGCTGGCGCGCCAGCGGCTCGCCCAGCCGCCCCGCGCGCGGATCGCGCTCCTCGAGGCGGTCCGCGCCGCGTCGGCGCTCTACGGGCGCGACGCGCAGCTCGACCCCTACCTGCGCGCGCAGCGCCTTTTCCCCGCCGACTGGCTGGCCGATCCCGAGCTGCCGGCCGAGATCGAGCGCCTCGCCGGGCTGCTCGGCGCCGTGTCGCCGCCGTAGATCACCACCCTTGACGGCGCGCGGCCTTGCAGGCACAAGCCGGCGCTGCCCAGCACTCCCGCGGCCCGCCGCGTATCTCGAGGAGCCGACATGAAGCGATTCGCCGCTCTGTGCCTTGCCGCCGCGCTGCCGTTCGCCGCCCGGGCCGACGAGGGCATGTGGACGTTCGACAACTTCCCCAGCGCGAAGGTGGCGAAGAAGTACGGCTTCAGCCCCGACTCGAAGTGGCTCTCCGAGGCGCAGCTCTCCTCGGTGCGGCTGGCGGGGGGCTGCTCGGGCTCGTTCGTCTCGCCCGAGGGGCTGGTGATGACCAACCACCACTGCGCGCACAGCTGCATCGAGCAGCTCTCCACCAAGGAGAAGGATTTCGTGAAGGAGGGCTTCTACGCGGCGACGCTCGCCCAGGAAGTGAAGTGCCCGGAGATCGAGCTGAACCAACTGGTCGGGATCACCGACGTGAGCAAGCGGATGCACTCCGCGACCCAGGGCCTCGAGGGCCAGAAGTTCGCCGAGGCGCAGCGGGGCGAGATGGCGAACATCGAGAAGGAGTGCGCCGGCGACGACGAGAAGGTCCGCTGCGACGTGGTGACGCTGTACCAGGGCGGAATCTACGACCTCTACAAGTACAAACGCTTCCAGGACGTGCGGCTGGTCTTCGCCCCCGAGCTGGCCATCGCGTTCTTCGGTGGCGACCCGGACAACTTCAACTTCCCCCGGTACGATCTGGACGTCTCGTTCGTCCGCGCCTACGAGAACGACAAGCCGGCGAGGACCGAGCACTACTTCAAGTGGTCGATCACCGGCGCGAAGGAGGGCGATCTCACCTTCGTCTCCGGGCACCCGGGCGGCACCGACCGTGAGCTGACGCTCGCGCAGCTCAAGTTTCAGCGCGACGTCGCCCTGCCCGAGGCGCTCTTCGCGCTCGCCGAGTACCGCGGCGCGCTCACCATGTACACCAAGCTCGGCGCCGAGCAGCACCGCACCGCCGAGGCGGAGCTGTTCGGGATCGAGAACAGCTACAAGGCGCTCAAGGGCCGCTACGAGGCGCTGATCACCGACACGCTGTGGAACGAGAAGGCGCAGCGGGAGCAGAAGCTGCGCGCCACGGTGAAGAAGGACCGCGGCATGCAGAAGCAGTACGGCGCCGCCTGGGACATGGTGGCCAAAGCGGTCGACGAGTACAAGCCCAGGCGCAAGGAGTACCAGTTCGTCGAAGGCGCCTCGCCCGGGCGCCCCAGCGGGTTCCGCTCGCGCTACTTCACCCTCGCGAAGACGCTGGTGCGGGCCGCGGAGGAGCTGGGCAAACCGAACGAGAAGCGGCTGCGGGAGTTCCGCGATTCGAACCTTCCGGCGGTGAAGCAGGCCCTCTTCTCCGCCGCGCCGATCTACGACGAGTTCGAGACGTTCCGCCTCAGCTACAGCCTGGTCAAGCTGCGCGAGGAGCTGGGCGCCGACCACCCGTTCGTCAAGAAGGTGCTGGGGAAGAAGTCGCCACAGGAATTGGCCCAGGAGCTGATCGCCGGCGCCAAGCTGAAGGACGTCGAGCTGCGCAAGAAGCTGTGGGAGGGCGGCAAGACCGCCGTGGACGCTTCGGACGACGCTTTCGTCCAGCTCGCGAAGCTCACCGATCCGGATGCACGCGCCGTGCGCAAGTGGCACGACGAGGTGATCGAGCCGCCGGAGAAGAAGGGCGCGGAGCTGATCGCGAAGGCGAAGTTCCAGGTGGAAGGGACGAGCAGCTACCCCGACGCGACCTTCACCCTGCGCCTGAGCTACGGCTCGGTCGAGGGGTACGAGGAGAAGGGCCGCCGCGTGAACCCGATCACCGCGATGGGCGGCGCCTTCGAGCGCGCCACCGGCCGCGAGCCGTTCGCGCTGCCGAAGAGCTGGCTGGTCGCCAACCAGGACGGGCGGATCAACCTCGGGACGCCGTTCGACATGGCCACCTCGAACGACATCATCGGCGGGAACTCCGGATCGCCGGTGTTCAACAAGAACCTGGAGGTCGTCGGCCTCATCTTCGACGGGAACATCCAGTCGCTGGGCGGCGAGTACGGATTCGACCCGACGGTGAACCGCGCCATCTCGGTCTGCAGCCCCGCGCTGCTCGAGTCGCTCGACCGCATCTACGGCGCGAAGCGGATGGTCGCCGAGCTGAAAGGCGGCGCGAGCCAGGCTGGGCTGAGATAGCCGATACGGAGGACCAGCAGCGCCGCCCTATCCGGCGGCGGCTGGCCCGTCCATTGACCGCGCGCGCCCCCGTCGTTAGTGTCCTGACCCCCTCAGGAGAAGCAGCCATGCGCGCAGAATGGGTCGAGAGCCGGCGCGGCCGTGCGAACGTCACGCAGATGCACTTCGCGCGGCAGGGCGTGGTCACGCAGGAGATGCAGCACGTCGCCCGCCGCGAAGGCTTGCCCGCGGAGCTGGTGCGGAGCGAGGTCGCCCGCGGCCGGATGATCATCCCGGCCAACGTGAACCACCCCGAGCTGGAGCCGATGGCGATCGGCATCGCGGCGAAGTGCAAGATCAACGCGAACATCGGAAACAGCCAGATCGTCAGCGACGTGGACGGCGAGCTGGTCAAGCTGCGCGCTTGCCTCAAGCACGGCGCCGACACCGTGATGGACCTCTCCACCGGCGGCGACATTCCGCACATCCGCGACGTGCTCCTGCGCCACAGCACCGTCCCTCTGGGCACCGTGCCCACCTACGAGGCCATCGAGCGCGTCAAGCGCGTCGAGGAGCTGACCGCGCGCGACCTGCTGGACATCGTCGAGGAGCAGGCGAAGCAGGGCGTGGACTACATGACCATCCACGCGGGGATCCTGCGCGACTTCCTCCCGCTCGCGCAGCACCGCATCACCGGCATCGTCTCGCGCGGCGGCGCCCTGATGGCCCAGTGGATGATGGCCAAAGGCCTGGAGAACCCCTGGTACACGCACTTCGACGACCTGTGCGAGATCTTCAAGGCGTACGACGTGAGCTTCAGCCTGGGCGACTCGCTGCGGCCCGGCTGCCTGGCCGACGCCTCCGACGAGGCGCAGTTCGCCGAGCTGCGGGTCCTGGGCGAGCTGACCCGCCGGGCCTGGGAGCACGACGTGCAGGTGATGATCGAAGGCCCTGGCCACGTCCCGATGGACCAGATCGAGATGAACATGAAGATCGAGCAGGAGGTCTGCCACGAGGCGCCCTTCTACGTGCTGGGTCCCTTGGCCACCGACATCGCGCCCGGCTACGACCACATCACCAGCGCCATCGGCGCGGCGCTGGCCGGCTGGCACGGCGCCTCGATGCTCTGCTACGTCACGCCCGCCGAGCACCTCTCGCTGCCCAACGCCGAGGACGTCCACCAGGGGATCATCGCCTACAAGATCGCCGCGCACGCGGCCGACGTGGCGCGCCAGCGGGCCGGAGCGCGCGACCGCGACGACGCGCTCTCCCGCGCCCGCTACGCCTTCGACTGGCGCGAGCAGTTCCGGCTGTCGCTCGACCCCGAGGCGGCCCAGGCGAAGCACGACGAGACGCTGCCGCACGACGCCTTCAAGACGGCCGAGTTCTGCGCCATGTGCGGCCCGAAGTTCTGCTCGATGAAGGTGCACACGCACCTGGCCGACAAGGACCTCCCGGCCGTCACCGAGCGCGCCGACGCGCAGCTGGTCGCCGAGTCGCTGGCGTTCGCCCGGCGCTCCGCGATTCCGCGCACCGGCAGCGTCGCGCAGCCTTCGCCAGTCGCGCTCGGCCGCAAGGCGTCGCCGGCCGGGGCGGCCGCAGCGGGCGCGGCGCTCGCCAAGGCCGAATGAGCGAAGCCCAGGTCGTCCCGCCCGACCTGGCCATCGAGACGCACGCGCTGACCCGCCGGTTCGGCGCGCAGCTGGCGGTGGACTCGATCGATCTGCGCGTGCGGGCGACGCGGCCGAGGTCAAGCGCCGGATCGGCGTGGTGCCCGACGGCATGCTGCTGTTCGACCGGCTCACCGGGCGCGAGCACCTCCTCTTCGTCGCGCGGCTCTTCGGGCTGTCGCGCGCCGAGGCCGGGCGCCGCGCCGACGAGCTGCTGGAGGCGATGGAGCTGGCGCAGGACGCGCGCAAGCTGATCGCGGACTACAGCTTCGGGATGAAGAAGAAGCTCGGCCTCGCGGCGGCCCTCATCCACGGGCCCGAGCTGCTGTTCCTCGACGAGCCGTTCGAAGGCGTGGACGCGGTGGCCAAGCAGTCGCTCACCGCGCTGCTCTCGGGCCTGGTGCGGCGGGGCAGGCTGACGGTCTTCCTCACCTCGCACGTTCTGGAGGTGGTGGAGCGGCTCTGCACCCACCTCGGGGTCATCCACAAGGGCCGCCTGGTGGCGCAAGGGACGCTGCGCGAGGTGGTGGGGGAGGCCCCGTCCCTGTCGGACGCGTTCGTCCAGCTCGTGGGCGAAGGGCGCGGCGGCCCTCGTGCGCTGAGCTTCCTGCCGTGATCGGGCGGCAGGCCGGCGCGCTGATCTGGCTGCGCGCGACGCTCTGGCGGCGCCGCCTCTTCCAGCAGCGCCAGTGGGGCCGGCTGGCCATCTCGCTCCTCGGGATCGGCACGGGCGCCGTGCTCAGCGTGTCCATGGCGTTCCTGCTCGTCCAGTACGGCGAGCAGCTGCGCAACCGCCCGCAGCTCGTGGCGGAGCAGGGAGGCGCGCTGGCGCTCTTCGCGACCTGGCTCACCTCGGCGCTGCTCGCGCGCGTCTGGTTCGCGTTCCTTCCCCGCGGGCAGACGCCGTTCCTCGATCCGCGGCGCTTCCTCGCCTTCGCCGTGCCCGCGCGGCTGGTGTCGGCGCTCAACTTCGCCGCGCAGCTCCTCGATCCGGCGTGGCTCTTCTTCTGGCCCATCCTGGCGGGAATCGCCTGGGCGGCGGGACGGCTGCCCGGAATGCCCGGCGCCGGCGCGCTGCTCTGCGCCGAAGCGCTGAGCGTCTGGGCGGTGGCGGGCGTCCTCCACCTCGCCGCGGCGATCGCCGGGGCGCTCGACTCGCGGCTCCTGCTCCGGCGCGCCTTCTCCGTCGTCCTGGCGCTCCTCGCGGCCGCGGGCGTCCAGCTCGCCACGCGCCCGGATCGTCCCGGGCTCCCGTCGGCCTTCGCGGCCGAGCACTGGAGGGCCGTCGCCTTCACCCCGCCCGGCTGGGCGGCCGAGATGGTGCGCGAGGTGGCCGCGCGCCGTCCGCTGCGCGCGCTGTTTCCGGCGCTGCTCCTCGTCCTGCTCGGCGCCGCGTGCGGCGTCCTGGCCCACAAGCTGTCGGCGCACGAGGCCCTGCGCCCCGTCGAGTCGGGCACTGCGCGCGGACCGCGGAGGAGCGCGGCGGGCTGGAGGCTGCCGCTCTTGCCGGAGTCGGTCTCCGCCGTCCTGGAGAAGGAAGCGAAGACGGTGCTCCGCATCGGCTGGCTGCAGATCGTCCTGGTCCCGATCGGATTCCTCCTGCTGCGCGCCGTCTTCCTCGACCCGCGCGGCGGGAGTTGGATCGAGCGCCGGCCGCTCCTCTTCGCCGCGGTGTACGCCCACCTGGGCGTGCTGGAACTCGCGACCAATCTCTTCGGCCGCGACTTGGACGCGGCGCGCGCCTGGTTCCTCTGGCCGGTGCCCCCGCGCACGCTGATCGCCGCGAAGAACCTGGTCGGCTACGTGCTCTCCCTCTGCATCTTCGCGGGCCTGGTCGTGGTGGCGCGCGCCACCGGGCCGGTCACGCCGGCGCAGGTGGCCATCGGGTTCTGCGCCCACCTCGCGACCTTTCCGCTCCTCGCCATGCTCGGCAACGTCGCGAGCGTCCTGTGGCCGGTGCCGGTCCGCGGGATGCGCCTGCGGCGCGTGCGCGGCTCGGGGCCCGTGGGCGCGCGGCTCGGCGCCCTGGCCGCGCTCGGCGCGGCGGCGTGGGCGCCCTGGCTCGTCTCGAGGATCACCGGTCTTCCACTCGGGATCGCGTACCTCGGTGAGGCGCTGGCCATGGCCGTGGCGTACGGCGGCGTCCTCGCCGCGTCCGCGCGCCTCCTCGAAACGCACCGGGAGCCGCTTCTCGCCGCGCTGGCCAGGGACGAGTGAACGCCTACCGCTTCTCGGGCGGCAGCGGCGTCCCGTCGGCCACCGGCTCGTCGCTGCCCGGGACGTAGTGCGGATTCTTGCGCAGGATCCCGGGTCCGCCGTCCCAGCCGAAGAGCGCGAGGATGGTGTGATAGAGGCCGACCAGCGCCATGTACAGGGCGGCCGCCGCCATCACGCCGAAGCAGACCAGCAGGCCGATCGCCCACCCGCGCGCGCTCTCCGCCGGCCCGCCCGAGACGCGGGAGCTCACGAATCCGACCAGGCAGGTGAGCACGGCGACGGTGAGCACCAGCGCGCCCGAGCGCAGCACCTTGGGCATGGTCAGACCTCGAAGCTCGCGCCGCACGAGCAGCCGCGGCGGGCGCGGGGATTCATGAAGCGGAACGAGCGCGCGTCGGCCAGGTCGATGACGGTGCCCTCGAGCATCGTCGCGCTGGAGCGATCCACGGCGACGCGCACGCCGCGGGACTCGATCAGCTCGTCCTGCGCCGAGGGCTCGGGCACGAAGTAGAGATCGTACGTCAGCCCGTTGCATCCGCCGGCCACGACCGCGATGCGGAGGAGCCAGTCCGGCACGTCGGCCTCCCGGGCGCGGGAGCGCACCGCCTCGGCCGCGCGGTCGGTCAGCGTCAACTGCATCCCGCCTGTGTACCGCCGCGGCCGGGCGCGCGCCAACGCGCTTCTCCGCCGCGTGCCTGCCCGCCTGCTGCGCCTGCGAGCGGGCGCCTGGCGTGGTCGCAAAGCGGGAAGAGGGCCCCCGGCCGGTCCGTTGTACCGGCTGTCGCTCCCTTCCCCGGACCTGGAGCGGCCCGGCGTGGGTCCAGCACCTACCTCGGCAACCCGGAAAAGGACGCGTGTTGCGACGCCTCGCTGCTGCCGCCGCCCTCTGCCTCATCGCCTCCCAGGCCCGCGCCTCCGTCCTCTGGCGCGGCGACTTCGAATCGAACGATCTGTTGCAGTGGAGCTCGGTCGACGGGCTCACCAGCCGCCTGACCGTCGTGTCCTCGCCCGTCCGCCAGGGGAGCCGTGCTCTCCGTGTCGAGCTGCGCAGCGGGGACTTCGCCAGCAACGGCAACCGCAACGAGCTGGTGCGCCAGGTGCCCGAGACCGAGGGCATGGACCGGTACTACGCCTGGAGCACCATGTTCGACGCGTCCTACCCGCTCGAGAACAAGTGGCAGGTCTTCACCCAGTGGCACCACAGCGGGTGCTGCGGCTCGCCTCCGCTGGAGCTCGACGTGTACGGCCAGACCCTCTCGCTCGACCGGAACCCGCCGAGCAACAGCGGCACCGTCGAGCTGTGGAGCACGCCTCTCGTGCGCGGGGTCTGGCACGACAGGTGAACTACCTGAAGCAGGGGCTGTACCGCGACTCGTCGATCTCCGCGGTCGGCCTCGTCTACCACGACGGAATGACGATGGGGACGACGCTCGCCGACGTGGCGCCGCAGCTCGTGCCGCCGCCGCCGCCCCCCGATGCCGGTCCACCCGACGCCGGTCCACCCGACGCCGGTCCACCCGACGCCGGTCCACCCGATGCCGGTCCACCCGCCGCCGGTCCACCCGACGCCGGTCCACCCGCGGACCCCGCCGACGGCGGGGTGACGCCGGCACGGCCCGCCCAGCCCGGGGCGCCCGTGGCGCAGTCCGGAGTCGGCTTCCCCGGCCAGGGCTGCAGCTCGGCGGGCTCGGCGGGAGGTCTGTTGATCGCCGCTTTGGCGCTGCTGCGCCCGCGCCGGCGCCAAAGCTGATCGGACGGGGGCGCGCGGCCGCGGCGGGATCAGATGCCGCGGCGGTCGCGCAGCTCCGTCAGCTCTTCCACGGTCAGCGAGACGAACGCTTCCACGCAGGCCGGATCGAACTGCGTGGCCGAGCAGCGGGCGATCTCGGCCCGCGCCTCCTCGTAGCTGACCCCGCGCCGGTAGGGGCGATCGGAGGTCATCGCGTCCAGCGTGTCGGCGATGGCGAAGATGCGCGCGCCGAGCGGGATCTCCGTCCCCTTGAGCCGGCGGGGGTACCCCCCGCCGTCCCAGCGCTCCTGGTGCGAGAGCACGATCTCCGCGGCCTGGTTGAGGAACCCGATCGACTGCAGGATCTGGTGGCCGATCTCGGGATGCTTGCGCATCTCGACCCACTCGGCCGGCGTGAGCGGGCCGGCCTTGAGCAGGATGCTGTCGGGGACTCCGATCTTTCCGATGTCGTGGAGCAGGGCGCCCCGGCCGATCTGGTCCAGGTCCTGCGCCTGGATGCCCATCTTCACGGCGATGGCGAGAGTGTAGCGGACGACCCTTTGCGAGTGGTCGCTGGTCTCGTGCTCGCGCGCGTCCAGCGCGGCGACCAGAGCGGAGAGGGTGCTGTTGTAGGCGTCGGCGGTGCGCCGCAGGGCGTCGGTCAGCTCCGCGGTCTTCTCGCGCACCCGGCGCGCCAGACCTTGGTGGTAGCGGCTGCGCGCCAGCGAGAGCTTGCGGCGGCTCTGCGCGCGCTCGATGGCGCGGACCAGATCGGTGATGCGCGGCGGCTTAAGCAGGTAGTCGGCGGCGCCGCGCTTCAGGCACTCGACGGCGTTCTCGGTGTCGCCGTACCCGGTGAGCATCACCACCGCGGCGTGCGGATTGCGCTGCAGCACCTGGTCGAGCAGCCAGATTCCGTCGTGGCCCGGCATCTTCAGATCGGAGAGCACCGTAGGGACGTCGCCCGAGGCGCGCAGCAGCTCCAGCGCCTGGTCCGCGGACGCCGCGGCGCGGACCGTGTACCCCTCCTCGCGAAGCACGGTGGAGATGACGTGGCGGACGGACGGATCGTCGTCCACCACCAGGATGGTGGAGGGTTCGTCGCCGGAGATCTGCTCGGGCTCATCGGCCGGCTGCCGCTCGGGCTGCTGGGCGGTCGGCTGCTCGTACGCCTGGACGGCGAGCGGAACGTGCAGGCTCAACATCTCACGCAAATCGATCATCGGTGGATCGGCCCCGCCCCCCGCTGGGGCCAGCTCCCTCAGTTGCAGCAACCTTCCTCAAAATTCCACGAGTAGGACAAAAGAGCCATTTTTCTTTTCTGTTCCTCCCCCGCGGGCGACCTCGATTGACAAGGCGCGCCATGGGGCGTAGCCCACTGCCGGCTCCCGCGAGAGGTGCCCCATGGCCGAGTCCGCCTCGGAACCGATGCAGAGGCCCGCAGTCCGCGCGCCGGATTCCCCACGGCCCGTCCAGGGCTCGGTCACGGCGCACGGCACGCTGGCCGTGTACGAGCCGGGCAGCGGCAAGCTGGTCGGGGAGGTGCGCGTCTCGACCGCCGCGCAGGTGCGCGAGGCGGCCGCGGCGGCGCGCGCCGCCCAGAAGGAGTGGGCCACGAGGTCGTACAAGGAGCGCGGGGGGGTGCTGTCGCGCTTCCAGCAACTGGTGCTCGACCGGGCCGACGAGCTCGCCGACCTGATCGTCCGCGAGAACGGCAAGACCCTGAACGAGGCGCTGTTCATGGAGGTGCTCCCGGTCGCGGACCTCACCCACTACTTCGCGCGCAAAGCCGAGCGGCTGCTACGGGACGAACGGCTCCCCCTGCACATGTTCCCGCACAAGAAGTCCTACCTCAGGTTCTACCCCCGCGGTGTGATCGGGATCATCTCCCCCTGGAATTACCCGTTCTCCATCCCCGCCGGCGACGTGGTGATGGCGCTCATGGCGGGGAACGGCGTGGTGGTGAAGCCCAGCGAGTTCACGCCGCTCATCGCCGAGCGGATGCGCGTGCTGCTCGAGGAAGCAGGCGTTCCCCGAGGTCTCGTGCAGGTGGTGCAGGGCAAGGGAGACGTGGGCGCGGAGCTGATCCGGAGCGGCGTCAACATGATCGTGTTCACCGGCTCGGTGCCCACCGGCCGCAAGGTGAGCGTCGCCGCCGCGGAGCAGATGATCCCCTGCGTGCTGGAGCTGGGCGGCAAGGACCCGGCCATCGTGCTGCCCGACGCCGACCTGGACACCACCGCGCTCAAGGTCGCCTGGGGCGCGTTCGCGAACTCCGGCCAGACCTGCGCGTCGGTGGAGCGCGTCTACGTCCACGAGAGCATCGCCCCGGAGTTGACCGAGAAGCTGGTGAAGCTCGCGCAGGGCCTGCGGCAGGGCGAGCCGAACAGCCACGACGTCGACGTGGGCGCGATGACCACGCAGATGCAAGTCGACGTGGTGAAGCGGCACCTCGACGACGCGCGCGCGAAAGGAGCGAAGGTGCTCGCGGGCGGCGAGGTGAAGGTGTACCCGGACGGCGGCCGATTCGTGCAGCCGACGGTCCTCACCGGCGTGACCCAGGACATGGCCATCATGCGGGACGAGACCTTCGGTCCCATGCTGCCCATCATGACCTTCCGCACCGAGGACGAAGCGGTGCGGCTGGCGAATGATTCGCCGTACGGCCTTTCCGCCTACGTGTTCACCCGCGACAGGGCGAAGGCGGACTACATCGCAAACCGGTTGCTCGCGGGCACGGTGATGCACAACGACACGCTCTACACGCACGCGGCGCCGGAGACGCCCTGGGGCGGAGTGAAGGCGAGCGGGCTCGGCCGCGTGCACGGCAAGCACGGGCTTCGCGACCTGTGCGAGGTGCGCCACGTGAACCTCGAGCGATTCAATTTCCCGGCGTTCTGGTTCTACCCGTACAGCGCCAAAGGGTACCGGCTCGGCCGGCGGGTCTACGGCACGCTGATCGGCACCTCGCTGTCGGCGCGGCTCAAGGCGCTCCTCGGCAGGTAGGGTTCCGTGGACACCGTCGGTTTCATCGGTCTGGAGGACGTGACGCTCGCGCTGCAGGCCGGCCAGGAGCTGCGCGCGCCGCTGCCGCTGGCCTCGTTGCTCCGCGATCACCTGCTCGCCGCGCTCGCCCGGGGCCGCGACGGCTGGGACTGGGCGGGGCTCGCCAGCGTGGCTCGCGAGGAGGCGGGGCTGCCGCCTCGCCGGACCTGATCTCGGCGGGCATCGGCTACGCGGAGGGCGGAAGGCTGGCGCGCGCGCTGTGGGCCGCGCTGCTGCTCGGCGAATCGATCGCGCCGCGCGCCTGGGTGGCGGCGTTCCTGGTCCTCGCCAGCGTGGCCCTCTCCCGCTGGTCGCAAGTGCACTTGCGCTCGCCTTGACAGGCCGGACCCCGGGCGCTACTTCCAGCCGCCTTTCGGAAGCCGGAGGACGCAAGTGGCCCAGTACGACGTGGCGATCATCGGAGCAGGACCGGGCGGTTACGTCGCGTCCATCCGCGCCGGGCAGCTGGGCCTCAAGACGGTGTGCATCGAGAAGGACCCGCGCCTGGGCGGGACCTGCACGCTGCGCGGCTGCATCCCGACCAAGGCCATCCTGCACACCGCCGAGCTGTACGAGAACGCGCAGGAGTCCGCCGAGCAAGGCGTCAGGGTCTCGGGCGTCGAGCTCGACATGGCCTCCGTGCTCAAGCACAAGGACTCGGTCGTCTCCAAGAGCTCCAAGGGCGTCGAGTTCCTCTTCCGCAAGAACAAGGTCGACCGCGTGCACGGTCACGCGCGGATCGCCGGACCCGGGCGCATCGCGGTCTCCGGCGGGTCGTCCGGCGATCAGATGGTGGAGGCGAAGCACGTCATTCTCGCCTCCGGCTCGGCGCCGCGGCTCATCCCGGGTCTCAAAATAGACGGCACTCGGATCCTCACCTCGGACGAGCTGCTCGAGAACACCACCGTCCCCAAGCGGCTCATCGTCCTCGGCGCCGGCGCGGTGGGCGTCGAGTTCGCCAGCGTCTACGAGCGGTTCGGCAGCCAGGTGACCATCGTGGAGATGCTGCCCCACCTCCTCCCGCTCGAGGACGAGGACATCTCCACCGAGTTCGAGAAGTCGATGCGGCGCCGCAAGGTGAAGTTCCTCACCTCGGCCAAGGTGGAGAAGGTGGAGGTCGCGGGCGAGCTGGTGAAGTGCACGGTCACCTCGCAGAAGGGCACCGAGGTACTCGAGGCCGAGGTGTTCCTCTGCGCCGTCGGGCGCCGGCCGGTGACGGAGGACCTGGATCTCGAGACGCTCGGGAAGGTGAAGCTCGAGCGCGGATTCGTGGTGATCGATCCCAAGACGCTGCTCACCGGCGAGCCGTGGCTGTCCGCCATCGGCGACGTGGTGGCGCTGCCCGGCAGGCCGCACCCGCAGCTCGCTCACCTCGCGTTCGTGGAAGGCGAGTTCGTCGCCGACCGGCTGGCGGGGCACAACCCGAAGCCGGTGAACTACGACCTGGTGCCGGGCGCGACGTACTCGGAGCCCGAGGTCGCCTCGGTGGGCCTCACCGAGAAGGCGGCGCGCGAGCGCGGCTACCAGGTGAAGACGGGCGTGTTCCCCATGTCCGCGAACGGCAAGGCGCGCATCCTCGGCGCGGCCGAGGGCATGGTGAAGGTCGTCGGCGAGGAGAAATACGACGAGGTGCTCGGCGTCCACATCGTGGGCCCTCGGGCGACGGAGATGATCGCGGAGGCGTGCTCGCTCTTGCGGCTGGAGACGACCAGCGAAGAGATGGCGCGCGTCATCCGCCCGCATCCGACGCTGACCGAGGCCATGACGGAGGCGGCCATGGCGGTGCGGGGGAAGCCGCTGCACATCTGAGAGGCTGGCGGCTTGGGGTGGGGGCTGGCGTCCCCTTGCCTCCGCGCTCTTCCGCCACGGCTTTTGCTCTTGGTCCCGGGCGCTTGCGCGCCGGCCGAAACCGGTGTGGACTGGCGATCACCTCCGGCAGGGAATGCGTCGGGCGTTCCCCTGTTGACCTGCCGGAACCCCGGAGGGCCCATGTACACGCCGACCGACTCCGAGGCCCGAGAGTGGCGCCGTTGCTCGCTGCTCGGACTGGCCGTGCTGCTGTTCTCGGTGACGGGCGAGATGGTGGTGAGCGCGCACGAGCAGCACGCCGCGCCGCGCAAGGCCGGTCATTGGCGCTGCGTGGTCGACGCGCCGGCGCGCTCGTGGAGCTTCCTGAACTACTTCATCGCGCCGCTGTCGCGCTGACGGCGCGGGGGCTCGCGCCTCCGCGTAGTTTCGGTTATGTACGGCCCCTCATGGCGGGCCTGGTCCAGATCGGGAGCGCGTCGGGCGGCGGCTGCGCCCCGCGGGCGCGCTCGCGTGATCCCAAGCCGGACTGGCTCAAGGTCCGCATGCCGGGCGGCGGGCGGTACGAGCACGTCAAGCGCACGCTGCGCGAGCTGAACCTGCACACCGTCTGCGAGGAGGCGAGCTGCCCCAACGTCGGCGAGTGCTGGGGCGGCGGCACCGCCACCGTGATGTTGATGGGCGACGTCTGCACCCGCGGCTGCCGCTTCTGCGACGTGGCTTCGGGCCTGCCGGCTCCCCTCGATCCGCTGGAGCCGCGCCACCTGGCCGAGGCGGTGGGCCGGCTCGGGCTCGACTACCTGGTGGTCACCAGCGTGAACCGGGACGAGCTGCCGGACGGGGGCGCGTCGCACTTCGCGCAGGCCATCGTCGAGCTGCGCCGCGCCGCGCCTCGCACGCTGGTCGAGGTGCTCACGCCGGATTTCCAGGGCGACGCGGCGGCGCTGGACATGATCGTCGACGCGCAGCCGACCGTGGCCGCGCACAACGTGGAGACGGTCGAGCGGCTCACGCCGCGCGTGCGCGACCGGCGCGCCGCGTACCGGCAGTCGCTCGAGGTCCTGGCCCACTACAAGCGCGGCGGGATGAGGACCAAGTCGTCCATCATGCTCGGCCTGGGCGAGCAGCGCGGCGAGGTGCTCCAGGCGATGCGCGACCTGCGCTCGGCCGGCTGCGACATCCTCACGCTCGGCCAGTACCTGCGCCCCAGCGAGAAGCACCTGCCCGTCGAGGAGTACGTCCGGCCCGAGGTCTTCCGCGACCTGGAGCAGGAGGGCGTGGAGCTGGGGTTCAAGTTCGTCGCCGCCGGCCCTCTGGTGCGCAGCTCGTACAAGGCGGGCGAGTTCTTCGTCCAGCGCTGGGTCGAGGAAGGCCGGAAGGTCGCGTCGCAGTAACCTGAAGCCGCGAGCCGCAAGCAGCAAGCCGGGTCCAGCAAATGCCAGAGTGGAACATCATCCAGGCGGTCAACGATGCGCTGCGCGTCGAGATGCGGCGCGATCCGTCCGTGGTGGTGCTGGGCGAGGACGTGGGCAAGTTCGGCGGCGTGTTCCGCGCCACCGCGGGACTCTACGAGGAGTTCGGGCCGGAGCGCGTGATCGACACCCCGCTCGCCGAGGCCGGCATCGTCGGCGCGGCGATCGGGATGGCGATGTACGGCCTGCGCCCGGTCCCCGAGGTCCAGTTCAGCGACTTCATCTATCCCGCCTTCGACCAGATCGTGAACGAGCTGGCGAAGCTCCGCTACCGCTCGGGCGGGCAGTACTCGGCGCCGGTGGTGATCCGCACTCCGGTGGGCGGAGGCATCAAGGGGGGCCACTACCACTCGCAGTCTCCCGAGGCGCTCTTCATCCACGCCGGCGGGCTGCAAGTGGTCTGTCCGAGCAATCCGGTCGACGCCAAGGGCCTGCTCATCTCCGCCATCCGCGGCAGCGATCCGGTGCTGTTCATGGAGCCGAAGCGGGTGTACCGCGCGGCGCGCGGCGAGGTGCCCGAGGGCGAGTACTCGGTCCCGATCGGCGCGGCGCGCCTGGTGCGCGAGGGCCGCGGCGTCACCGTGCTCTCCTGGGGGGCCATGCTGCACGAGGCCGAGCTGGCCTGCGCGCAGGCCGCCGAGCAGGGTCTCGACCCGGAGCTGATCGACCTGCGCACGCTGTGGCCGCTGGACGTCGAGACGGTGACGCGCAGCGTACGCAAGACGGGCCGCTGCGCCATCGTGCAGGAGGCGCCGCGCACCTCGGGGTTCGCGGCCGAGATCTCCGCGCTGGTGCAGGAGCGCTGCTTCACCTCGCTGGAGGCGCCCGTCCTGCGCATCACCGGCTGGGACACCCCGTTCCCGTACACGCTCGAGAACGACTACCTGCCGCTCGCCCCGCGCATCCTGAAAGGCCTGCGCGGCCTGGCGGCCTACCTGCCCTGAGGAGGACCGCGATGGCGCAGTTCGAGTTCAAGCTGCCCGACATCGGCGAGGGCGTGGTCGAGGGCGAGATCGTCAAGTGGCTGGTGAAGCCGGGGGACGAGATCGCGGAGGACCAGCCGCTCGTCGAGGTGATGACCGACAAGGCCACCGTGACCATCCCCAGCCCGCGCAAGGGGAAGGTGGTGCAGACGCTGGGCAACGAAGGCGACACCGCCAAGGTGCACCAGACGCTGGTGGTGCTCGAGGTGGACGGGGGCAGCGCCGAGGCCGGCCCGCCGCACGCGCCGCCGACCGCCCAGTCGGCGCCTCCGCTGCCTCCGCAGCACGCCGGCAGCCCGGCGCCGCTCGCCACCGTTCCCGGTCCGGCGCGTCTGGAACAGGCGCCGTCGCCCCGGCCGCAGGCGCGGGCCGAAGGGTCCGGGAACGGCGAGCAGCGCGGCAAGGTCCTCGCCACGCCGGTGACGCGGAAGATGGCGCGCGACATGGGCGTCGACCTGGGCAGCGTGCACGGCACTGGCCCCCTCGGCCGCGTGATGAAGACCGACGTGCTCGCGTACGTGGAGCAGCAGCGGACGCCGCAGCCCGAGGGTAGGGAGCAGAGGGCGCCCGCCCGGCCGCAGCCGCGTCCCCCGGGCGGTGAGGAGCGCATCCCGCTGCGCGGCCTGCGCAAGCGCATCGCGGAATCGATGGTGAGGAGCAAGTCCACCGCCGCGCACTTCACCTTCGTCGAGGAGACCGACACCAAGGCGCTCACCGCGCTGCGCGCGCGCATGAACGAGCGGCTCGCGGCGCGCGGCGAGCCGAAGCTGAGCTACCTCCCGTTCATCGCCAAGGCGCTGGTGGCCGCCTTCCGCAAGTACCCGCACCTGAACGCGGTGATGGACGAGGCCAGGCAGGAGCTGGTGGTGAAGCAGGACGTGAACCTCGGCTTCGGCGCCGCCACCGAACAGGGCCTGACCGTCTTCGTGGTGAAGAACGTCGAGGGCCTGACCCTCCGCGAGATCGGCAGCGAGATCGACCGGCTGACCAGGGCGGCGCGCGAGCAGAGGCTCGCCATCCCCGAGCTGCAGGGCGGCACCTTCACCATCACCTCGCTCGGCAAGGACGGCGGCCTGCTGGCGACGCCGATCATCCACCACCCGGAGGTGGCGATCCTCGGCGTGCACAAGATCAAGCAGACGCCGGTGGTGGCCACCGGGCCGAACGGCGAGCAGCGGATCGAGATCGGCGAGCGCATGAACCTGTCGTGCTCGTTCGACCACCGCGTGATCGACGGGCACGTCGGCGCCGCGTTCCTCTACGAGGTCATCCGCGAGTTGGAGGCACCCGAGCTGCTCGTGATCGACGGCTAACGCGCGGGACGTCTACTTCTTGGCCATCTTGCGTGGATCGTCTGCCGGGTCCAGGTACGTGATTCCCCACGGGCCGACGCCGTGCAACTGGATGACCGTCTGGCCCTTGGCCATCCCGAAATGGTGCACGCTCTTGGGGATGCTGTGGAAGCCGCCGGTGGGCATCTCCTTCAATGCCGCCTCGTCGAACTTGTCCCCCATGCCCATCCAGAACGCGCCCTGCAGCACGGTGACGTGCTCGTCCTTGGGATGGAAATGCGCCGCGACCTTCCAGCCGTCCGGCACCCGCAGGCGCAGGGTGAACTCGGAGCCGGCCTTCGCCATGTCCCCGTCCAGGATCGCCGCCTCGGTCCCCGGCGGGAGGGAGGCGGGCCCGGGCCCCCACTTCACCATGTCGGGGGTGAGGATGTGGTCTGCCATGGTCTTGGCGCCGGCGGATTTCGGCTCCTTCGCCGCAAGACCGAGCGCCGCCAGGGCCAGGCAGAGCACGAGGCTGCCAGCGATTTGCAACTTCATGTTGAATCCCCCTTTCCTCGGAGCGCCGCCCTCATGCGCCTCCGCAGCGAGAAAAGCAAGCCTGGCGCCGAGCGCGTGGACACGGCGGGCGGCTTCCCGTAGGTTCCGCTCCCGCGAGAGGCCCGCCTCGAATGAAGCGCGCACAGACATTGCTGGAACAGGCCGGGCCGCGCCCCTCGCCGGAGCTGCTCTTGCGGCTCTACCGCGAGATGCTCCGGCTGCGGACGCTCGACGAGCGCATGATGACCTTGCAGCGCCAGGGCCGCGTCGGCTTCTACGGCGCTTGCACCGGCCAGGAGGCGGCCACGCTCGCCTCGGCCATCGCGCTGGAGCCGTCCGACTGGATCTTCCCCGCGCTGCGCGAGGGCGGCGCCATGCTGCTGCGCGGGTTCCCGCTGGTCCCGTACCTATGCCAGGTGTTCGGCAACTCGGGCGACGAGACCAAGGGCCGGCAGATGCCCAGCCACATGGCCTCGCGCAGCGTGAACCAGGTGAGCTGGTCGAGTTGCATCGGCACCCAGCTTCCGCAGGCGGTCGGCGCGGCGATGGCGGCGCGCATCAAGGGCGACCGGACGGTGGTGGCCGCCTACATGGGCGACGGGGCCACCTCGGAGGGCGACTTCCACGTGGCGATGAACTTCGCCGGCGTGTTCAAGCCGCCGGTGGTGTTCGTCTGCCAGAACAACCACTGGGCGATCAGCGTCCCCACTTCCAGGCAGACCGCGTCCGAGAGCATCGCGGTGAAGGCCGTCGCCTACGGCTTCCCCGGCGTGAAGGTGGACGGGAACGACGCGGTCGCGGTCTACGGCGCGGTCAAGGAGGCGGTGGATCGCGCGCGCGGTGGCGGCGGGCCCACGCTGGTCGAGTGCGAGACCTATCGCATCGGCGCGCACAGCTCGTCCGACGATCCGACCCGCTACCGCGACGAGCGCGAGGTCGAGGCGTGGCGCAAGCGCGACCCGATCGAGCGGCTGCGGGCGCGGCTCGGCGCGGACGGCCTCTGGAGCGACCGGCAGGACGCGGAGCTGCGCGCCCGGCTGCTGGACGAGGTGAACGCCGCCATCGCCGAGGCGGAGCAGAAGCCGGACCCGCCCCGGGAAGGCCTGTTCGAGGACGTCTACTCGAACCTTCCCTGGTTCCTGCGCGAGCAGCGCGACGGGGCGGCGCTGTGTTCGTTCGCGAAGCATCGCGGCAGCGGCCGTACCTGCATAGAGTGTGGCCATGCGCGAGCTGCACGTCCGGCGCCTGGGCCTGGTCGAATACGAGGACGGCCTCTCCGCGCAGCGGCTGCTGGTCGACGCCCGCGCCGCCGGCCTGGTGCCCGATACGCTGCTGCTGCTCGAGCACCCGCGGGTGGTGACGCTCGGCCGGGGCGCGAAGCCGGACAACGTGCTGTGGACAAAGGAGCAGCTCCGGGCAGCCGGATTCGAGGTGTTCGAGACCGACCGCGGCGGCGACGTCACGTACCACGGCCCGGGGCAGCTCGTCGGCTACCCGATCCTCGACCTGAAACCCGACCGCAAGGACGTGCGAAAGTACGTGGCCAGCGTCGAGGAGGTCCTCATCCGCACCGCGGGGGATTTCGGGGCCCGGGCGGAGCGGGTTCCGGGACGGGTCGGCATCTGGACGCCTGCCGGGAAGGTCGCGGCCATCGGCGTCCACATCTCGCGCTGGATCACCTCGCACGGGTTCGCGCTCAACGTGTCCACCGACCTGCGCGACTTCGCGGCGATCGTGCCGTGCGGTATCTCCGACGCGGGCGTGACGTCGCTGCGGACCCTGCTCGGCGATCGCGCGCCGACCTTCGCGGAGGTCGAGGAGCGCGCTTCGGCCAACGCGGCGGCGGTCTGGGAGAGCGAGCTGTCGGAGGTGCCGGCCGAGTTGGAGACGGTCTCGGTGGCCATCCTGCGCGGCGAAGCCGAAGTGCTGCTCCTGCGCCGCATCCGCCAGCGCGGCGGCTTCTGGCAGACGCTGACCGGCCGGCGCGAGCCGGGCGAGTCTCCCCTCGCCACGGCGGCGCGCGAGGTCTACGAGGAGACGGGACTCACCCCCGCGCTCTCCGATCTGATCGACCTGCGCTACGCGCACAGCTTCGCGCTCGATCCCGCGCGCATCCCCGGCCTGGCGGCGCAGGGTCCGCGCGCACCGCGCTTCGCCCACGAGACCGCCTTCGCCCTGCGCGTCTCTCCAGGCACCGAGGTCCGCCTCGATCCTGGAGAGCACGATGCGCACCGCTGGGCGCCGGTCGGGGAGGCCTTGCAGCTCCTGCCCTTCGCCGGCCTCCGCCGCGCGCTCCGGCTCGCGATCGGGGAATTCGCTGCCTAGTTCCCCGCGGCCCTTCAGACGCTGTGGAGGCCCGAACGATTCCAAAATCGCTCGAATCGCCCATCACGCCAGGCGCCTTCGGGACGCAACCGGGCGAAGCGACTGGCGCTCCCGCGCATCGAAACGAGACCGTGCTATCGAGGTGTGCATGGTGCGTCGTGACGGCAGAGCCGAGGAAGTCGCGCAAGCGACCGACGCGGTCGAGCCTTGCTGCACCACTCCAGCGGGTGAAAGTCCCGTCCCGGTAAACGCCGGAGCGCCGGGTAGCAGGCTGCCGTGCGTCGC
>WNGG01001854.1_pt2 | contig 23937 bp, 22 predicted proteins | sample 5400661 | NCBI WGS metagenome assembly WNGG01 (sample SAMN13153372, study PRJNA577476) | soil metagenome | isolation source: 100 cm soil or saprolite under Garry oak tree replicate 1 | place: USA:California | collected 2016-06-15
CCGTCCTGACAGCCGTTTGCAGGACGGCATCGTCTTCTGGCAGCCCCAGCAGGATATTTTCTGCCAGCGTGCCGCTAAAGAGATGGGCCACCTGGGGTGTATAGGCGCTGCGCGGCGGCACGAAGAAGCTGGCCGGGTCGGAAACGACTTCGCCATTCCAGCGAATCTCGCCCTCGTCTTTCGGCAACAGGCCGAGCAGCACGCGCAGCAGCGTGGTTTTGCCGGATGCGACGCGCCCGGTAACGACGGTAAGCGTGCCTTTTTGCAATACGAAACTGGCCTGCGCTATACCTCTTCCGGTATCCGCGTAACGATAGGAGAGATTTTGGACTGCTAAAGTTTCTAGCCGGTTCGCCTCTTCTATCACAGGCGTCGTCAATGCCGGGAGTGGGCCTTTTAAGTAGAGGGGGTTGTGCTTCACCAGCGTATCAACCGGCGCGCCTTGCAGCAGGCGTTCCATGCGCTCGAACGACACACCGGTCTGTTTATACTGGGCGATGAGCTCGCCGAACAACTGCGTGAAGGTGGTCACGAAGCCCAGGTAGTAGAGGAAGAGCGCGATATCGCCGATGCCCAGATGCGATGAGTAGACGGTGAGCGCGACGATAAAGAGGATCGCCCCCTGCCCAATACCCACGGCGGCGCCAAAGATGGAGTTGAGCGCCTCCGCCAGAGTGCGATCTCTGACCATACCCACGCGCCGTCGCGCATTCAGAGCGCGGAAGTGTTCAACGACGTATGGCTCCGCGCCCGCTACCTGGATGGCCTGCACCGCGCCGAAGATTTCGCCGATGGCCCCGGTCACGCGCCCGGTCGCTTCGCGGCTGGCTACACGGTACCTCTGGATGCGCGCGCTCAGGCTCTGCGTGACGGCGATCACGATAGCGAGCGGCACAAAGACTATCAGCGTCAGCAGCTTATCGACCAGCAGGAGCTGAATAAAGGCAACGATGGAGAAGAGCGCCAGACCAATCGCATTGAGCAAATGCATGAGCATTGTTTCCACGTTCTGGGCATCGTCGCGTAAAATATTGAGCGTTTCACCCGGCGCGAAAGGTAACACCTGCGCGCCGGGACGCTGCAAGATGTACTCGAGCAAATTTCGACTCAGTAATGTGCGCTGCATGAAGCGGCACAGGATATCGGCTAACGCCTCGCTGAGAATGACCGCCACGCGCACAATAGCCGTCAGCACCAGCAGGATCAACAACGCCCAGATGGTAAAACTCAAATGTGGCTGCGTGGGCAAGAGGTTGAAGAAATCCTGCATTATGGCGCCGAAGGCCACGCGGGAGAAATAAAAGAGCGTGACGAGCAGGGCATCCAGCATGAAGAACCAGGGGCGATAGAAGATAACGCGCCAGAGCAATTGCCATGTTTTCATGTTCGCGCCTCCTCTAAACCTGTTTGCAACAACCGTGAGAAATACGAGTTGAGATCGCCGGCTAACAGCGCTCGCGCGCCATATTCCTGGATACGCCCATCTTCGAGAATGAGAATGTCGTCGGCACGCTGGATAGTAGCCAGGCGGTGGGCAATGACGATGCCGGTGCGATTGGCGAGGATGGTGCTCACAGCCTGTTCGATGAGGCGTTCAGTAGCGGGATCGAGGCGCGACGATGCTTCATCGAAAATGACCAGTCCGGGGTCTTTGAGCAAGACGCGGGCGAAGGCCAGCAACTGCGCCTCGCCTGCGGATAAGCCCTGTCCATCTGCGCCCAGCACGCTGTCCAGCCCATTTGGGAGCGCTCGGTACCAGGAGGACAGCCCGACAGTTTCGATGACTTCCAGAAGGTGGGTGTCATCGAGGGAGTGATTGAAAAAGGTCAGATTGTCGCGCACGCTGGCATTGAAAAGCTGCACATCCTGCGTGACCATGCCGACATGCTGGCGCAGGTTGGCCAGAGAAGCCATCTTGACAGGCGTCCCACCCACACTTACCTGGCCGCCTTGTGCGTCGTAAAGGCGAAAGAGCAGCCGCGCCAGCGTTGTTTTGCCGCTGCCGGTCCTGCCCAGTACGCCCAGTATTTTACCGGGCTGGATGTCAAAGGTCAGGTGGTGCAGCACCGGAGTATCCCCGTCATAGCCGAAGGTCACGTCCTGGAAGGCAACCGCCAGCGCGCCCTGCGGCAGTTCAACGCCATCTTCCTTATCCTGGATGGCGGAGGGAGTGCTGAATAGCTCCTCGATACGCTGGATACACGCTTCCGCCTGCTGCAAATCCTGCAACTGGTCGCGGATCTGCTGGATGGGCTGTGACAGCATGTCAGTATACTGCCAGAAGAGGTAGACGGTGCCGATGGTGACAGCTCCGATGCTCCACAGGTACGCGCCCAATCCTGTCATCAATGCGGAACCAAGCACAAAAATAGTAAGAGTGGTTGCGGCAGAATAAGCCCCCGCCATTTCTGCTCTGCGAAAGCTGCGTAAATATGGGCGTAAAAGGCGATAGAAACGCTGCATCACATAGCCTGTCGCCCCATTGGCGCGCATATCCTCGGTAGCTGCAAGGTGTTCACCGAGAAAGCCAAAAAATGTGGCGACTATTTGCCGGTAGGTTACCCAGAGCGGGTTCGCGTAGCGGCGAATGCGCATCAGCACCAGCAGCGCCACCAGCGCGAATGCCGTCAGCACCAGCCCGGCTCGCCAATCGGCGAAGTAGACGGCGATCAGCACTCCTATGAGCAGCACCATATTTGTAAGCAGGAAAATAACGAATTGCGAGAAGAAATTGGAGAGGGAGTCCACGTCGCCGTCGATGCGCTCGATCAACTCGCCCGCCGTGTGCGCTTTATGAAAGCCCATATCGAGCGTGAGACAGTGCGCTACAAGGTCGGTACGCATCTGGTTGGTGGCAGTCCAGGCCACGTTTTCGCTGAGATAGGTAGTGGCGACCGATACCCCTTCATCGGCAAGCATAACAAGCACCAGCAACGCGGCGCACAAAATAAGCGTGTTGACTGCCCCTCTTGCGATAAGCGTGTCGAGAAAATAGCGAACGATCTGCGGGCCGAGCAATTGCAAGCCAACATTGGCGAGCAACAGTGCCGCCAGCAGGATCACCCGGCCCCACTGTGGTTTGAGATAGGTCACGAGCAACGCCAGGTAGCGTCTGACCGGAAAACCCATTCCGCTGCGGTTCTACTACCCTCCCATCCTAAGCGTGAAAGGTTGACCGCCTCTCCTTTCTGCATACTACGAGGTCACATGTAGATACTGAAGCAAGGGGAATATTCTACCACAAATCGTCAGCGTTGTGGGACACGAATTTGATCTACGTTCTCTACACTTATCCAGGCCGACATCGCGCCATATCCTGTCTTATCAATCTCAAACGGGGGAATGTGCCTCGCGTTCTTGAGATAGATGAGCATAGCATACCGCTTGTGCTTGAAGCGTTCGTAGAACGTGGAAAGCTGTTTCGGCTCGATGCCTATCTCGCCGCCGTATTGCTCGAGAATGGAGTGGACTCGTTGAGGCGTAAGATCGCTAAAATAGCGTATCTTGTTGACCTGTGCTTGCAACGTGACAGGCTCTCCAGCGTTCTTGAAATAGACGACATCCCCCGGTGATATTGTCTCCCAGGGAGCCTGCTTTCTGCCATACCAGCGGGACTCAATGCTTTTCTGGCCCGTAGCAAGCTTGTCGATCATGCCCCAGGCCTTATACATAACAGCGATATGATCCATAATTAACTGTGGGTAGAGATCTTGGTTTCTTCTTTCTCGGCCCGGGCGGCCAGCACCAGCGCTGTCACAAGAGCCTCGACCGCTTGGCGAGCGTGCTGGTCAACCAGGTTGCTTTCGCTATCGAACTTCTCCCAGCTCTTCTCAATGTAGACCTCCGGTTTGAGCAGCGTCTGGCGGAAGTTGAGCTGGGCGCGCACGGTGCCAAAGCGGCCGCCCGCGCCCATAATGGCAGCCAGTTTGCCTCTCAGAGGCGTCGTTTCAATAGGCCAAGAAGCCCAGTCAATAGCGTTCTTCAGCACGCCCGAAATCGAATGATACGGAAGCCCACTGGACCAAATCGGGCTGGCACGGCTGGGTCTATGGCTGGAAGTTGCATGTCGTCTCGGTGGTCGCCGCGGTCTGGTTTCCCGTGGCCGCCATGCTGACTCCGGCCAATATCACCGATAGTGAGCCTGCCCCTGCCTTGCTCAACGAAGTCCCTGCCGACGTCCGCTTCGTCTTGGGAGACCGCCATTACAACACGCCTGACCTGCATGCATTCTGCGCCCAAGCCGATCGGCTGCGGGTAACGACTCGCTATGGACGCTACCCGCACACCGACGGCGGGGTCGAAGTCCGGCGCGTCTTCCATAAGCTCCGCTCGGTCGCGATGGAAAATTTTAACGAACATTTCAAAGGCATCTTTGATGGACATGGACAGGTCCCTACCAAAGGCTTGCGCGCTACCCAACGCTTCGCCTTAGGAGCCATCTTTGTCTACCAATTGGCCTTGCTGTACCGCTTTGAGCATGACCTGGAACTCTGTGTCGGTCTCAAAGCCTTTCTCAAATCGGCCTGATGATTTATGACCAGACCTCAATTAACCGAGACCGACACAGAGTTTCGTAATCTTGTTCGCAGCGGGCCAGCACAGTCTGTTGATAGACAAAGAAGACCCTAACGCGAATGGCGAGATCGAGATCGGGCCTTTAATACTCACTTGTCCCTGCCTGCATAACTAACCGACCTCGTGAGGGGTCTGTCAATTAACATGGTAACATGATGTAGCACTTCAAACAAGTGAGGACGCTCAACCCATGTTCGCTCAACGTCTTGGTTTACCGCATATCCGAGGGGCAGGCAGTTTTGTCGTTGCAACCCTCATTGATACCCTGGGGACAGGACTCTTTCTGCCATTCTCGCTGCTCTACTTCCACGTGGTGATTGGCCTGCCACTGTCAACCGTTGGGTTAGCGCTCAGTCTGGCAACCATCATTACCGTTCCGATGGTCCCCTTCTCAGGGACGCTGGTGGATCGCTTTGGCGCAAAGCGGGTGGTGGTAGCCTCTCAACTCCTGCAAGGGACAGGAATCTTTGGCTATCTCATCGTCAACGGTGCCGCCGTGCTGGGGGGCATGGCTCTGCTCGTCGCTGCCGGACAGAGCCTGTTCTGGTCGGCCCACTTTACCCTCGTGGCACAGCTCGCCGCCCCAAATGAGCGAGATCGCTCGTATGGTCTAGCAGCAGCGACGCGTAATACTGGGCTTGGTCTGGGCGGTCTGCTCGCAGGAGTGCTGGTGGGAGCGAACGCCGTGCTGGGATATCATCTCATCGTTATCGCCAATGGACTGAGTTTTTTTCTGGCTGCTGGTCTGCTCTTGCTCGGTGTGCATGTCTCATCTCCTCAGAGCAGCGAGAGCCTGCACAGGCCAGCTTATCGTCTGGTGCTGCGGGATCGTCCATTTCTTCTGCTGGCGACGGCGAATATCGTCTTTGCGCTCTGTAGCACCTTACTGACCATCGGGGTCCCTGTCTACATCGCAGAGGCACTGCATGCCCCTGTGTGGGTGATCGGGACACTCATCGCCCTCAGTACGGCGCTCATTGCGGTGCTGCAAACCGTAGGGGTTCGACTGCTCGAACCCTATCGGCGCACCCATGCGCTTGTGTTCTGCGGTTTGTTGTGGGGGAGTTGGTGTGCTCTGCTTGCCTTCGCCTTCGTCGGCCAAGAATTGCCTTTTTTGGAAAATTCCTCAACACGTTTTCATATGTTCCACGCAGGTATCAGTGCGTCAGGCATATAACAAGCTGTGTATCTTGATGAGGCCATCTAGAGCGAATTGATGAATTTTTTGAGAGCGCTTTTGATAGAGCTGTCTAGATTGGCGAGGTGTCCGATTTCTGGCGGTAACGTCGTGAGCGGGTTCTTGCCCACACCAAGCTTTCGCAGGTTGGCGAGGTGTCCGATTTCTGGTGGCAAGGCCGTGAGCGGGTTGTTGTCGAGCCAAAGCACTTGCAGATTGGTGAGGTGCCCAATTTCGGGTGGCAGGGTCGTGAGCTGGTTGTGGTGGAGCTTGAGCACTCGCAGGTTGGTCAGGCGTCCGATTTCTGGTGGCAAAGTCGTGAGGTGGCCCGTGAGAAACAGCTCTTCCAGGTTGGTGAGCTGTGCGATCGCCGAGGGGAAACTGGCGAACTGACCTTCTAAAGTAAGCTTTCGCAGATGGGTGAGCTGTCCGATTTCGGGAGGCAGAGTGGTAAGCAGGCCAGAATTATAACGCCCTGGGAGGTTGATAAAATCGCCGGACAATAAAAGCTTTTCCAGGTTGGTGAGGTGCCCAATTTCCGCTGGCAACTCGGTGAATCGGCCAAATACACCAAGCGCACGCAGATTGGTCAGTCGCACAATTGCTGGAGGAAAGATGCTGAACTGGCCCGATACGCCAAGGTCTCGCAGGTTGATGGGAAAAGTTTAAGAAGCAACACGAAGCTGATGCCAAAAAAGCTTTCCTTCATCGTCTGGCAAGTGAAGTGCGTGCTAGAGGTACGCTGGATGTGCTGCGTAAAGGTATCAAGGCCAATTGGAGTCTCCTTAAAAAAGTCGAGACTGACCCGCACTATGACCGCACTAAAGCTACCCTGCTGCTCAAATCCTTTGTAGATGGGCATGTGCAAACTATTGCCAAAAAGGTGGCTCTTATGGTCGAGCATTTTAATGGTCAGGTTGCTCATCTCATTGATGGCAAGGCCAAAGCGATGATCGTAACCCGTTCGCGTTTGCATGCTGTGCGCTACAAACAGGTGGTAGATCGCTATTTGAAGGAGAAAGGATATCCGTACAAGGCATTGGTCGCCTTCTCTGGCACCGTGAGTGATGGCGGCATCGACTATACCGAGACACATATGAACGGCTTCTCCGAGACGCAGACCGCCGAGACCTTCAAACAGCAACAGTATCGCATCTTGATCGTGGCAAACAAATTTCAGACAGGCTTCGATCAGCCTTTGTTGCACACGATGTATGTAGATACCTAAATTTGGCCCAAATTAGTGGCACAATGCTTACAACGCGATGACCACTGTCTTTACAAGATGGGCGTGATATTGGCTAAAGGATGTTGGCTGTTTTTCACCCAACGACCCAGTTCGCTGCCTTATGCTCTCAAGCCATGTGAACATGTTGCCACTAATTTGGGCCAAATTTGGGTAGATAAGAAGCTCGGTGGGGTCAATGCTGTCCAGACACTCTCACGCCTGAACCGCATCTGTCCAGGTAAGGAAGAGACGATGGTGCTTGATTTTGTGAACGGAGCAGAAGAGAGGAGCAAGCTGATTTCAAAGGCCATCTTACTGACTATGTACGTCTGTATGCCTTCCTCTCGCAGATTCTTACCTTCGTAGATACCGATCTTGAAAAGCTCTATGTATTTGGCAGGTTGCTCTTACGCAAGCTCCCAACATCACTGGAGCGTCTGCCCATAGAGATTCAGCAGAACATCGATATAGAGTCCTATCGTATCAAGCAAACGAGCACAGGCAAAATAAAGCTCCCTCGTGGAGCAACAGAGATTGAGCCAATCGGAGCGAAAGAGATATATGCTCTGGGGCATGATGAGCTTGAACCTCTATCTCAGATCATTCAAGCACTGAATGAGCATTTTGGCACTGACTTTAGTGAAGATGACAAGCTCTGCATACGAGAAATAGAACAAAGGCTATCCGGCCATGCAGCCCTTGAGGCAAGCGTGCGCGTGAATCCCCCTGAGAATGCCCGCCTCACCTTTGACCATGTCGTGAACGACCTGCTTCAGGACATGATCGATGGGCACTTCAAATTCTACAAGCAGGTGACGGATGATCCAGAGTTCGCTAAGACGTTGCTGGACTGGCTGTTCGAGCGCTACCTCTGTAGAGCAGAAAAGAGCTAAATTTTATGAGAAGGAATAGCTATGGCTCATCCGCGTCTTACTGGATGTACCGTAGCTCTTCGAAAAAAAGCTTTTCTGCCGAAACAGAGGGTTGCTACAGAGCGGTGGTTGTGCTATAGAAAGAAACGTCCCAGGCCGCTTGTGTGCTGGCCTGAGACGTTTCTTCTTGTGAAGGAAGTAGCGGGAACAGGATTCGAACCTGCGACCTCCGGGTTATGAGCCCGACGAGCTAACCACTGCTCTATCCCGCGTCGAATATATGTTGCCTTGCCAGGAAGTACTGGGAAACTGGTAGCGGGGGGAGGATTCGAACCTCCGGCCTTTGGGTTATGAGCCCAACGAGCTAACCACTGCTCCACCCCGCGTCACTTCGCTTTAGCTTCCTTAGAATACTACAAAGTTTGCGTCTTGTCAAGCAAAATCGAGAGGGTTTGTGAATTTCCTCACTTGCCAAGCGTTGTGAAGAATGGTAAACTTTTGCGGAACTGATATACATACAACTGCACGTATCACACAAGTTTGTGTCAGAACGAAGGAAGTAACAACATATGAACATTAGTAATAATATACGCAAGTTGACACAAATGTTTATTATACTTTTCCTGGCCCTCAGCGGGGGGCTGGTCTATTGGCAGGTGGTGGTAGCTCAGCAGATCACCTCCAACACACATAATATACGCCATTGCCTGCCGGATAGTGCGCCCTTCCGGGGGCGTATCCTGGATCGCCGTGGTGTAGTGCTAGCCGAGTCAAAACTGACCAATAACGGCTGCGGCTATCAGCGTTTCTATTACCTGAACAATTATCCCTCCTTAGCCGGGCTGATCGGCTACTATATCAGTCCTTTCTTCAGTTCAACCGGCATCGAGCATAAATTTAATGACACCCTGAATGGGCGCGTTGGGTTGACTTCACTGAATAATACTGTCAATCAGACGCTCCATCGTCCTCCCCTTGGAGACGACATTTATCTGACCATTGATGTACGTATGCAAGCGTTGCTCGACAAGTACTTTGATCAGGCACCGGTCCCTGACAACAATCTTGTGTTCCCAACGGATCGTGGCTCAGCCATCATTTCTGACCCTCATACCGGCGAAATTCTGGCGATGTTGAGCCGCCCAACCTTTGATCCCAACTGTGCCGTGAATTGTACCCTGCAACGGCTCAAAGATCTTCTGGGGCAGCGTACCAATGAGTTGCGCCAGCTTGGCTATGACCTCAATGGCTATGACCTGAACTGCCAGGCTCCATGTAGTATAGACCAATTTAAAGCAGCCTTGCAGAAGCAAAACTACGATCCCAATTGTGAAGTCAACGGTGATTGCAATTTGATCTATCTCGACAAGCTCAACAAGGACCCTGAACAGCCCTTACTTGAACGACCAATTCAGGATACCTATGTCCCCGGCTCAACCTACAAGACCGTCACCCTGCTGGCCGGGCTTGACTCAGGCAAGGTGAGCCTGAATGATTTATTCTACAACGATAAAGATCCTAACCATGCCCAGGCCATAGGCCCTGTCACGCTCGGACAGGGCAATGAGACCGAGACGTTTGGGCCGGTGGGCAATAATCTTCAGCCCTATACTACAAAGTTTCCTGTAACTCTGAACTATGGCTATACTCACTCAGATAACGTCATCTATGCTCAGACAGGGGTAAAGGAGGGTGCAGATACCTGGCTGGACTACAATAATCGTTTCTATGTCGGCAAGCAGATACCTTTTGATTTGCCTGTGATACCAAGTTCAGTTCTGCCTAAGAATGGGCATCTTGGCGTGAATCTGTTGGGTGAGAATGCCTTTGGACAGGGCATCGATTCGGTCTCGCCTTTACAAATGACCATGTTTGACAATGGTATTGCCAACAACGGTAACCTCATGCGCCCTTCGCTCATTCTGAAGATCGTGGATCCCAATGGGACGGTCGTGCAATCACTCAATCCTCAGTCTCTGGGTACACAGATCAGCAGTACGACCGCCAGCCAGATGAGAGATGCCATGGACGGTGTGGTGCAGTGTGGCTCAGGTCGTTTCGGCTTTTCCAGTGCTCCCCAGTACGATCCAGAGCTGTATCATTCACAATATGGCATTATCGCCAAGACAGGTACTGGTCAGGTAGGCGGGAATAAAGGAGCAGAGTCTTGGTTGTTCACCCAGGCTCCCTATCAGAATCCTGTGCTGACGATCGTCGCTATGAAAGAAAATGGTGGTGAAGGTGCTCTTGCCATCGGCCCTATGGTCAGGCACGTTTACGACGATATCTTCACTAACATCATGAAGATATCTACTGTTCAGCCAGCTCCTCTAGACTACTGTCAGACCCATGAGTTGTTGCAATAGCAAGGGAGCAAAAGAGGGAAAAGCGGCCGTGGTTGCTTTTCCCTCTTTTGCCCCATATGCTTTACTCCTCTTGCTTCTCGTTATACAGTATCTTCCAGCAGTCATCGCAATAACCTGCTGCGACCAGATCGAGGGTCAGGTCGTGAAAATGATACTGGCTCTGTAATTGCTCGGGTAAATTTCCCAGCAAGCTATCATCCAGGTGAATGACGGCCCGGCAGCGACGGCAGACGAGATGGTGATGGGCGGTACCCTCGGCTGCCTCGTAGCGAGGCTGTTCGCCGGGGAGATGATTTTCGCGTACCAGCCCCAACTCACGCAGCAGTTCCAGCGTGCGGTACACTGTGGAAAGGCTCACGAAAGGATTGCGCTCCTGCACACGCTCCGTAATCTGTTCAATGCTTAAATGGCCGTCAGCCTCTTGAATCACACTTAAAATCATGTGCCGTTGTGGCGTTAAGCGATACCCACGCTTCCGCAACATCTCATTGCTGGATTTGACATAATGATGCATCAGCAACCCCTATCCCGAAAAAACAATAGCTAACTCATATCCTAGCACCGCATCTTGTAACCGTCAACGATGGTAAAAAAGTTACACCACAAATGCTGCTGTAAACGTTCTTTCCTACAAGGGAAAAATCAAAAAGATGAAAGAGGGGGGCAAAATATGATACAGTGGGAACATCGCTACTTGTTAGGGACAATGGTGTTTACCATTACAGGTGATGTTGTGCGTGACTTTGATGAAGAGTACGAGGCATGGAGCTGGTTAGAGCAAGACGGTTGGGGCCTGGTTGCTATCGAGCCGCCTGATCCCATTCGCCCTGGCACATGTAAGTATTACTTCAAACGTCAAAGGTCGGCACAGTATATGGCAACGCGTTCCAGCACAACGGACGCGTATGTTGCCACTAATTATATGCGAAGAGAAAGACGCTAATGGCACTATCAGGCTTCTGGCGGTCGCCACTTGATCCACAACGGGTCATGCAGATCAATGTTACACACTGGCAGGAGCAAACCTCACAACAGCGCGAGGATGCTCTCACTGTTGAAGAACCCTTTGAAGTGCGTATCGACCACCGCAGCCTTGCTATGATTATGCGTACTCCTGGTCATGACTATGAACTTGCTATGGGCTTCCTCTTTAGCGAAGGCGTCATCTCCCAGGCAGATGATGTCCTGAAGATCGAAGACGATGTAGATGCAGAGGGCTTGCCGCTGTCCAACGTTGTTAATATCACCCTGCGCTCGCCATTGCCACAAGAGCCAGCACGCCAATCCCCTACTGCCTTCGAGCGGCATTTTGCCGTCTCGGCAAGCTGTGGCCTCTGTGGCAAAAACAGCATTGATGACCTCATGACCTGCACGCTTCCCATTCTACCGGACAGCCTGCGCATAGATGCTTCAACCCTCTACACGTTGCCTGACCACCTGCGGGCTGCACAATCCGTCTTCACCTATACCGGAGGTCTGCACGCAGCCGGTCTTTACACGGCTATGGGTGAACTCCTGCTGCTTCGCGAGGATGTCGGTCGCCACAATGCCGTCGATAAGGTCGTCGGCCATGGTCTTCTGCACGATACCTTCCCCTATACTCAACACATCCTCATGGTCAGTGGGCGCACCTCGTTCGAAATCATCCAGAAAGCATTGTTGGCGCGTATCCCCTGCGTAGCCGCCATCTCAGCTCCTTCTAGCCTCGCCGTTGAGCTGGCAGAACAAGGGGGTATTACCCTGGTAGGATTTCTCAGGGATCATTCTATGAACCTCTATACGCATCCTGAGAGGATAGTCTAGCCTGAGTATCGAGATAAGTGGGTCAGTAGCGTTGGCAGATCCCACAGGTGGAAAGGAATAAGCAGGTGAAAAAGGCGGTTCTTATCACCAAAGCTTGTATTCGTTTGACACGGTAAATACGTAACTATACTTAGACCAGACGTTTCTTTTCGAGAAAAGGAGCCTTTATGTCATGCAATCATTGCCTCAAAAGGACCAAATGGTCTCCTGGTTCGGTGCACTAAAGCACTCCTGGCGTGCTGCACTACGTATTGATCGTTCACAACTAACTACCGTTGCAGCCATACGCGGCGTTATTGGCTTTGTTCTGCCTCTTGCTATCGGCGTGTTCACGGGCCATGTGGTCGAAGGAGTCTCTATAGCAGGTGGAGCAGCTACGCTGGGTGCTGTGGGTCTCACCTATACTCACCATGCTCGCACACGCCTTCTGCTGCTGGCTTGCGTAGGCATTGCGATCTCAGCTTTTGTGGGGAGCGTTACCGGTCACATTGGCTGGCTATCCGTGCTGGTGATTGGCATATGGGGCATTGGGGCAGGGCTCCTGGTCTCTCTCGGTCAAACTGCTATGATCATTGGCCTGCAATCTGTCATTGCCTTGATTATCCTCTCCCATTTTGAGCTTGATCCCCTGCACGCAGCCCTACAAGCAGCCCTGATGTTCGCCGGAGCACTGTTCCAGACGCTGCTGGTGCTTGTCCCTTTACCATGGCAACACACGGCAACAGAGCGGAGCGTCCTTTCCACCGCCTATCAAAAACTTGCTGACTATGCCCTTGATCCAGTAAACGAGCCAATTCGAGATGCCTTGTTAAAGGTAGATACCACGTTATCCGATAGCAATATACGGAGTCGGCAAGGCAAGATATTCTTTGGGCTTTTCGAAGAAGCGGAACATATCCGCCTGAGCTTACTTGTCCTGGCACGCTTGCGCCAGAATCTGTCAGGCGATACGGTCGTTGAAGACTACCTTGATCAGATTCTGCAAGCGACTGCCAGCGAACTACGCAAGATAGCCAATGAGCTGAAGCCTGTACCTATATTTGTGCGTCCCGTCAAGCCACCTCAACAAATCAAGCAATTGTTAACGATGCTGCGCCGCCAGGAGATAAGGGATCGTGATAAGGAAACGATCCAGCAAATACTGGCCTACTGTGATGTCTTACGAGAGCAACTGTATACGGCTAGAAAGCTGGCTACCTCATGGAAATATCCACGCCAGGAGCCACCAGTAGCTATCGAAGTTCCTCAACAAACACGTGCGCACCTGCATAATGCTCAAACCATACTACGAGCTAACCTGACACTTCGCTCGACAGTTTTCCGTCACGCCATTCGTCTAGGAGTCGCACTCGCGTTCGCGACAGCACTCTATCGCATTTTTCCCTTACCAATACAACGTGGTTACTGGATACCGCTGACTGTTCTGCTTGTCCTCAAACCCGAGTTTACTACAACCTTTACGCGTGGGCTGGCACGGGCATTGGGAACGATGCTAGGAGCGGTGCTGACAACGTTATTGGCGTCCCTGCTGGCACCAACACAGGGAATCCTCGTTGTGCTTGACGCCCTGGCGGCCTATCTGGCTTTTTCCTTTCTCTATGCCAACTATGCGATCTTCTCAGTCTTCATTACCATGGAAACCGTCCTTCTTCTTACCCTCGTCATTCCTGAGCCACTCATGACCGCGGCGGACCGGGCTATCGATACGGCTATTGGAGGTGTGTTGGCACTCCTCATCTATGCCATCTGGCCGACATGGGAGGAGACACAGGTGCCACGCCGCATCGCGGATCGTCTTGAGACTCTCCGCCAGTATTTTGTTGTAGTCATGGATACGTATGCCAATCCCGACTCATACGACCAGCTCACGATTTATAATCTGCGCGTGAAGTCCCGTCTAGCCCGTTCAAATGCTCAGGCCTCAGTTGATCGTTCACTGCAAGAACCTGAACCGCATCGCATCGATCGCGTGCTTCATGAGGGCTTGCTGGAAGCTACTGAGAATATTGCTCGCAACGGGCTTGCTCTTGAGGCATATTTGCTAGACAAACCAGAGCGTCACGCCCTTCCTCAAGTTACCTCCCTCACTGCTAAAGTTGATGAGGCACTGCGCCTGCTTGCCGCAGCTATACGAGAAGATCAGCCCATTACAACCTTTCCCGATCTACAAGAAGCACTTCATACCCTGAAGCATGCCGAAAAATCAGCTCATCACATGCCGGATGAAACACGCGCTACTCTACGTTTTGTGCTATCAGAGGCCAAAAGTATCATCCGTAGCATCAATACTATGAAGCAGCTTCTATCTTCCGAACCTGCTGTACGTGAGGTTCATGCTTAGCTATGCATGTCAGGAACCCTGTCCCCTTGAAGCGGAGAGAGAACCAGCCTGTTTACTCAAGATCGTCGTCGAGTGGAAGTTAAGAAAGCCTCCATTCCCACTCACCAGAATGAGATCGTTTTTCGACACCTGGCGCTCCCCTGCCTGTCCACGCGCCTGTACCACTGCTTCTGACAGCGGCGTAAATCCCCACATATAGTAGGCTGATAACTGACCTCCGCCGGTATTGGTCGGTAATGTCCCCCCCGGACCAAGCTTGCCATCGGCAACGAATGCTCCGCCTTCCCCTTTCTTGCAGAACCCATAGTCCTCAAGCGTCACCAATACCGTGTAGGTGTAGCAATCATAGAGTTCGCAGATGTCGATATCCTTCAGTTCGATGCCTGCCATCTGCAGTGCCTTCTCTCCAGACCGCCTGGCTCCAGTATAGATACCAGGTTCGCGATCGGTACGCTGGTTGTCGCCTGGGGCACCCTGCCCCAGGCCCAACACATAGACGGGGGGCTGCTTCAGCGTCTTTGCTCGCTCGGCGGAGGTAAGGATCACTGCCACTCCCCCATTGGAGACCAGGCAGCAGTCGAGGAGATGGAGCGGCTCTACAATGAAGCGCGAATTCTGGTGGTCTTCCAGCGTCATCGGCTTGCGCATCTGCGCCCAGGGATTCATCTGGGCCCACTTCCGCTGCGAGACGGCGATGGCCCCGAGTTGCTCACTGGTCGTCCCAAAGAGGTGCATATGCCGACGGGCGGCCATTGCATAGCCTGGATTGGCTCCATAATACCCATAGGCGTAACGCAGACCATCCATTCCTGTCAACGGCAGCGCGCCAGCTCCGCTGTAGGATGCTCCCGAAGAGCGAGTTGGTGCCAGCGGTGCATCAGCGTAGACGAGAACCACGACATTCGCCAGCCCTTCCTGAATCGCCATGGCAGCATATTGGATCATCGTACCAGCCGTGGAGCCATACGCGTTCATCACGTTGAGTAATGACAAATCCTCAAAACCCAGGGTCATTTGCAGCATTGGCCCCATCTCGGATGAGAGGTTCGCATTGATAAGCAGGCCATCCACCTGTTCTTTTTGTAAACCCGCGTCATCCAGGGCGAGCTTCACGGCCTCAGCGGCAAAATTGGAGGCGCTGCGCCCATAGATCTTTCCCATCGGCGTTACGCCCAGTCCTACAATGGCGCATTTCCCTTTGACACTCATTTGCTTTCTCCTGACTATTTGCCTGTCCAGTGGGGTTTACGCTTCTCAGCAAATGCCTTGGGCCCTTCGACAAAGTCCTCCGAGGCAAGGAGGCGCTCCAGAAGGGGCCGATCCTTCTGCATGGCTTCTTCGATGGGAAGGCCTAGCCCTGTGAGCGCGGCTTCTTTGGTGAGTCGCACGCACAGGGGAGAACACTCCAGGATCTCATTGGCCCAGCGCTCGGCTGCCGCCATGAGTTCTGCAGCAGGAACGACCTCGTTGACGAAACCCATACGATAGCCTTCCTGCGCTGTAATTTGCCTGCCGGTCAGCAGCATGCTCATGGCCTGTTTGAGCGGGATTTGTTGCGGCAGGCGATGCACGCCGCCAGCTCCGGCAATGAGTCCTACACGCGGTTCTGGGAGCCCAAAGCGTGCGTGTTCGGCAGCGATGATCAGGTCAGAGGCAAGAGCCATCTCGAAGCCTCCTCCGACAGCAATACCGTTGACCGCCGCAATAATGGGCTTGGAGCACGCGAAGCCACTTGTGATCCCTCCGAACGGGACCTGTCTGCCCGGCAACTTCTCTCCCCTGGCGGTCGCTGCCGCCGTCGCTTTGAGGTCGTTTCCGGCTGAAAAGGCCCGATTGCCTGTTCCGGTCAGGATCGCCACCCACACGTCGTCATCCTGCTTGAAGTCATTGAAGATTTCATATAACTCAACATTGGCTTCGTAGTGCAGGGCATTCATGACCTCGGGACGATTGATGGTCACATAGGCAATACGCGCCTTCTTCTCGTATATCACATGGTGGTAACTCATCACTCTTTCCTTCCTAAAAATAGTGAAATCCTACCCGTAGCCTACTCGATGGGCTTGAATTTCGGCAGGGTCACTTCGTCCGTGACATCCTCAAAAGTCACTTCCAGTGGCATCCCTATCTGGAGCGCTGCATTAGGACAGCCCACTATGTTGGTAATGATCCGTAATCCCTCCTCAAGGTCCACCTCTGCGATATTGTAGGGCACCTCCGCGGCAAATCCCGGATGATAGACCTGGTGCATCAAGGTGAAGGAATACAACGTTCCTTTCCCACTCGCTTGCATCCACTCCAGTTTCGCTCCCAGACAGTTGTCACACCTCGGCTTCACTGGCCACATGACAGCTCCACACATCGCACATTTCTGTATCATGAGCTTCCGCTCCCTGGCTCCGTCAAAAAACGGCTTTGAGGCCTCATCCGGTATCGGGACCGGCTTTCTCTTGTCTGTCGTCTGTGTCATACCTGCACTTTTCCTTCCTGTTTCTGCCAGGAAATAACTGCATCCAGAGCCTCAATGCGCGTGCCTTCTACTCGCAAGGGATTGATCTCCAACGACTCGAGATCAGCTTTGAGGCGTTGTGCCAGCTCTGCGATGCGGAAGATCACCTCAACCAGCGCGTCCAGGTCGGCAGCCTGAGAGCCACGCGCTCCCTGGAGGAGCTTCGCTCCCTGAAGTTCTGCCAGCATGGTTCGCACTTCGTCCCGTGAGACGGGAAGTACCCGGAGACTCGTATCCTTGAGGATCTCAACCCAGATGCCGCCCAGTCCCACTGCTAGTACCTGCCCCCACGTGGCATCACGCGTCACCCCCACCAGCAGTTCAACGCCACCTGAGCGCATAGGACTGACCAGCACGCCTTCGATATGCGCCTCGGGCACGGCTGCTTTCGCGCTCCCCATCACCTGCGTAAAAGCCTCGCGGACCGCGTCTTCGTTCCGCAGGCCCAGCTTCACGCCGCCAATATCACTCTTATGCACAATATCGGGCGAGGCGATCTTGAGCGCGACGGGCAAACCCATCGCTCGCGCCGCCTCTGCCGCCTGCTCTGCACTGGTCGCCAGCGTCGCCGGAATGACAGGAATACTCTGCTGCTCCAGAAATGCTCTGGCCCGATATTCGGACCAGCTTCCGATAGGGGGCGCAGAGAAGTCAATCGTTGATATGGTAGTGGCACGCTCTCCGAATTCCTCTACCCGCGCTGCACAATAGCGCTCCGTCCATGTCATCAGTTTTCCCAACGCGGGTATGACCATTCGGATGCCTCCAGAGATGAAGGGAATGTCTGTTCGGTCAAGAAAGGCTCGCCCCGCTGGCATCACGTCGTTGCTGGCCAGTGCGAGCATAAAAGCCGGGACAGGAGCATCTTCCAGTGCCTGACCAATCCCCGCCAGAATGTTCATGAGGAAACGAGAGGTCGGCGTCTCATCAGCCGGGAGATCCATCATGCAGAAAACCGCATCGAACTGAGGATCGCGACTCACTACTCCGAACAAACTTCCCATCAACGCCTGGTTATTCATGGCCGCGCCGGTCGTATCAAGTGGATTGTTCGCCGGACCCAGTACAGGGAGAAGCGCGTGCAATTCATTGACGGTCTGCTCTGTAAACACTGGCAGTGCGATCCCCGCCTCCTCTGCCAGGTCCGCCACCAGGTCACAGGCGCCTCCTGAGATAGCGACCACTCCAATACGCCTGCCAGGCAATTGACCAACCTTCGCAAAAACGTTTGCCGTAAGGATCAATTCTTCAACGGAGTTGACGCGCACGATGCCCAACTGGCGGAAAAGCGCATCGATCACGCGATCATCGCCCGTCAGGGCTCCGGTGTGGGTCAGAGCCACCCGTGCGGTCACCTCGCTGCGCCCGGCCTTGAGGGCAATAATAGGCTTGCCACACTCAAATGCGCGCCGCACGATCTGCACGAAACGGTCCGGTTCACGGATCGTCTCCATGAAGACGGCAATGACCTTCGTCGTCTCATCTTCCACCGCATATTGGAGTGCGTCGGTGACGGAGATGGTCGCCTCGTTGCCTGTGCTGATGAGCATACTCAGTCCCACGTTCTGCGTATGTGCGTAGTTCAGCATCATTGCACCCAGCGCGCCGCTCTGGCTGATGAGGGCCACCGATCCTGCGAGAAGAGGACGTTCGGGTAGCGCCGCCATCGCTTCGATGCTGCGCGTCACGTTAATATAGCCCATGCAGTTTGGCCCGATGATGGCCAGGTCATGGGCAGCCGCCAGTCGTGTGAGTTCCTCCTGTAACTGGCGTCCGTGCTCATCTTGCTCGGCAAAGCCGCCGGTCAGCACCACCGCATTCTGAATGTCAGCAGCAATCATATCATGGATAACGGGCAGCACTGCGTCGGTGCCCACCATGATGTAGCACAGATCGACCGGCTCTCCGATATCGGTGAGGCGAGCGACCGTGGGTTGGCCATGCACGGTCGGATTGCGCGGGTTGATATAATAGACCTTCCCATCAAAGCCTCCCTGGGCCAAGCCAACGTGGATCATCAAGGACCAGGTTGATTTCTCGGAAGCGCCCACCAGGGCAATGCTGCGCGGCTCAAACAGGGTGCGCAGTCGCTCGGTGGAAAAGACAATGCCACGAGCCATAGAAATACCTCCTCTGCGGTGAATGAAACAGTGCTGTGAAACTAGGAGACATGTTTCAATTGTTGTCTAGTCGCTAGATAGTGTACGTCATGTCATTCGCATGACAGATTGTTATGCAGAAGCGTCGATGCAAAGCCACTGCGATGAAGTACCCGCCTTTGTGCCTCAGTCCGACCACATGTCCTCAGGGAGAGCTTCGACCGCTCGCTGGAACTGATCCAGGCCGCTACGAGCGAGTTCAAGGGCCCTGGACAGGTCACCGCGTTCGACAGCCGCGAGAATCTCCCGATTGGTCTCAAATCCTAAATCAGCGAAATTGTGTGGGAAACACAGTATGGCCAGCCGTTCAAGCCACGAAAAGCTGGAGGAGAGCATGCGGCGCAGTTCCCGATTGCCACTCGCACGCATGACGATATCAGAGAACCTGCGACTTGCCTGGTGGGCTGCTCGCGTGTCACCCTGACTGAGAGCGACCGCCAGGGCTTCGTTGGCAGCATGCATTTCCTCTCTGTCCTGCTGAGACAGACGAGGAAATCCCCACTCATATCCTGCCAGTGCGAGGACTCGGAAGATAGCCAGCAACTCACGGGTCCTGCGCCTCGTGAGTGGAGCAACGCGCTTGGGTCGATTAGGAGGCATATCGATGAGCCCTTCCGCAGCGAGCTGGGCCAGGGCTTCGCGTACTGGCGTGATGCTAAGTCCAAGACGAGAGGCCAGCTCGGCATCCTTGAGGACCTCTCCAGGCCGCAGGGCTCCTGTAATAATTTCATTACGCAAACGCTCAATCACGGCATCGCGCCGCGTTGGGGCATCGGTCCAGGCTTGATTTTGCATTCTTTCCTCCTACGAGGGTAGTATACCATGTAAGAATGCATTTTGTCAAGTGCAAAAATGCATTCTTAGGCCCCATATTGCAGTTCCGCCCATTGTAGAGTATAGTAAGGACAACAGCACACTGTGCGAAGTTTTCTTTTCCAACGGGAGCAATGCTTTTTCTTAAACCCTTTTTCGGGAGTTGGGCGACAAATGGGGTATGGCTTACACGCTTGAGGGATTGGCAGCAGTAGCCTTTTTCCAAAACAAGTATGACAGCGCACGTTCCCAGTTAGAGGAGAGCCTGGCCCTCTCCCGCGACTCAGGCAACAAATGGGGTATGGCTTACGCCCTCCTGCGCTTAGCCCGTGTGATGATCACACAAGGTGAGCAGAGCAAAGCCTCTACACTCCTTGAGGAGAGTCTGACTCTTGCCAGAGAGTTGCGTTACAAGTGGGGTATGGCCTACGATCTCTTTCTTCTAGGGCAGTTGGCCCTCGATAAAGGGGATACTGCCAAAGCACGCTCTCTCCTGGAGGAAAGTTTAGCGATCTGTTGTTTGTCGAAATAATTTTCCGCATCTCGACAATAACTTTTCGCCGCACATCTTTGTTTAAGATGTAAAACAGGCACACTCCGACACATAAATTTTCTCTGCATCATTTACCATCTTTTGCAAGTAATCATTTTACTCCTTTGATGCCATCTGGGCAGAGTGGCGAAGTGATATTTGACAAAAACGAAAAGATATGGGGTGGAAACTTGTCTCTTTCACCAACTGGACTGAGCCACAGGCATATCAGAGCGCCTTTGATCGGCTCCTGCGTGATCTGAAGGACACTCAATCCTAACTCATGACGACAGCCGTCAGGAGTAGCTCAGCTCCGGATACCAGTCGGTCCCGCGTCCTTCGGGCGTGAAGTCGAAGAGATTCCACTGTGGGTCGATGGAATCGACGTGGCGAGGGTCCTGCCCAGGTTCGGTCGGCGCGTCGAGGAGCTCGGAACCCCAGAAATGGCGGATCGCTTCCCCCTCACGCCGGAAGACATTGAGCATTGGCATTTGGGCTCCCTGCGCGTCCTCGCCGAAGTAGTCGCGGTTGTAGGGAGTGCCGACCGAGGACAACAACCGCAGCCCCCGCCAGCCGCGCGCTTGCGCATGGGCCAGGATGCGCGACAGTTCCGCCTTGGCGACGACCGCGAAATTGACGCGCTGGGTGATGTGCTGCGCGGCCCCGTCCAATGCATCGAGCATGGAAGTGCAGTGCGGGCATGGCCCCTCGTCGTCGAGCGCGCGCGGGAACATGAAGTTGTAGATCACCAGCGTGTCCTTGCCGGGGACGAACAGCTCCGACAGCTTCACCTTGGTCGGGGTCCCGCCGGGTCCTGCCTGCTGGAAGACGTAGTCCTGCGGGACGATCCCACCGAGCGGCAGTTCGCGTCTGGCGGCGGCCACCGCCTCGGTCGCTCGGCGCAGCTCAACCTCCTGCTGGAGAAGCCGGTCGCGCGCCGTTCGGTACTCAGGTGACTCTCCTGGAAACGAAATGCTCATAATCACTCCTCTGGTACACTGTTTTCACGAATAGAGACATTTTAGGAGCATACTTCATGTTGTACTGATCAGTGTTTCTTCTTGCTCCTGTTCCTTGAATCAGAGATGTCCACGCGAACATCGTGACCATCATAGCATACAGGAGAACACAAAACTTCTCGCATCTTGCTCTCCTTAGATGGTAATTTGCGCGAATGTTGAGCAGGTTTTGGCGCGAAGAGTGAGCATTTTGTGCGGATTACCCGATACTTTGGCCAGTTCCTACCGAAAGTTTGGCCACATAGATGGGAAGGCATCAAATGGCTCTATTGGCGGCACCATCAACACTGATAGCAGGTGGGCCTCTCTCAGAAAAATGAGTCGGGTTTTGATGCTCATGTGGCCTTACAAGCTGTTTTACACTCTCCCACAATCCACGGCCAAACTTTTGGTAGGAAACGGACAGACTTTTGGGTAATCCGCATTTTGCGCCAATCATGAGCAGCACAACAATCCGCTTCTGAAGCGGTTTCTCAAGAGTCAAAGAGCTGTGTTGCTCAACATCCACGCAAATTACCAGTTTTCTAGCGTTTTATTGATTTTTCTAGTGTTTTCCGTACGGAATCTTGCGTCGAGCACAGGTTCGTTGTAGGATGTGAGTGAAGAGGCAGCCAGGAGGAGCTAGTCTGGCTCATAGGAGGTGAAGGCTATGAAAACATCTGTACATACCGACCAAAGGGATACCGAAGAGAAAAAACTTCGTCAGTGGTTCATCATCCTTGCGCTCGCCCTGGCTGTAGTCGGTGGCCTCCACTTTGTTGATCACGTTATCAGGGGGTCTCTCGTAGTAACTCACCATCTCGATCCGAACTGGGATCATAGTGGCTGGCCGTTTGAACCCCAGGTTACGGTGTTTACCTTCAGTCTCTTCGGTGTCTTCTTCATCCTTCTTGCTGGCATCTATTTAACGTATAAAAAACAAGCCTGGGCCGGGTACTGGTTAGTGAGTTCTCTCGTCTTAGGTTCCCTGGTAACTTTTGTGCATTTTATTCCTCTTATGCCAGGTAAAACTGAATTCCCAACAGTTATTTATCACACTTACTCCGATGCTCACTATAGTGTTGTGGCAAGTATCTTCGCCTTATTAGATCTTTTTGGCATTTATGTGCTGATTGTGGCACTCATCTATGTTGCCATTAAAGCTCGACGTATCAGTGGTCGTTGGTAAGCAGAACGTAAAGTACAGAGGCATGCACTCACATTACAAGTAAATATGCATGTTCTATATCAATACGCTCATAGCGAGACCTCAAGAAAAACCGCAAGCTACGCAGCCCTGGACGCAACAAAAATTTAATCACTGTCGCCAGTATTCACGCATACAAAACGGCCTGGTGAATTGACAAAAATGACGAAGAACAATCCGCTTCTGAAGCAGGCTCCCAGGTGGTACATAAGCCCAAGGCCGGGACGGTTTTGAACTCAAAGATGAGACATGACGCTCAAGGGTTGGACGCTTTCTGCTCTATCCTCGCTCATTTTTGCAGCTTGATCAGTCGCCTCGCGATGTGATGGTCTACGCAGGTCCCTTGCCCTGGCGATCGATCAAGTGAATGACCTTTCAGTGCTCCTCTGCCAAACTGTCCGTATGCCGCGATGATACGAGACCGAACCCGCCTCCTGGGCCATACCGGAGATCAGCAGCAGGGAACAGAACCAGGGTGTCCCATCCTTGAGCGTCATGTCCCATCCTTGGACTCAAAACTGTCCCGGCCTTGAGCCAATGTACCACCAGGCATCGAATTGTTGTGCTGCTCATGATTGGCGCAAAATGCTCACTCTTCGCGCCAAAACCTGCTCAACATTCGCGCAAATTACCACTTAGACTGCTGGTAGTAAGCGCGAAGAGTGAGCAGGTTTTAGGGTGACGAGTGATCAATCAGCGTGAAGCATGAGCAGCACAACCATTTACCATTGGAGAAGCCGCTCCACATCTAAGGTATCAGTAGGAAATGTTGTAAATAGTTTGCTCTCGCTACGGACATTTGCAGGAGCAGGTCAGACACACTTACTCCTTTGATGGTTTACAAATCCTGGCACTTGTAACCAGCAGATTACGCCTCTTAACAGAACAAGGTGACGAGAGGGGTAGGGTGTTGTCTCAGGATGGAATGTGTCATACAATTACGCCTGATATTCCTTGTTTGTTCGCGAGAAAGGAGCAAGAAGAATGATTCCTACCACGAATCTCGACCTGTTCGCGGGAATCCCAGTCGCCGACTACGCGGCGGCGCTCTCGTGGTACGAACGGCTGCTGGGCTCGGCGCCCACATTCTTCCCACACGACACAGAGGCCGTGTGGGAGCTAGCCTCGCATCGGTTCGTGTTCATTGTGCAGCAGCCGGAGCACGCCGGCCACGCCATGCACACGATCTTCGTCGATGACCTCGATGCGCTCGTCGCGCAGATAGCCGATCGGGGACTCGACCCCATGAAGCGGGAAACCTACTCCAACGGCGTGCGAAAGACCACGTACTGCGATCCCGACGGAAACGAGATCGGGTTCGGCGGCGCTCCGCTGTAACCGGCTTGAGGCCAAAGCG
>WNGG01008395.1_pt1 | contig 23936 bp, 20 predicted proteins | sample 5400661 | NCBI WGS metagenome assembly WNGG01 (sample SAMN13153372, study PRJNA577476) | soil metagenome | isolation source: 100 cm soil or saprolite under Garry oak tree replicate 1 | place: USA:California | collected 2016-06-15
GTCACACAGCTCGTGCCTTGCGTTTGCGGACGCCTCTGGCGTCTTCCTCTTGCCATTTATGGGCAAGTTCATCCAGCTTATCGAGAGCTCCACTGATTTCCTGCATGCGCTTGGTTAAACCGTAGGTCACGGCAGGCGGGATCGTCGGCTCGTAATGGCGGTAGATAAATCCCTTCTCTTCCAGGTCCCGTAACCTCTCGGTCAACAGGCGCGACGAAATTCCGTCTATTTGGCGGCGAAGCGCGCCGAACCGCGTCGGTCCGGACGTGCTCAGAACCCATAGGATGTGCATCGTCCAGGGCCGGGTCAGAAGTTGCAGCAATTCGTGAGTGGGCTTCGGGCAACGCGGCGGAAGTTCCTGCGAGCGGCGCATGTAATCATCTCCTCACCTACTTACTTTATAGTGCCTACTTTACAAAAACAACCAGTTACTTAAAGTGAGTATTAGGAGACGATCATGGCTATTCGTTCCGTTTCTGATGTCATCAAAGGCACCCCCACGCTGGAAGGCGGGGGTTTTTTGGTTCACCGGCCATTTCCTTCCGGCACACTGTCTGATTTCGATCCATTCCTTCTGCTCGACGAAATGGGGCCAATGGATGTCCGGCCCGGAGAAGCCAAAGGCGCTCCGGATCATCCGCACCGCGGCTTCGAAACCCTTCCGAAGGCGGACAAGATGATCCGTCCGCACTATCAGGAGATCCCAGCAGAGAAAATACCCTCCGCCAGGACGTCTGATGGAAACGTCGCCGTGCGTGTCGTGGCGGGTGAATCGCTCGGCGCCCGCGCCGTCATTGAAACGCGCACGCCGATTTTCTATCTGGATTTCATGCTCAAACCGGGAGGCAAAGTCGTTCAGCCTGTAGCGCGCGATTTCAACGCATTCGCCTACGTCGTTGAGGGCCCGGTCCTTTTCGGCAGTCACACTGCCCAAATCCAGCGCGGCAATATGGTTCCTTTTGAGAGAGATGGTGATGAAATCCGGATTGAAGCGCCGCTCGAAAACCAGTCCTCATCCCGCGTGTTGCTCATTGGTGGCCGGCCGCTGAATGAACCGATCGCGCGTTATGGGCCGTTCGTCATGAATACGCCGCAGGAAATTCGTGAAGCCTTCGAGGACTACCGCTCCGGCCGTATGGGTTCGATTGACTTCTGAGAAGACATAAAGAGAAGGAGAATGTTTATATATGCCGGGACACTCATCATGAGAGTGTTTTTTGGTCTGGCGATGGCGGGCCAATGAAAGAACGGCCGAACACGGCAAGGCAACCGGTGGTTGCGAGCAACACTCACGCAAACGGCATTGGGCGGAGTCGCGAAGAAGCATTCTGTCTTTCAGCGCCGTTACCAAAAACTCAAGCTACGGCGAGGCGGTCAGCGGGCAGTTATCGCCATTGCGCGTGCCCAATTGATCGCCATTTATTGGACACTACGCAGTGGCATTCCTTATCCGGAGCAAGTTCGCCAGATCGAAGATGACCGGCGCGAACTACTGCGACGATTGACCAAACTGGGATACGACTCTCAACAGGCAAGCTGACCCACACTGGCGGTTTTCGAGACAATTTAAGCGGCGGATTATACCGGCGGGGAAAAACCCCGTCATGTAAAATGGGTCTTATGTAAACTTGCGCGAGGGAAAGGGACTCCTGTCGGCCGCGCGGAACTCCCGCGGCGCGGAATTGCCGAAGGAAGGCAATCGGGTATACACTGCCGCAATCGTGAAACGCAACGCAAATCGATTGTTCCTGGCTGCTGCCACCGTGGTCCTCGTATTAGCTACTCAAGCAAGAGGCCGTGGACAGACCACGCCTTCTGGTGCACTTAGCGCACAAACGCCTCTCTCCGTCAGGCTGTACGTGATGGATTGCGGCACTCTCCACATCGCTGATATGGGACGCTTCCAACTGAAAAAGGAAGACGTCACTACCACGGACCTGTCCGTGGCATGCTTTCTGGTCGTGCATCCCAAGGGAACGATGATCTGGGACACTGGTGCCGTCCCCGACGCTGCCTGGAAACCCACGGGTAATCCCGTGACGCCGCACATTGTGCTGCCGGACTCACAGCAGCGAGACGTCACCATGATCAAGTCCCTGAAGGCGCAATTGGCAGAGCTCGGCTATTCTCCTTCCGGCATCACCTACCTCGCCCTTTCGCACTATCATTACGACCACACGGCCAACGCGAACGAGTTCGCAGGCGCCACCTGGCTCGTGCGGCAAGTCGAACACGACGCCATGTTCGCTGAGAAATCTCCCGGCACGACTCAGCCCTCGACCTATTCAGCCCTTCGCGACAGCAAGACGCTCATCCTGAAGAGTGATGAACACGATGTATTCGGAGATGGTACCGTCGTCATCAAATCGGCTCCTGGACACACGCAGGGCCACCAAGTCCTGTATCTGAAGCTGGCCAAGACGGGAGGGGTTCTGCTCTCAGGCGATCTCTATCACTATCCAGAAGAGCGCGTGCTGGATCGTGTGCCGACGTTCGAGTTCAATCCGGAGCAGACACGCGCGGCTAGAGTGGTGATCGACGCATTTTTGAAGAAGACTGGCGCGCAGCTTTGGATACAGCACGACTTCAACGGCAATGCCAAGCTTAAGAAGTCACCCAACTTCTACGAGTAGGGTCTGATTCCACTTGGATCGAGGCGTTTCGCAATGCCTGGCCATTGACAACCGGCTGCCTGCCAGCAGGATGAATCCCCGGACATTCAAGACGTCGCATAGAATGACTCATCACTTCGCTGTCTTGTACGCATTTTCGACAAACCGAGTCTTGTCCAGTTCTTTGATGAGCTGCCATCATAGAAATTGGACATCGCCAACGAGATCCTCAGAGCCCTCGGACGAATCGAAGGCGAACTCGTCGAGTCTCCTCGACTTGGTGCAACGATTCTGGCACAATCCAAACGACTCAGTCCTAACCCCTATAGGAGGTAATGCCATGCGACACAACGAAGAACTCGATAACCTCCCCTGCTTTCGAAACGACCAGTAAGCGGAGGAAGGGGACATCCCTCCGAGACCCATGTCCGCCGCGGCCATCGTGTCGTACACAGTGACAAAGAACTCATGGAAAAGCTTGGACGCAATGATCTGTGTCCATGCGGCTCGGGCCACCGCTTTCAAAAAATGCTGTCTTCGTTCAGGCCGCTTCGACGGCAGCAAGCGGAATCATTACTTCCGTGATTGATTCGAGTCGGTCCCGGCGCGCAACACCCGGGACCGCTCCCACCCGCGCTGGAGTTAGCCGGAATGCTCATCTCAGACGAAAGTCATAGGTTTGAGTCCTGCGTGGGGAGCCTTCGTCATTCAGTACGTTCAGACTTGATCGCAATCAAATCAAATGGACAACAACTTTGGGGCAGATGTATAAAAGGATCGGCTTAAGTTGCAATATTTTTGTTGCGAGGGGCAAACCTGTTCGAATCGTGAATCACGAATGCTGAAAGGAGCTGTTTATGCGCGGTGTTTTTTTATTCGTTGCGGGGATTCTGGTTGGACTGGCCGTTCAGTCTGCTGTTGCCCAGAACCAGAACCGCGGAATCGTGGGCCTGAATCATGTGGGGATCAGTGTCCCTAACCTGGATGAGGCAGTAGCGTACTACACGAAGACGCTGGGATTTCCCGAGGCATTCCGGAGCAGGGACGAGAAGGGACAGGTAACGCTGGTCTATGTCCAGATCAGCCGAAACACGTTCGTCGAGCTGCAACCCGCTAACGCGCAAAGGCCGCCGGGGATCAATCATTTCGGCGTGCACGTGGAGAACATGGGTGCGGCCACCGCGATGTTCAAGCAGCGGGGAGCAAACGTTTCTGAGATTCGCGTCAGCCCCACGAAAGCGATCCTGTCGAATATCACCGACGCGAACGGCGTTCGTATCGAGCTCGCTGAGCTCCCTCCCGAGTCGCAGCACCGGCAGGCGATGGAACGCTGGAAATAACGTCCGTGTGAAGCGCCGGCATCCAATCAACGACGCACGGTTACGTCCACGTCATACGTTGAGAATAGCTGCCCGTCATTGGCAATTGCGCGCAACCGATAGGTGCCGGGGACGGCGAAGCTCACCTTTGTTTCCAACGTGGCGGGCTTCCCGTAGACGCGCTGGCTCATGATGTCCGGATCAAACCGAACCTTGCCAGGACCCCGGTACATAATCCATCGGACTCGCACACCTTGCGGGCGGTTGCCCGTCGGATCAGAGAGGGGTTTTGGCCGTCCGTCGTCAGTAGCCGTTGCCGTCAAGGTCAGCATGTCTGAGAGGGCGATCGTTTGAGCAGGGCTACCGCTGATCGAAGGCGGAAGGTTTTCAAAATCGATATCACCACTGGCGGCACTCATCAAAGAGGGGTCACGCGCCGCATTCTTGGCGATGACCCCTCTGTCGACTTCCCATTCCGGCTGAAGCCACCCCTTCGCCTGGCTGGTTTTTGCGTGAGTCGTTAACGTCCACACAACGCGCTGGTCTTTCGGCCAATCCCTGGGCACAACAACTTTGAAAACCCACCATTTTCGTGCCGTGTAGAAATGTGTCGGCTGACCTCGATCACCGCCCGGTTCGATATTGTTCTCCGGGCCTACCGGTACATCGAGTTCCTCCTCGGTATTTCTGTTGAAGTAGCCGAAATGCAGCGTATAGGTTCCGTCGGAATTCTGTTCCCATCCATCAAATGTCGGACTGACATCCTGTCCCCTGGCATAACGGATCTGGGCGCTCAGACTCGTACGGACCGTCCCCGTGAGAAGAAGAACGGAACAAGCCACCGCCAACAAGTCCTTCTTCATTCCGACTTTCCCTTTGTCAGCGTGAGCTTGTGAGGGTGCTCCGATTCGCTCGTCGCGCTTCGGTTTCCCTTTTGAAATCTTCTTCAGACATGTAGTACCAGCTGATCCACGCCGACCCCATCTCATCGATCGTCCGTTGCCCATACGTGATCTGTGCATCCGGATCAGGGTTGAATGGGTTCGCGGCTGTGTTGTCATGCCACATGATCGAATGCAGAACTGTGCCTGCCGGCAGGAGGGGCGCCGCAACATCGTTGTAGACGTAGTTGATGTGCCAGTTGAAACGGAACCTGGCACAGGACAGCATCTCGACCCTTCCGCTAGGGTAAATGGCCTCCAGGCACTCCGCCTTTCCGCGGTTGTGCATGTGGGGCTGGAATGACAGCAGCCGAGCGGCCTTCTTCAGCGTAAGATAGCCATCCGACCGGATGTTATCCGTGTTGGGCCGAAGATCGACCTCCGAGGCACTCACCGTTGTCGAAGAAATCACGTGCTGAGGAACATAACCTTTGGGATAAAACTTCAGGCCGAGGGCCACGTTGATCGGGGTGTCCTTGCCAATCGCATGGAGGTGCATTTCGAAGTTCACCTTCGTTCCAGCCTTGATTAGCCGGCCAGAGCCTTCCGGGAACACATCACCTTTCTTGCCGATCGCATATTCATTGAGGAAGACTCCCTGCTCGCCCACCCCAAGCGCGCCATCGGTTCCATCGAGCTGACCGCCATGGCGAGTCTCGTCCGTGGGCTCTACGATCGACGTTCTAATATGGTGGATTACCGGGAAGCCCTTGGCTGGAATGATCTGGACACCCTGGATGTATCGGTCTTCCGTTAAACCGGGATCGACAAGAATGTCCGGCCACTGATCGGGCGCTTTCGCCGCGACAATCACGTCTTTCGGCAAGGTTACGATGAGATCCGGCTGACCGATCTGCCACGTCTCGGCGGCTGGGAATTGGCGCGGCGGCGGCATGGCAGCAGGGTCTCCCTTTGGAGCGCCGCTGTCGACCCACCTGGCTATCGTTGCGATTTCCTCGTCCGATAACGACACGTCATTGCTGAAATGTTGCACGCCTACGTTCTTGTCGATGAACCACGGGGGCATTTCCCGAGTAACGACCTTCTGCTTGATCGACTTGGCCCACGGCCGCGTCTCCTCGTAGGTCACCAGCGACATCGGCGCAAACGTGCCCGGCCGGTGACACACCTGACAGCGATTCTGCAGGATCGGCGCTACGTCCTTAGCAAAGGTGACCTGATCCTGCGTCGCCACCGCATTGGACGACGCAGACTGACCCGCCAGCGTCGGGATCGCTATGATGATGGCCATGGCAATCGATGCCGAAAGGATGAAGCCGGCCTTCGTGAAGTATCGGTATTTTGCGATGGTTCTCATGCAGCTACCTCGTAAACTCATTTGATTTCGAGATCGTGACTCTCGTTCTGAAGCTCTCAATTCTTCTCGGTCTTGTGGCGAATCTTACACCAGACATCCAGCGCCGCATAATACATTATCGGAAATGGGGACGTAGCCCTATGTCCCTATTTTCGTCATTTTTAAAAAATAGGGACATAGGGCTACGTCCCCATTTCCACCCTTCTATCGCTTGCCTTTACTACGCGTCGCAGAGTGTCGTAAATTGAACAGCCGAGGTGAACTATGGCAAGGCGGATAACCGAGGCCTGCTTGCTGGTTGTTGCGCTGTGGTTTTTAGCGATTCCTCTGTTGGCGCATCACTCCTTTGGAGCGGAGTATGACGCGAACAGACCCATAACGCTGACGGGCGTGGTCACCAAGATTGAATGGACCAACCCCCACAGCCACTTCTATCTGGATGTAACCGACGACAAGGGCAACGTGGTCAACTGGAAGTTCGAAGGTTATGGTCCTGGCGTGCTGTACAGGACCGGCTGGAAGAAAGATGTGAGTATGAAACCGGGGGATACGGTGACGGTCTTTGGATGGCGCGCGCGAGACGGCGGGAATTGGGCACATTCGCGCGAGGTCACCTTCTCCGGAGGCAAGAAACTGTTCTTCGGGCCTCCGTCAGGCACAGGCGACGGAGGAAATACTCCTGCCGTGGAGGTGAAGTGATGCGCGGTTTCATTGTGGCAGCAGTTCTAGCAATGGCCTTGTGGCCGGTCTCCGTGCTGGCACAGACAGCGCCTCGACGCAGTACTCCTACCCGGGCCCCGGCGAAAAGCGCGGTCCCCCGTGCCTCCGACGGGAAGCCGGATCTGACGGGAGTGTGGCAGGGCGGCAGTACCCTGCGCGGAACGTGGGAGGAAGCGAACGGGGGAGTTGGTGTCGGCGGTAGTGGGCGCGATCCTTCGGCACCGGTGACTCTGTCGTCGAACGACCGGCCGGCCGGGCGCGAGGGTGCCCCTTACCAGCCCTGGGCCGCCAAGAAGGTTCTGGAGTCCTTCAACAGGAGAGGCATCGACGACCCAACGGCACTCTGCCTGCCGGCGGGTTTACCACGAACGGCGATGTTGGGACTCTTCCCAACGCAGATCATCCAGACTCCGAAGCAAATCGTAATTCTTTACGAGTACATGAACGTCTTCCGCGTAATTCCGCTGAACGCGAAGCATCCCGACGACCTGATTCCAAGCTACATGGGCGATTCGGTCGGGCACTGGGAAGGAGACACGCTGGTGGTGGATGTTATCGGCTTCAATGACAAAACCTGGCTGGCCGGAACAGGGACCTTTCATTCGGATGCCTTGCACATCACGGAGCGCTATACCCGCGTGGATAAGGACCAGATCAACTACGACGTGACTATGGTAGATCCCAACGTGCTGACCAAGCCGTGGATGCTTCATTCGACCGTCATGCTGCGGGAAGGCACGCGTCTTCAGGAGTACATCTGCGCCGAGAACAATCTGGATCTCGAGCGTTATGAAAAGATCCTGAAAGGCGGGGTCAACTTCACCAGACAGTAACCGCCCTCATTTTTCGAATCGTATTTGGACTCAAGTTGCGTGCAATCCGGGAATGATTTTCTTTTCTTGATTATTTCCATATTTCTATTATCATAGAATAATTTAGGGCGGTTACGACACCCGGCTTGAAGCACTAAGCGACATCCGAGGAAGACTCAAATGACAACTTCGAATAAGAAACAGCAAGCCGAACAAATCACCCGCTATGCCGACATGCTCGCAGCCATGGGAACCGAGCCACGACTGCGGATCATGCAACTCCTATTGTCAGCCCATCCCGAAGGGCTTGTCGTCAGCGACATCGGAAGCGAACTCGATATCCCGAGTTCTACACTCTCCCATCATCTGGAGAAGCTAAAGCACGAAGATCTCGTGCGGGTTCGTCGTGAGGGTACGTTCCTATGGTATTCGGCCAATGCGGAAGCTCTGCAAGAGTTGCTGGGTTTTCTGTATGCGGAGTGCTGCACACGCAATAAGGCTGTCGAACCCCAAAAGATCGTCTGCTGCAAATAGGAGGACACCATGAGCACAACAAACATCAAAGAAGCAGTGAAAGAAAAATATGGGGAGGCTGCGCTTCGCGTACTGTCAGGCGGCAGTAGTTCCTGCTGTGGAGCTGCTGCTACTTGTGGCACAGATATAGACCCTATTACATCGCGCCTTTACGACAGAGACCAGGTCACGCAGATTCCCGAAGAAGCGTTGAAAGCCTCTCTTGGTTGCGGAAATCCCACCGCGCTGGCAGCGCTCAATCCCGGTGAGACTGTTCTCGATCTCGGCTCAGGCGGCGGGATCGACGTGCTGCTTTCCGCTCGCCGTGTGGGACCTACCGGCAAAGTCTATGGTCTCGACATGACGGATGAGATGCTCGCCCTCGCGCGCGAAAACCAGAGAAAAGCAGGCGTCGCGGAGAATGTTGAATTTCTCAAGGGCGAAATCGAGCACATCCCTCTTCCGGACAACTCTGTCGATGTCATCATTTCTAATTGCGTCATCAATCTTTCTGCCGATAAAGATCGCGTATTCGGCGAGGCATTCCGAGTGCTAAAGCCCGGCGGACGCTTCGCCGTGTCCGACGTTGTGACGCGTGGGGAAATGATTCCAGAGATTCGGGAACGCGTACTTCTATGGGTAGGCTGCATCGCCGGAGCTTTGGAAGAAAATGATTATCGGTCGAAACTCGCGGCCGTTGGGTTCGAAAACATAGAGGTTGAACCCACACGTATCTACCGGATCGATGATGCCCGCTCTTTCCTTAGCGGACAAGGCATTGACGTAGACGCGATTGCGCCCCAGGTCGACGGCAAGTTCATGAGCGCTTTTGTTCGGGCCACCAAACCCAGTTCCTGCTGCGCGCCTGGTTGTTGTGCGTATGGTACAAACGCCGGCTAAAGCCCGCGACCTTTCTCAGCAATTGGCGATGGAACTTCTCATGACGATGCTGCGGACCAGAACTGGACCCGATTCGGTACGATCTTAATGATGGGATTCCGTTCGATTACCATCGAGCGATATTGCGCATACTTCAATCGCAGCGCGGCAATAGCGGCTGCCTGCTCCGACGCCAACGAATGGTTGGGCTCGATGATCTCCGCCATCCCATGAACAAGAATGTAGGCCAGTTCGGACCAGTTTTCCGAATAGTCATCAATCACAAGTGCCACGTTTGGATTGACCCGGATGTTTCGGATCCGCTGAAGTTGTCTTAGATCAACGCGCTTGGGCTTACTGTCGATCGCGGAATAGAACGACCCCCCCTCGAAGACGTAGCAAATGGGGATTACGGATGGGCGTCCGCCAGCATCAGCCGTTGCCAGCCGCGCAACGCGATGAGCATTGATGAACTGGCTGACGCGTTCTTCGATCTCGATAGCCATGTTGTCTCTCGACGGCAAGGATATCTCAAGAGGACGGATTCAACGAAGAACCGAACGCGGGCTAAAGCCCACGACTACAGGCTTGAGATAACGTGCAGGCAAGCTTGTAGTCGCGGGCTTTAGCCCGCGTTCGGCTCATTCTGTTTTCCCTATAATGTGTTAAATTCTACGGCATTCAGGTGGAACATCGCTTCGTTGGGCTCCCTTGGAGATTCAGATTGATGAAGGAGGTCTGATGCGAATTGGATTTGCTCTGCCACAGGTCGGAACCATAGCGGGACCAGATGCGGTCACTAGAGTTGCTCGTCGCGCGGAGGAGCTTGGCTTCCACAGTGTCTGGGTGCTCGACCGGCTGCTGTACCCGTTAAATCCTCGAGTTCCATATCCGGTCGGAGACGGCTCTCTCCCTTTAAAGTACAAAAGAGTGTTGGACCCCGTTGAAACGCTGACTTTTGCTGCTGCTCGCACGGAGAGGATCGCCGTGGGCACCAGTGTGTTGAACCTGCCTTGGTATAACCCCGTCCTCCTCGCACGAAGATTGGCAACGCTCGATGTCCTCTCGGGCGGCCGATTGCGAGTGGGTCTCGGAATCGGGTGGTTGCCCGAGGAATTCGAGGCTGCGGGATCACCCTGGAACGCCCGAGGCAAGCGCGCGGATGATTTCGTGAGTGCGCTGAAGGCGATTTGGACAACGGATCCCGTAGAGATCGAAGGGACAGGTTTTAGAGTGGCGAAGTCCTTCATAGGCTTGAAGCCCGTTCAGAAGCCTCATCCGCCGATTTACATGGCGGCTTTCACAGCGGGCGCCATGAATCGCACAGCACGCGAAGCGAACGGTTGGTTTCCCGTGGGAATTCCCCTCTCTGCTGTCGGACAGATGTTTGGAGAACTGAAGGCGATGGCGCAGCGGGCCGGCCGAGATCCCAAATCGCTCGAACTCATCGTTCGTGGGAACATCGAATTCACCGCCTCGACGCCTTCCAAGGAACGCGCCGACTTCACGGGTAACCCCGACCAGATCGCCGGCGATATTGAGACGACAAAGAAGCTCGGAGCCAGCGAATTGGTCTGCGACGTTCAATTCTCGCCCGGCGTCGAAACCGTAGACGACATCCTGGGGAAGATGGAGCAGATCCAGAAGATGGCCAAGTAGTTCTTGGAGGAAAACAGAATGGGCGAACGCGGGCTTTAGCCCGCGTTACGTCATCCTCGTTAGAAAAATGCATTCGAGAGATGCATGCTGAACTGGATCAGTGGGTCATCGCGTAGACGATGGAGTTCATGCCCAGGCGATAGGCGTAACCGGTGAAGACCGCGGGGTACCCGGGGTCGTCCATCCATTCCCAAGCATCGCCAAGATCCGAGTTATAGGTGATCAGGACCATCAGTCGTCCGTTATCGTCCGAAATCCCCAGGACGCGGGGCTTGGTATCGGACGGTTGCTCCCATGTTCGGCTCCTCCCGCCGGACCTCGTGTATTCTTCGCCATATCTCACGTTCGGCACTTGCAGCACGCGATCAATATCGAAAAACGTATGAAAGATTTCGTGTGTCATGGGGAGTTCTTCGATCGGTCGATCCGGAAAAACCTTTTTCATCTGCGCGGCAAATTGTGCCCACTGCTGCAATCCCCAGAAATCATCGCAGTGCCAGAAACCGCCCCGAAGCAGGTACTCCCGCAGGCGCGCCGCCTCCGGCAGGCTCAACTCCGTCTGTCCGACTTCTACAGCATATATATAAAGATACTTGAACAGGTCCGGGTCCATGACGGGAAGCGGATGGGGCTCCATGTGCAACTGGACGTTTGTCATTCGCTGGATGCCCCACATGTACTTGTAGTCCGCGTTCCAGGTATCGGTCATCCATGCGCCGCCGCGGCCGAATCCGCGAAAACCGGCTAAGCCGCCGTTCGGTCCCCGGCCATAGATGTCCGTGTACATGACCCGCGTGAAGTAGAACTCGCGTTGGGCGGTCGGTTTAGGATCATCGCTGAATCCGGGCATCACCACTACGATCAGGCACAACAACACGGCCGCGCGCGTAGCCATAGGTTCTCCAGGATGGTAAGCGTCCTCATTCTACTTGGAAAATCATCCTTTGACTCTGCCTTCTCGCGGATTCACGCGTGTCTCAAGCTTGAAGCACCCGAGTGAGCCGCCTATGCTAGAGGGTAGCGAGCGTGCCTCATACCGAGGAGAGTGCCCACTCCCGGAACGCGGGCTAAAGCCCGCGACTACGAGTGTGCCGAAACGTCTTACCGAGCTCGTAGTCGCGGGCTTTAGCCCGCGTTTGCTTGGGCTTCGCGAAATGAAATTGCGGTCGTCAATGCGACGACGGTAGGTTTCGCGTACCTGATTACTGTTCTCATAATTGCGGCATCGTGGGGCCTATCCGAGGCGGTTGTCGCATCGGTTACCGCGACCGTATGCTTCAACTACTTCTTCCTGCCCCCGGTAGGCGCATGGACGATTGCGGATCTCGAGAACTGGGTCGCTCTGTTCGCATTTCTAGTCAGTTCACTGATTGCAAGCCAGCTCTCGGACCGTGCGAAGCGGCGCACAATCGAAGCGAAAACCCGGCAGGTCGAGATGGAACGGCTTTACGCTCTGAGCCGGGCCATCATGCTCATGGATTCCAACCAACCCGTCGGCGGCCAGATTGCAAAGGAACTGGCCAGGATCTGCGAAATACCAAGTGTTGCGATATACGATCGAAGCAGCGAGTCTGTCTATTTCGGAGGCACGGAAGAATTCTTCCGGGTACAGGGGAAGCTCAAAGAAACCGCTGTGACCGCCTCTCAGTCGAAGGATGAGCAGACCGGAATACTCTTCGCGCCCATCAGCCTCGGCGGCCAATCGATCGGAAGTGTGGCCATTCAGGGAGGGGAACTCTCAGACACAGCCCTTCACGCTCTTTTGAACCTGATCGCGATAAGTTTGGAAAATGCCCGTAGCCGCGAGATCGTGACCCGAGCGCAGGCCGCACAGCAGAGCGAAGAATTCAAGTCGACGTTGCTGGATGGCCTTGCTCATGAATTCAAAACTCCTTTGACATCGATTAAGGCCGCCGCAACCGCTCTGCTCGCGTCCAACGTTTCCGATGCGGGACAGCGAAACGAGCTTCTGACAATCGTGGATCAGGAAGCGGGGAGGCTCAGCCGGCTGGTAACCGAGGCCACACATCTGGCTCGAATCGAAGCGGGGAAGATTCAGCTCAACCGGCGATCGCATTCTGTAGACTCCCTGGTCGAAAATGTTCTGGGACAGATGGAATCTCGAGGAGATGGCCGTCCCGTGCAAGTGTCGATCGCTCCGGATTTGCCTTCGGTCGTCATTGACTTTGAGCTGATGCAATTGGCCCTCCGGCAACTTTTGGACAACGCAGTGAAGTACTCTCCCCGGGAATCGCCGATTCGAATTACTGCCCGATTGACCGGCGAACGCCTCGTCATCGGCGTGCACAACGCCGGTCTCCCCCTTTCGGGAGCAGAGCAATTGCGCATTTTCGACAAGTTCTACCGCGGCGCCAACGTCCGGCACCAGGTTGCCGGGACCGGTATGGGATTGACGATCGCGCGCGAAATCCTGCTCGCGCATGGCGGTGATATTCGTCTCGACAGCAGCACCGAGCGCGGCACAGAATTTGTTGTTACACTGCCGGTTCAAAATGAGGTCCTCCGATGAGTGCTGCGCGAATTCTTGTCGTCGACGATGATCCTCAGATTCGACGTGTCTTGCGTACAACGCTCATCGCCCAAGGTTATGAAGTCGCCGATGCTCGAAATGGTGAGGAAGCGCTGGAACGCATACGCGGTGAAAAGCTTGATCTCGTCATTCTTGATATGAACATGCCCGGCATGAGCGGCCTCGAGACGTGCCGGTTGATCCGGTCGGGTTCAGATGTTGCCATCATCATGCTTAGTGTTCGAGACGCTGAGGCCGACAAGGTCGAAGCGCTGGACGCGGGGGCCGACGACTACATCACCAAACCATTCGGTTCTCCCGAACTGCTGGCACGGATCCGTGCGGCGCTCCGGCGGTTGCCTCAGACGACAAACGAATTGCAGGTCGTGCGATTCGATGTCGTCGAAATCAATTTCACGACACGGCGCGTCGTTGCCGGAAATCGCGAGGTACGGCTGACGCCAAAAGAGTTCGATCTGTTGCAATACCTGGTCGCTCACCCCAATGTTCCGATTCCCCATACTCGCCTACTTCAGTCGGTGTGGGGGCCCGATTACGGCGATGAAGTCGAGTACCTGCGGGTGTTCATCAACCAACTTCGCAAAAAGATTGAAAAGAATCCGTCCAGCCCGAAGTATCTGCTCACCGAACCCTGGGTGGGTTATCGGCTCCAGTTGCCGTAGGGCCGTAGTGAGAGAGCCCTCCTAATAAAATCCTGACAGAACATTTATGACTTCTTTATGGACCCACGCGTAGTGTGGGTGATGTGGGCTACCTGTCCATACCTGAACTCCAAGTCCTCCCCCCACATCGCGCCGAGTCTGCAAGTGACCTTCACATCGATGTTGTGTTCACGGATTTCGAGGATACGCGAGCGGCTTTAAAGGCCGCCGCGGATTTGACTATTGGCCTTGAGGCCGACATCGACTTGATCGTTCCCCAGATTGTTCCTTTTCCGCTACCGCTCGCGCACCCCACAGTTTCGCCTGGTTTCACGCTACGGCGGCTAATCGATTTGGCATCAGCCGCGCATGTGCAACCCAGCATCCACGTCTATCTCTGCCGTGACAGGCTTCAAACATTACTGCAGGTATTGGAGCCACATTCTGTAATCGTTGTCGGGAGCAGAAAGCGCTGGTTCCCGACCAAACCGGAACGCCTCGCCAGAGCGCTCCGCAAGAATGGGCACCACGTGATTCTGGCCAGATATCCCGAGAACTGCACTTCTACATGACCAAGAAAACGTCATTGACCGAGCAACCGCCGGGCACTGCGACAAAGGTCGTCGTCGCCAGCACCGTCATGCTTGCGTTTATCTCCTTTTGGCGGGCGGCGGCCATCGTCCTGAACGATCTGGGCTCGACGGTTTATTACGTCGGAGGTATAGCCGAGCAAGCCATTGGGAGGAGCGCCCCGTGGTTCATCCTGGGCGTCATGTTGTTCAGTTTCGCGGTGCGTTCGATCTACATGGAGAGCAGCAGCATGTTTGTCCGTGGCGGTGTTTACGTCGTCGTACGTGACGCCATGGGACCTTTCATCGCGCGGCTCTCGGTTTCCGCGTTGTTATTCGACTACGTCTTGACAGGGCCCATCAGCAGCGTTAGCGCCGGCCAGTACCTCGGGCGTTTGGCGAACGAGACGAGCGAGCTGTTGAACCTGCAATTCCGCATATCGCCGAATGAGTTCGCTGTTTTCTTTGCGATCCTGGTGACGCTGTATTTCTGGTGGTACAACATCAAAGGTTTGCATGAGTCGAGCACCAAGGCTCTGCGCATCATGCAGGTCACCACGGTCATGGTGGTGATCTTTCTTGTTTGGTGCTGTCTGACGCTCGCAGTCCGTGGTCCCGCGCAGATCCCACCTCCTCCCACACCGTCCCATTTGGAATTCAGCGATGAAGGACTGGGCTGGTTCAAGGGAACCTTCTGGCCAACCATCCCTATTGTAGCCATCATCATTGCGTTTGGGCACACCCTGCTTTCCATGAGCGGCTTCGAAACACTGGCGCAGGTCTATCGTGAGATCGCTTACCCGAAGCTGAAGAATCTCTATCGCACCGGGAACATCGTATGCACGTACGCCGCAATCTCGACGGGCGTCATTACGTTACTCGCCGCGATGATTATCCCTGACAATGTGCGTCTGCAATATGCCGAGAACCTCCTTGGCGGACTCACGAATTATCTGGTAGGCCCGGAATTCCTGCGGCTCGTGTTTCATGTGTTCGTGGTGATCGTCGGTGTGATGATCCTTTCGGGAGCGGTCAACACCTCCATCATCGGAGCCAACGGCGTCATGAACCGCGTTGCCGAGGATGGCGTGCTCGATCCGTGGTTCCAGAAACCTCACCGGCGGTATGGCACGACTTTCCGGATCATCAATCTGATCACGGTGCTTCAATTGATCACGGTCGTTGCCAGCCGCGGTCAGACTTACACACTCGGCGAAGCGTACGCTTTCGGTATTGTCTGGAGCTTTTTCCTGAAAGCATTGAGCGTAATGGTGCTTCGGTTCCAGCGGAACGATCAACAGTACAAGATGCCCCTGAACTTCAGATTCCGCGGCACTGAGATTCCGGTCGGGCTCGCGGCGACAACTCTGGTTTTGCTGCTGGTCGCGCTGGCAAACCTGTTCTCGAAAAGAGTCGCAACCATCTCCGGCGTTTCATTCACGCTGCTGCTGTTCACTATTTTTACGATCTCCGAGCGCAGAGGAAGAAAGAAGCAAAAACACAATGGACTCGAACAGTTCAATCTCGATCTGCGTCCCGAAATCTCGACCGAGTCGATTCAAGTACGTCCCGGATGCGTGCTCGTGGCGGTTCGCGACTACACTCGCATGGACCATCTGCAGTCGGTTCTTCAGAAGACGAACACGAGTAAGCAGGACATCGTCGTGATGACCATACGCGGCGTTTCCTCCGCGGGCAGCGGCGAATATGGACTAAGCGAGCGACAGTTGTTCACAGATTATGAGCGGGAGCTATTCACGCGTGTAGTCTCACTCGCCGAGAAGGAGGGCAAGACAGTCCAGTTGCTGACGGTTCCTGGAGTGAATCCGTTTGATGCGATGGTTCAGACTGCCGCGACCTTGCAGGCGTCACGCCTGGTGAGCGGCGTTTCAGCCCGCATGGATTCGGACGAACTCGCGCGACGCATCGGACGTGCTTGGGAAAGACTGCCGGAGCCTCGCCATCCGTTCTCTTTGGAAATCATTTCGCCGGGCCGCCCATCTATTTTTGTGAACCTTGGACCTCATCCGCCGCGGCTTTGGCCGGAAGATGTCGATCTCGTTCACGGTATTTGGCTGGAACTCAGCGACGACTTCGGCGCCAAGCTGCATCATCGCGATGTCGTCGGAGTTGCGCTTCGGCGATTGAATCAGGAACTGCATTCGCCGGACCGCAAGGCGGTTCTCTCGGATGTGCGTCAAGAGTTAGATCATCGTAAATAGCCGCCAATGGCGCGAACGACGCGAAATCATTGGCGCCCGGTTTTCCTGGAATCAAGAAAATACGGGCGGTCATCGACCGCCTCTACAGCACGCCGGTCAATTCATTCACTCCGTCCTGGCTCCGTTACAGTTGGACGGCCGCGTGCTATAAGAAGACGTATGATGCCAGGAGGCCATCTCGCGACGGCCCTCGCGCTCAGCGGCGCGGCCTATGCGGCGACGGGTTCGCCGGAAGCCGCGGCAGGCTGTTTTGCGGGAGGATTTCTGATCGATGTGGATCACTACCTCGACTACCTGGTCTTCGAAAAACAATGGCGCCGGCCAGGACCGCTGCACATCACCTTCGACATTTTGATCAATGGTGAATATGCGCTGAAGCGGGCCTTCCTGTTTTATTTTTTTGCATATCGGGTATCGAAGAGATTTGCCGCTGCGGATCTCATGGACCGGATTATCGTTCCGGATATTGTCGGTAAGCGGCCTGTACGCGAGTTTTTCCGATGGCGGCCCCTCACGAGGAAAGAGCGGCCGATTGCGCAGATGACAGGGACTCCAGCCGCGCCATCTGCTTCATCCGCGGCTCAAGAACGTTCTCCGCTTTGAGCTCACCCTGGTATTGCGTCATAAAGAGTTGCCACCTATACTGCTGCGTTGATAGAGCTACAGGTGCACTCTATTCCAGAGGAGGAGTTATATGAGGACGTTGCTTCGCGTAGGGCTGATTGCTCTGATTGCTGGATTTGCCGCTTACCCCAGCAGTGCAGGGCAGCAGAGGGCGGCGCCGCCGGCACAGGGCTACATCACCGGCGTGGTCCAAGGCAGCCAGGGTCCTGAGGCCGGCGTGTGGGTCATCGCCGAGACAAAGGATCTGCTTACGAATTTCATCAAGATTGTGGTCACGGATGATCAGGGCCGGTTCATGCTGCCCGAATTGCCAAACGCCAATTACAGTGTTTGGGTAAGGGGATACGGTCTCGTTGATTCGGCGAAGATCCAGATGAAACCAGGCACGAATCCGGTAACGCTCAAAGCGACTGCGGCCAAGACTCCACAAGAAGCTGCGAAGGTTTATCCAGGCAACTCCTGGCTGTCCCTTATGGAGCCACCGCCCAAGAGCCTGTTCCCGGGCACCGGAGCTCAGGGGAATGGCGTCGGCGCATCCATGCTGACCCAGAACCACTGGATCAACTCCCTGAAATCGGGCTGCAATTTTTGTCATCAGTTGGGTAATCAGCTCACTCGCACTCTGGACGATGTCTACAAAGCGGAGCCCACCATTAAGACGTCCGTAGACGCCTGGGACCGGCGCCTCCACGGCGGAGTGCGCGGCGACGCCATGTATGGCACGCTAAACACTATGGGTCATGACGCTTCACTTAAGGTATTTGCGGACTGGACGGATCGCATCGCCAAAGGCGAAGTGCCACCGGCGCCAGCCCGGCCGAAAGGGATCGAGCGCAACATCGTGGTGACCCTCTGGGATGTCGGTGATGACCATTCCTTCATGCACGATGAGATTTCTACGGATAAGAACCATCCAACGGTCAATGCAGGCGGTCCGGTATATGCAGTGTCGGCCGGCCACGGCCGACTCGTTGTCCTGGATCCGAAAGAGAACAGCACCTTCTCCATAGACATCCCGACGCGGGAGCCCCAGGAGAAAGTTCCGTCCCGGTTTCCCAAACCAGCGATGGCTTCTCTGCATTGGGGCAACGAGCACCTGTGGGCCAACCCTCCGTATAATCCCGCCGATCCGCATAACCCGATGCTCGACAGCAAAGGCCGAGTGTGGATGACGTCGAAGATACGGAGCAATCAGGACCCCGCCTGGTGCAGCGATCCATCAAACAAATACGCCGAATGGTTCCCGCTCCGGGGCAGCGGGCGGCAGGCATCCTTCTATGACCCCAAAACACAAAAGTTCACTCTGGTCGACACGTGCTACGCCACACACCATCTTCAGTTCGACAATGATCCGGATGAGACGGTGTATTTCAACGAACTGAGTGGTCCCATGATCGGTTGGGTTGACACCAAGGTTTACGATGCGACCTTTGCTGCAACGAAAGATGAGATCAAGGCTGAAAAGGACGCGGTGGGCTGGTGTGGTCAGGTGCTGGATACCAACGGCGATGGAAAGATCACCAGGCCGTGGAATCAGCAGGCGCGCGGCCGTGGAACCGTCGAGAACGTGCTTTACCAGGGTGACACCGCTGGAGCAGGACCAGCGGCTGCGGCGGGACGAGGAGCGCCACCGGCCGGACGAGGACAACCTGCGGCGGGGTTCGATGCGAACCTGGATACGATGGTCCAGTATAACCTTTACAGTGTCATTCCGAGTCCCGTCGACACAGCGGTATGGGGAATTTCTGAGCAATATCCGGGCTTTCTCGTCCGGATGGAACGTGGCAACAATGCTCCTTCCACATGCAAGAGCCTGATCTTCAAGGTACCGGAACCGGGCTTCGATCCGCGCGGCGTGGACATCGATAGCAATGGCGTCGTCTGGACAGCTCTTGCCGCCAGCAGCCATCTTGCGAGCTTTGATTTCCGCAAGTGCAAAGACGTGAACGGTCCCTCAAAGACCGACGGTAGCCAGTGCAAGGAAGGCTGGACGCTGTATCAGACCGACGGTCCCAAGCTGAAAGGTACGGAAATTCCAGCAGACTTCCACTATTACAACTGGGTGGATCAACACAACATATCGGGATTCGGAGCAAACACGCCTTTCGCCACCGGTTCAAATTCTGACGCACTGCTCGCGCTGAACACCCAGACAAGAGAGTGGACCAAGTTCCGCGTACCCTATCCGCTCGGCTTCTACTCGCGCGGTATGGACGGCCGAATCGACGACCCGAACGCAGGATGGAAGGGCCGCGCCTTGTATGCGAACTACGGCACGCACTTCGTCTGGCACATTGAAGGCGGGAAGGGCACCAAAGGCAAGTTCGTGAAGTTCCAGATTCGACCGGATCCGTTAGCACGTTAGGTAACTCAGGGGCTTTACACAAAAGGTCGGGAACGGGCAAGCAGCTAGATCTTAAATCTGCAATCGATGCCATCTTGACAGTCCGGCGAACGGCGGAGATATTATCTAGCCCGGGAGAACCCAAAATGAAAACTTATTTGATCATCGTTTTGTTGCTGATGGCGTGTCTTCTGACGGTTTCGACTCCGGCAATCGCGCATCATGGAACCGGCATTTCGTACGATCTGTCCAAGCTTGTATCCGTGAAGGGAGTCGTTGTGAAATTCGCATTGTCCAACCCTCATTCGCAACTTTACTTCGATGTCACGGACGCCAATGGCAACGTCGAGCATTGGTCCGCCGAAATGAACGCGCCTACAAATCTTGAGCGCGCCGGATTCAGCCGGAAGCAAATGCTCAACCTCTTCAGCCCCGGCTCGGAAGTGACCGTCTACGGCTTCCGTTCGAAATCGGGTGCGCCTGTCGTGGTCTTTTCAAAGGCGGTACTTGCGGACGGTCGCGAATTCAAGAGCCAGGGTGGACCGGGAAATATCGAATAAGGAAGCTTAAATGCGAAATTCATTCATGCACCTGTTCACCGCGCTTTTGATGGTGCTGCTCGTCTCATCACTCGCATTCACACAGCGCGGCCGGCCCGACCCACGACGCGGCGTCCAGCCTTCCGGTCCTAGCGTGCCACACGACCCGCACGACCTGACAGGAATTTGGAGAGGCAACGCCCAAAGCCTGAGTAACGCACCGCCGCCTATGACCGCATGGGGGAAGGAACAGTTCGGTGCGCACAAGCCATCATACGGCCCGAGAGCCGTTCCGCCCGCCTTGGGAAACGACCCCACCGGGAAGTGCGATCCGCTCGGTTATCCACGTATCCTGTTCTTCGGCAGACCCTTTGAGATGATCCAAACGAAAGATCGCCTTCTGCAGTTCTTCGAGTGGGGACGCGTGCTGCGCGAAATCTGGATCGATGGCCGGGAAATTCCGAAGGATCCCGATCCGAAATGGCTCGGCAACACCGCGGTTGGGAAATGGGACGGAGATACTTTTGTTGTGGATACTGTCGGTTTCGAGGAAAGGGCCTGGATCGATCACTTCGGAAATCCGCTCAGCGAGGACATGCATCTGCAGGAACGCTACCATCGCCTGGACCGCGACACCCTGCAGGTCATTATGACGATCGATGATCCGAAGACCTATACAAAAGCCTGGGTCAGCGACCAACTCACCTTCCGCTTGCAGCCCAACGACAAAATTCGCGAGGATTTCTGTGTGCCCTCCGAGGAAGAATCGTTCAATCAGGGCGTGAGAAATCCGGCCGGCGGGGTATTCAAATAAATAAAAGATGGCGCCGCAGCACAGGGCTGCCGCGCCTGAGTGGTCAGTTCGGCAGCCTTGTTACTACTGTCCGGTACTGACCGCCCCGGCGCTATCGCGCCACCAACTCCTCTGCGAGGAGGGGAATCATCAGAACAACAGCTTCAATGCGAACTGGATCTGGCGCGACGTCGTCGCGGTGCTCGTGATAACGCCGGCTGAGGAGCTATAGTTATTCCCCTGGAATACCACTGCGTTGGGTTCTGCAAAGTTCGCGTGATTGAAAACGTTGAAGGCCTCCGCACGGAACTGCAAGTTCCACTGCTCATTGATGCTGATCCTCTTGAACAGCGATGTGTCGACAGTGGTCAGAGCCGGCCCGATGAAGGCCCCACGCGACACATTCCCGAATGTCCCGGATAGCGGCAACGAGAAGGCATTGGGATCGAAATACCGGCCGGTCTTCTTGAACCCATCTACTCCCAGAATCGCGTTCCCCGTGAACCCCGGATTCCGGTTTGGGACGTCGGGGTTATCCGTATCGCCGGTCCCGGAAACGTTCGCGCCGGCTTGAGGCGTGAAGGGGAAGCCGCTCTGGGCGTTGAAGATCCCGTTCCATTGCCAGCCGCCGATGAGTTTGTTCACCCACCCGGTGGCGCCGCCGGCGAACCGCTGCCCCTGTCCGAATGGCAGTTGGTAGGCGAAATTGGCGTTGAATGCGTGCCGGAGACTGAAGGCCGCGATTCCCCTGCTGAGGGCAAGATTGTATGGATTCAGGACTGACTTCGGCTGATTCGTGCTGTAGTTGGAGGAGCCCCCCGAATTGTAATCGATCGCCTTCCCGAAGGTATAGTTGGTCTTGAAGCTCAGGCCCCGGCTGGGGCGCTTGATGACGGAGACGTTGAATGAATTGTAGCTCATGGTGCCTTCGAACATCTGGGAATTGCTCTTGTTCTGGAACGGATTGGGGTAACAAGGTATGGATGTCCCCAAAGATCCGGCACACGTTCCCGTAGGCGCATTGTACGTGGTCCCTTGCGGTACTGTGACCACGGGCCTGCCGACCCCGCCGCTCAGGCATCCCGCAGCGTTCGCGCACACCTGGGAATGGGGTGCATTCAAATTCATCGGAAGCAGTGTGTGGTAGGCCTCCGAACCGACGTAGCTAAGCTGGACCGCGAGATTCTGTGTGATGCCGCGCTCGAGCGCGAGGCTCCATTGTTGAACGGTAGGAGTGTGCATGGTCGGCTCCACTCCTCCGACCGAGTAAATCGCGCAGTTCGCCTTTGCCGCCACCAGTTGCGCATTGCAAGTGGGCGGCATGGGAAGTGCCGGGTTGATCGGAGTCTGAGGAAGCATCGGTCCGCTCAGGACCACCCTCGGATTGAAGGGCGGATTCGAGTCGAGCCGGAATGCAAGATTGTCCTGGAGATCGTTATGAATGCCGAAACCCGCGCGAACCGCCCAGCTCCCGGTGCCGGTCGGATCCCACGCGAGGCCCACTCGCGGCTGCAAGAGCGCTTTCGCATTATTCTCGGTCAGGCACGAGGACCCGATTAACGGATCGGTGAGTGGCAGCCCAGTGCTTTTGTCAAACACAAGGTTGGCACACCGGCCCTTCACCTCGTTCCAGCCATTCGTCATCTCGTCTCTCAATCCCAACCGGAACGTGAGATTCGGCTTCAGTTTCATTTCATCCTGGACGTACCAGGCCCCTAACCATTGCCGGTAGCCCACCGGAGTCACCACCACGTTGGCATTAAACGCCGTGGGAGAATCCTGGAGAAAGGCCAGCAGGGTCGGATACGCGACCGTGCCGGCTTTGTTCTGAGCCGGCCCGCTCTGGTTTTCTTGTACGCGCTGCAACCATCCGCCGAAGCTGAAGGAGTGGTTGCCTTTGGTGATGTGCACATCGTCGCTGCCGGTAAACAAATTCACCGCATTTGCAGTCGGATCGTTCCCGTTCGCCACCACGATTCCCGAGGCGGCCGCGGTACTCACACCTCCCCCGATGGTGATCTGGCCGGGAACCCGCCCGGTGATGAACGCAAGGTTCGCCGGGATCGGCACGGCGGGCGATGTTACGACTGGCGAATACGCTCGCGTAAAGCCCCCGTTGAGGCTATTCAGAAAGGTGGGGGAGAAGACGTGCGTCTCCTGCAATGAGACCACCTGGCTGCGCGCACGGCTGATCTGGGTGAAATTTGTGTCCGCTCTCGGGTCGATCTTGTCTCCATCGGAGATCAGGTAGTTGACCGAGAACGAATCTTTACTGGACACGTTGTAGTCAAAGCGGGTCAAGCCAAAGTCCTCGCGGATCGCCTGCTTGGGATTCGAGATGGCATAGGCAGTTCCCGTGGGCAAGCCGGCATTGAGTATGCCAGGCGCAACTAGCAGCTCACTTCCACTCGGCGAGGGCCAGAAGTTGTTGGCGTATGGCAGCATGCCCGTCTTGAGATTGGGGACCGTGACGTACTGGCCGGGATTCGACCCGCAGGCCGCAGGCGTGGCGAGGTAGCAAGGCAGCAAACCCTGGCGCATCTGCGCATCGGGAACCACCGCAACGTTGCTCACCGCCAGCCGCTGCCGGAATCCTTCATAATTTCCGAACAGGAACACTTTGTCTTTCTTAAGTGGCCCGCCCAACGACCCTCCAAACTCATTCCGCTTGAATGGCGGGGCTGCGTTGGTGGCATCGAAGAAATTCCGGGCATCCAAAGCGCTGTTGCGCAGGAACTCGAAGGCAGATCCATGCCACTGGTTTGTGCCGGAAGAAGTCACAATGCTGACATGGCCGCCGGCCCTTTTCCCATATTCCGCGCCGTAGCTGTGCTGCAGCAGATTGAATTCCCGCACCGCATCCACTCCCAGCGTCATACC
>WNGG01012503.1_pt1 | contig 23924 bp, 26 predicted proteins | sample 5400661 | NCBI WGS metagenome assembly WNGG01 (sample SAMN13153372, study PRJNA577476) | soil metagenome | isolation source: 100 cm soil or saprolite under Garry oak tree replicate 1 | place: USA:California | collected 2016-06-15
CGAGGATGATGCCGGCGCCGAGGGCCTTGCCGACGTTGCAGAAGACCGAGTTGATCGAGTGCTCGAAGCCGGTCGCCAGGTTGACGTGGCCGAACGTCTCCGGCGCCTCCGGATTGCCGGCGTTGCGGACGTGCTTGCCGTACTCCTCGCAGTAGCCGGGGTCGTAGAACGGTGAATCGGGTGTGAAGCGCCCCGTGTCGAGCGCAGCGGCGGCGGTGATCATCTTGAAGCTCGAGCCCGGCGCGTACTTGCCGACGGTCGCGCGGTTCAGGAGCGGCGCGCCGCAGGGCAGACTCGTTCGCGTCGCTACACCGAAACGCTTCTCGATCAAGTTCGCGTTGTAGGTCGGACTGGTTGCCATCACGAGGACCCGCCCCGTCGACGGGTCGAGCGCGACAACGGCGCCGCACTTGCCACGCAGCAGCCGCAACGCCAGCGCCTGCGCGCTCGGCCGGATCGTCAAGACGAGATCGTTCCCGGTGACGGTCGCTCCCTTCAGCTTGTCGAGAGCGGAGCGAAAGACAGTGTCGAGGTTCGCGTTGGAGCCGGTGAGGTAGTCGTTGTACGACTGCTCGAGGCCGGTCCGGTTGCGTGTCTGGGTCGAGTACCCGACGACGTCGGAGAAGATCGGCCCGGTGGGATAGCGACGGAAGTAGAGCGTCTGCCCGGCCCGGTCCTCGGTCACGTTCGTCGCGAGCAGCGTGCGGCCGTCGAAGGCATAGATCTTCCCGCGCTTGATCGTGAACTGCGCGACGAGCCGAATGTCGTTGTCCTGCCGGTTGGCTAAGCCGGCGTTTGCCCATGTCTGCCAGTAGGTCGTGCCGATGATGAGGGCGGACAGCAGGACGAGGGCCGCGATGCCGATGTGCGAGACCTGCTTGTTCAACGCAGCATCTCTCTATTGGCTCGGTTGGAGACGAGCAGGAGCCCGGCTAAGAGGACGAAGTTCGCGACGACGCTCGATCCCCCGTAGGAGACGAAGGGCAGCGTGATCCCGGTCAGCGGGATCAGCCGCAGGATGCCGCCGACGATGATGAACGTCTGCAGGGCGAAGCCAAACGTCAGTCCGGCGGCGGCGAGCTTCGAGAAGCCGTCCTGCGCGAGCAGCGCGATCCGCATCCCGCGCAACACGAAGATCATGTAGACGAGCAAGAGCGCGGCCGCACCGATCAGGCCGAGCTCCTGCGCGAGCGCGGAGTAGATGAAATCCGTGTTGAGGTCGGGAATGATCTGCTTGCCGTTGAGGTTCGCGACCGTCCCTTTGCCGAGCCCGGTGCCTCCGAACCCGCCGTGACCGATCGAGTAGAGCGACTTGACGAGCTGAAAGCTCTGGCAGTTCTGACGTAGGTCGAGGTGGCCCGAGATCGGGCAGTAGATCTTGTGCTCGGTCCAGGGACGAAGCCAGATCGTCACGCGGTCCTGCACGTGCGGCGTGACCTTCCACACGCCGACGGCGCCCACGAGAAAGAGGCCGAGCCCGACGGCGACATAGCCAACCCGTGCGGTCGCCATGTAGAGCATGGCGAGAAAGATCCCGAAGTAGAGCAGGCCACCGCCGAGGTCTCTGGTCTCGAGCAGCACGAGCATGGCCAGCATCCAGATGAAGAGGAGCGGCCCCCAGTCCTTCAGGCGGCCCTGCGCCAGCACCTCGCGCTTCTCGCGCATGTACCCGGCGAGGAAGACGATGAGCATGATCTTCGCAAGCTCGCCCGGCTGGAAGCGCAGTGCGCCGACGTGTACCCACAGGCGTGCGCCGTTCACAGTCAGCCCGAACAGCGGCAGGATCGGCAGGAGGAGCAGCGCGATCGCCGAGATGCCGAAGAGGTACTTGTACGTCTCCAGCCGGCGGTAATCGTGTCGCAGCAGAAAGAGCGTCGCAGCAAAGAGCGCGACCGCGACGACGATCCAGATCCCCTGCTTGAACGCATCGTCGGGATTGAGCCGGTAGATCTCCGTCAGCCCGATCGCAGTCAGCAGGCCGGCAATCGGGAGTAGATAGGGGTCGGCAAACGGAACGGTGTAACGCGTGACGAGGTTCGCAGCGAGGTAGAGCGCGAAGAAGAAGCCCGCGTACGTCAGGGAGGCCGTCGACACGACGTCCTGGCGCGCGATGTAGACGCTTGCAAACCCGACGGCCGTCAGGGCCCCGACGACGAACAGGAACGCGAGCTCACGGTTCCGCGGGCTCAGGATCAGCGTACGAACCTCAAGTACAAGGCAAGTGCAATCCCGGCCGCAATCGCGATCAGGGCCAGCCACGCGACGACGCGCCGGCGCAGGTGGCGGCGCCTCACGGCGCGATCCCGGCGCTCCTTTGCACTCACCTCCGTCTGGATCTCCTCGACCGAAACCACTGCGGTGTCGACGACAGGCACGGCATCCACAGCGGTGAGCGTGTCCTCGTCATCGCGTGGCGGAGCAGGAAGCACATTCTCACGCGTCTCACCGTCGTGAGTGAGCGCCTGCTCTTCTGCGATCTCGAACGCGACCACCGTGATGTTGTCCTCGCCGCCGCCGCGGTTCGCAGCTTTCACCAGTGACTTCAGTGCGGCGTCGAGGTTCTCACGATTTCGTTCGACGAGCTCCTGGATCTCGCGCTCTCCCACCATGTCGGTCAGCCCGTCCGAGCAGAGGAGGAAGACGTCGCCCGCTTGGGCCTCGATCGTGAACGTGTCGGCGTCGACGTCGGGATCCGTGCCGAGCGCGCGTGTGATCACCGAGCGCTGCGGATGCGTCTCCGCCTCTTCGCGCGAGAGCTTGCCGCTCTTCATCAGCTCGTTCACCAGCGAGTGGTCCTCCGTCACCTGCTCCATGCGCCCGTCGCGGATCAGGTAGGCCCGCGAGTCGCCCACGTGTCCGAAGGCGACATTGCCGTTCTCCACGAGCGCGACCGTGATCGTGGTTCCCATGCCCGATGTGGTCGGATCGGTGCTCGAGCGGGCGTACACGCGCCGGTTCGCCTCTTGAATGAGGTCATAGATGCGGTGCTCACCGCCTGCGGCGGCGCCGCTCTCCTTCAGCGCGGCCGCGGCGAGACGCGATGCAACCTCTCCCGCCTGGGCGCCGCCCATGCCGTCGGCGATGGCAAAGAGCGGCGGCTCGCAGACGTAGGCGTCCTCGTTCCGGCGCCTCTTGCGACCGGTATCCGTGATCACCCCTACATGTCCGAGACCCGTCACTGTTCGTACCTGAGGTCGGTCTCGCCGACGCGGACGATGTCGCCGCGGGCGAGCCGGCGCGGGCGGTCGAGTCGTGTCCCATTGAGATACGTCCCGTTCGTCGAGCCGAGGTCTTGTACCCAGACGCCGTCCTGGCGGGGCTCAAAGCGCGCGTGGCGCGCGGAGGCGTATTCGTCGGTTGCGATCGCGATGTCGTTCTGATGCCCGCGGCCGATCGTCAGCTGCGCAGAGTTCAGCTCGAAGTCATCACCGCTCTCGAGGTCAGCGCTCTTGACGACGATGAGTCGCCCGGTGTGCAGGCCCGGCCGCGAGGCCTGCAGGCCCGCGGCGGACGGAGCGAGCACGAAACTCTCCTGTGGGAGGCGCAGATCGCGGCTCGCGGTCCGCACGATCCGCCAGATGAACGTGTAGAGCAGGACGAGGAACGCGATCTTGAGAACCAGCAGGACCTCGTCGACGGCGACAGAGTCGAAGATCATCGGCCGCACTTGGGCCGATGATCAGGGGAAGGGGCGTAAGGGGAAACCGGGAGGTTTCCCCGCTGCGGAAGTGGCCGCGGCGGCAGAGCCGCCACGGCCTCTTCAGCGACGTCGCAAGCGACGTCGCGGTCCTCAGCGCACGCGGCGATCTCAGCGGCGCGGGGGCTGAGGCGATCCCTAAAGAAGGGAGCGAGCCGAAGGCGAGCGACGATCATCCTTGCTCCTGGCTGAACCTCACCTCGGTGGAGCCGACGATGATCGTGTCGCCGTCGCTGAGCTGGGCCCGCTTCACGCGCTTGCCGTTCACCTCGAGCCCGTTCGTCGAGCCGAGGTCGACGATCCAGTAGGACGCTCCTTCCTGGCGCAGCTCGGCATGGCGCCTCGAGACGTTCGTGTCCGCAAGCTGGATGTCGCATTCGCGCGACCGCCCGATCACGACTCGGCGCTGCTTCACTTCGTAGCGCGTCCCGTCGAAGCTCAGCGTCACCAGCTCGGGCTCAATGCCGCGCTCCTCGGCGCTGACCGCCTGGGTCGCGACGGCAGCTTTTGGCTTGTAGATCATCGTCGAGCCGGGCGCCACGTCCGCCTCGGGCTCGCCGGACGCGGCGCGGCGCCGTTCCGGCTGCACCATGCGAGTCGCAATGCCGAACTCGCCCACGTCGAGATCGGCGTCCGTCTCCATCAGCACGCGAACCGGCGAAAGGAGCGCGTAATCCTCCCGGCGCGAGTGCTCGGAGAGGTACTCCTGCAGCTCGCCCTTCAGGTTCTCCTCGTAGCTCGAAAACTGTTCGCGATCGCCCGGCGAGAGATACACCGTGTACTCGTTCGGGACGTAGACGCGGGAGACGGAGATCGTGCGGTGCTCGTCCATCTCCTTTGCGAGTTTGCGCGCAAGCTCGACCGGCTGGACGTTCGTCCGAAATGCACGGCCGAAAATCCCCTCGAAAAGGGACTCGATTTTTTGTTCGATTGCGCGGAGGACCATGTGCCGGGAATACCGGCAAGCGATGCTAACGCACCGCTACTGCCAGGCAGGTGGCCCACACGGCCACCACGAGCGAAGCGGCGGCCACCCCCGGCGCCAGGAGCAACGCGGCGGCCAGGAACGCCGCTCCGAGCCCCGCGATCGCCCACAGCCCCCGGTTGCGAGCCACGGGGAGGAGGATTGCGACCGCCGCCAGGACGACTGTCTCCACGGCAAGAGCGGGGCTCGAGAGCAGCGCCCCCCAGAGCGCTGCCAGGACCGTGAACGGATCTCCGCTTGCCGCGATCCCCAGATCCGGTGCAGAGGCCCCAGCGAAGGGCAGAGGCGCGCCGCGGATCCCTGCCACGATTCCGGCCACCAGGACCGCCGCCGCGGCCTGCACCGCCCGGCGCAACGGGGAGCGCACGGCCAGCGCGGCCAGCGGGAAGAGGCCGAGGCCTGCAATCGGCGCCAACAATGCACCGAGCGAGAAGAGGAGGCCGCGCTCCGGCTCGCGCCACATCGCCGCCAGGAGTGCAAGCGCGACGAGCGCGTAGAGGGCGGCCGCACCGAGCGCGAGGTTTCCGAGCGGCAGGATCGGGACGCCGAGCGCGAAGGCGAGCCCGAGGCGGGTATTCACGATCGAGACGGCGGCGGCCAAGGCTGCGAGGCCGAACGGCCAGCCGGTCGGGAAGAACGGAAGCGCCCACGCACTCCAGCCGGCCACCGTTGCGGCGAGCACTGCGGGGACGGCCCGCGGCACAACCGCAGGCACGGCGATCGTCCGACCCTGGCCGCCACCTGTGCGCCGGCGCTTTCGGCCGGCGAGGCGCAGTGTTCCGGCCATCGCCGCAGCGCTCGGCCGCCGAGCAGGATCGAGATCCAGAGCGCGGTTGACAGCGGCGAGCAGCGGCCTCGGTAGATCCGGCCGCACTGTCTCCAGGCGCGGCGCCCCGGCCTCGATGGCGCGAGCGGTTTCCAGGAGGGAGCCACGCCAGAACGGATGTCGGCCGGCCAGTGCCTCCCAGAGCATCAGTCCCACCGCCCACACGTCGGCGGCCTCGGTCGTCAATGCTCCGGCGAGGCGTTCCGGGGAGATGTAGGCGAGCGTGCCTGGCACGTCGCCCTGCGCGGTCAGCGTCTCGGCCTGCTGGATCTGCGCCAGGCCGAAGTCGAGCACGCGCACGGACACGCCCCTCCCCTCGGCGAGCAGCACGTTCGACGGTTTGACGTCGCGATGCACGATCCCGCGCGAGTGCGCGTGTGCGAGGGCCTCGAGCACCTGAGCGCACGCTTCGATCGCCGAACCGTCGTCGAGCTCGCCACCCCGGAGCGCCTCGCGAAACGTCCGCCCCGGCACGTACTCGTAGGCGATGTAGACGTGCTGTGAGTCGCGCCCGAATCCATACGCGCGCTGACAGGAGGGGTGGCGCAGGCGGGCGGCGGCCTCCGCCTCCCGCTCGGCGCGGGATGCCGCCTTCCCCTCCCTGGGCACGATCTTGAGAGCGACGTCGAGCCCGTTCTGCTCGTCCCGGGCGAGCCAGACCGAGCCGGACCCTCCACTCCCGAGCGGCCGCAGCGGGCGGTAGCGCCCGAGGACGAGTTCGCTCTGGACAAGGGCTGGGGCTGCGTTGGACACCGGCTCTCCAGGGTTAGCGGGGGCACCGACAAGTCCTTCACCCTTCGAGAACGGGCGAGGTACGGGTTAGAGTGAACGCCGCTTCGGCTGTGATTCGCCCGGCCGGGCCCCCGCTATGACCGAGCGCGACTCCGACATCGAATTCGACTTCTTCGACGAGCCCGAGACCGAGGAGGCCTCTGAGCGTGTCCGCACCCCCCGGCGCCCGCCCCCGGGTGGTCCCCGCCGCCCTTTGCGCCCGCCCCAGGGCCTGATCCCGATGCTCCGTCTCGCGGGGCTGATCGCCTTCCTGATCCTGGCCGCCGTTCTGCTCATCGTGGGTGTGCGGAGCTGCGCGTCCAGCGGCAAGCACGCCAAGTACCAGGGATACATCCAGAACGTTCGCACCATCGCGAAGGGCTCGGATCAGATCGGCAAGGAACTGAACGCGGCCCTGAGCGCGACGGGAATCAAAGAGAGCGATCTCGAGGGGAAGATCAGCAGTCTCGCCGCGCAGGAGCAGCAGCAGGTCGCCCAGGCCCTGCAGCTGAACCCGCCCGGGCCGCTCCGCGTCGAGCACGACCACCTGATCGAGGTGCTCAAGCTACGTGCGAGTGGTCTCAGCCGGCTTGCCGACGCCTTCCGCCAGACGGCGACGTCGACGGCGCGCAACTCGACGATCTCTGGACGGCTCATCTCCGACCAGGCGCGGCTGCTGGTCGCCAGCGACGTCAACTGGGACTTCTACTTCAAGGAGCCGACGCAGCTCGAGCTGCAGAACCAGAACATCAGCGACATCGGCGCGGTCCCCGATTCCAACATCATTCCCAACCCCGAGCTCGCAAGCACCCAGGCGATGACGCAGGTGTGGCTGCGCGTACACGGCGCGGCGACGGGCGGAGGGACGACCACCGGAAACCACGGGAGTGCCCTCGTCTCCGTCACCGCGCTTCCCGACGGCAAGAAGCTCAATCCGAACGGCGCGGCGAGTGACAACGCGATCACGGCGTCGACCGACCTCGCATTCAGGGTCGCTCTGACCGACTCGGGTGACTTCCAGGAGTTCAACGTGGGCGTGACGCTCACCATCCAGAAATCGCCGAAGTCGATCGTGCTGCGCAAGAAGATCCCCGTGATCAACGCAGGCGAGACGAAGACGGTCACATTCACGAACATCGACATCAACGGCCTGTTCGGGCTGCCGACGACGGTCAAGGTGGACATCGAGCCTGTGCCGGGCGAAAAGACCACGACGAACAACTCGTCCGAGTACAAAGTCATCTTCTCGCTCGGCGGATAGCAAGTGTCTCTCTCGACCGCGGAGTGGATCGCGATCGGGGCCTGCGCCGCTGCAGGGGTAGCGCTGCTCGTGGCCGGGCTGGCTTGGTGGAAGCTCCGCGCGGTGCGTGCGTCCCAGCTCGTCCTGCTCGGAGGCGGGAAGCAGGATCTCGTCGACTTTGCCGTCTCGCTCCAGGGACGGATCGACGACCTGCACCGAGCCGTGGACGAGATCGCGGCGGGCCTCTCGCGAGTCGATCGCCGGGTGGACACCGCAGTCTCCAAGACCTCGCTCGTGCGGTACGACGCTTACGAGGGCGCGGGCGGCCACCAGTCGGCCTCGATCGCCCTCCTCGACGCCGGCCGGAGCGGTGTCGTCTTGACAGCGATCCAGGGACGCGATTACGCCCGGATCTACGTCAAGGAGCTCGACCACGGCCGGCCGTCCGTGGCTCTCTCTCCGGAGGAAGAAGAAGCGGTCGAGCGGGCCATGGCTGGGTAACCCCGTTCACTCAGCTACATTTCCGCCTAGATGCAGCAGGTTCTGGTTTTGAACGCCAGTTACGAGCCGCTGAATGTCACCTCCGTGCGGCGTGCCCACGTGCTCGTTTACAAGGGAAAAGCAGAGGTGATCGAGGAGCTCGACCAGCCACTGCACTCGGCGACGGATACGTATCCATGGCCGCACGTGATCCGCCTCGTCTCGTACGTGCGCGTGCCGCGCGCCGTCCAGCGCAAGATCTCCCGGCGTGCGCTCTTCGCGCGTGACAGCTGGCGTTGCGTCTATTGCGGCGCGACGGCCGGCCGCCTGACGCTCGACCACGTCATCCCGAGGTCGCGCGGTGGTGAGTCCGTGTGGGAGAACGTCGTGACCGCGTGCGCGCCGTGCAACCACCAAAAGGGCAACCGAACGCTCGAGGAGGCGCGCATGGAGCTCGTCCATCCGCCGAAGGCCCCCGCGCCGGTGCTGTTCATCAGGCTGGCCGCGCCGAAGATCCCGAACGGCTGGCAGCCGTATCTCGCGCACTTCGGCGGCGGTACGGCAACCTCTACGGCCTAGTCCGCGTCACGCTCGACCGGCAAGTCGAGCTGCTCCCACTCGCTCCAAGACCCGGGGTAGAGCTTGCCGTCGCGACCGGCGAGATGAAGGCGGTGCAACAACACGGTCGCTGTCACGCCTGAGCCGCAATAGGCGACGATCTCCCCCTCAGGCAGGTCCGGAGGCGGTTCGTTCCACGGTGCGTTGAGCGCACCGGGGATCCGGCCGGGTACCTTGTCGTACGGATTCGGCTCCCCGCGCCAGCGGGAAGCGAGACGTGCATCCACGATGACGAGCTCACCCCGGCGGCGGTCGAGCTCCTCGGCCTCGATCGTGTCGTCGTCGCGCGGTCGCAGCGTAAGCTCTGCCGGCTCGGCCTCTTCCGCTCCTTCGACGAGCGGACCGTGCCAGCAACCGAAGTCGACCACCGCGCAGCGGTCGTGACCGAAGTGGCGCAGCAGCCACCAGAGTCGCTCGGCGCCGCCCATGTTCCCGTAAGCGACGGCGAATACGTCGTCGCCGATGCCTGCTCGCGCCGCGGCGCTCGCGAACTGGAGCTCCCAGCGGCAGTCGACGAACTGGTACTTCATCTCGCCGCATCTTTACCCGGAAGCTCGAGGGCGCCGCTGAGTTCGCGGCGCCCTCGTTGTAGCGTCCGCTAGCCGGGCGCCGGTTCGGGCGCGGCGGCAGGCACTGCGGGAGCAGGCGACGCGTGCCCGTGGCCGTTCCCGTGGGAGAGGCCGAGATGTCCGTGCGTCTCGGTGCCGTAGCCGCCAGGGACCGGAATGTAGAACTCGGGGTAGCCCCACATGCCGTGTTCCGAGACGTCGAGGCCGGCCGTCTCTGTCTCCGGCTCGACACGGATCCCCCACAGCCGCTTCATCACCCAGAGCGACCCGAACGAGGCGGTGAAAGTGAAGCCACCGACTGCGACGAGGCCCAGCGCCTGGACGCCGAGCTGGTGGAAAGAGCCCGTGTAGACGAGCCCGCCCGTGCCGGTGGCGAGATTCGACGCCAGTGCGGGCACCGCGAACAAGCCGGTGGCGAGTGTCCCCCACACGCCTGACATCCCGTGCACGGCGACGGCGCCGATGGGATCGTCGATGCCGATCCGCTCGACGAACAAGACGCCTGCGACGGCGATCCAGCCCGACACACCGCCGATCACGATCGCAGCCCACGGCGCCACGAACCCCGAGGCAGCAGTGATCGCGACCAGCGCAGCGAGGACGCCGTTCAGCATCATCGACACGTCGGGCTTGCGCAGGATCAACCAGGCACTCGCGATCCCGCCGATCGCGCCGGCCGCAGCCGCAATGTTCGTCGTCAGCGCGACGTAGCCGAAGTAGCCGATGCGATCGCCCGTGACGACGCCCAAGGTCGAGCCCGGATTGAATCCGAACCAACCGAACCAGAGGATGATCGTCCCGAGAACCGCGTACGGCATGTTGTGACCCGGAATCGGGTTCGCGCGTCCGTCACGGCCGAATTTTCCGATCCGCGGCCCGAGCAGGAGTGCGCCCGCGAGCGCGGCGAGCGCGCCCTGGTAGTGCACGACTGTCGAGCCGGCGAAATCCTGCATGCCCTTGCCGAACAGCCAACCGCCGGCATGCCAGATCCAGTGCGACGTCACCGAATAGATGAGCGTGAAGACGACGCCGAAAGCCGGGTAGACCCACAGCTTCGCCCGCTCGGCCATTGCACCCCACACGATTGCGAGTGAAACGCCCGCAAAGACGACCTCGAAGAGATAGCCGCTGGCCGCGGGAATCCCGGTGAAGAACGAGTAAGGCGCCTGGCCGATAGCGAGCAGCTCATTGCTGGAGGGGAAGAAGCCGCTCGTCCCGACAAAGCTGTTGCCGTCCCCGAAAGCGATCCCGAAGCCGACTGCCCAGTAGACGATGGAGCAGACGGCGAAGATGAGAACGTTCTTGCCGGCAATGTGCGCCGCGTTCTTCATGCGCGTCAGGCCGGCCTCCAGGAAGGCGAAGCCTGCCTGCATGAACATCACGAGGATCGCCGCGATGACGACCCAGATCGTGTTCGCCGCGATCAAAACATCTTTGGTCGCCATCTAGGCTTCCACCTCCTTCTCGAGCTTCGCGCCCGTTCGGTTGTGCGTGACGTTCTCGACCGTCGACGTCCAGACCAGGCCGTCGCCGGATTCGTTGCCGCTGCGCGCGGAATCCACGATTGCCTCCACAACGGCATCCGCGAGCTCGTCTTCGACGATGAACGTGAGGTGCGCTTTCGGCAGGAACCGCGACTCGAAGATGCGCCCGCGATACTCATGCGTGACGCCGCGCTGACGCCCGTGACCGATCGCCTCGATCACGGTTACGCCGATATGACCCGTCGCGTGCTCGACCGCATCGATCACGGTCTCCACGCGCTCGCGGATCACCACTGCTTCGACCTTGGTCATGCCGACCACCCCTTGTGGCTCTGAGCCACAAGCCCACGAGCGCGGCTCCGCGCCGGCCCAGCCACGAGGGTCTGACGACCCGAAACCCACTTAGTGGCTCTGAGCCACAAAGTCATGAGACCACCTCGCTTCTTCGTTCGAGGAACACGGTGTCGCGCCAGATCCCGTCGCGCTTTGCCCCAGCGAGGCGCGGTTCTCGGGGAAGATCGACGTCTGGATCGTCCAGATCCCCGCGGCCTCGGCGCCTGCGATCAGCTCCTCCAGGAGCGCCCGGCCGATGCCGAGACCCCGAGCTTCACGCGCGATGTAGACGCTGTTCTCGACGACGCCGAGGTAGCACCGCCGCGTCGATGCGGGCGACAGCGCCGCCCAGCCCACGACCTCCCCGAGCAGCTCGGCGACGAGCCGGTGACCCCAGAGGTGGGCCGCATTCCATGCTTCCCAGGACGGCACTTCGGTCTCGAACGTCGCGAGCCCGTCGCGCATCCCGTCCCAGTAGATCTCCGCAACCGACGGCCAGTCGTCCGGCTCGAGGTGCCGGAGCTCGACGGACGGCGGAGCGGCAAGCGTGTCGTTTTGCCGTACGCCAAGCTCCAACACCTTCGCTCCTTTCAACAGTCGTAGTAGAGAGAGAACTCAGCGGGATGCGGCCGCAGGCGCACCACGTCCGCTTCGTTCTCGCGCTTGTAGTCGATCCAGGTGCGGATCAGCTCCTCGCTGAAGACGCCCCCGGCGGTGAGGAACTCGTGATCACGTTCGAGCGCGTCGAGCGACTCGGTGAGCGAGCCGGGCACCTGCGCCACGCCACGGTCCTCTTCGAAGAGATCCCAGTCCGCCGGCTCGCCGGCGTCAAGGCCTTTTTGAATCCCGTCGAGGCCTGCCATCAGCATCGCCGAAAAGGCGAGATACGGGTTCGCAGCGGCATCGGGGCAGCGAAACTCGATCCGCTTCGCCTTGGGCGAGTCGGAGTACATCGGGATCCGGATGCACGCACTGCGGTTCCGCATCGAGTACACGAGGTTCACGGGCGCCTCGTAGCCCGGCACCAGCCGGCGGTAGGAGTTCGTCGTCGGCGCGCAGAACGCGAGCAACGCCGGGGCGTGTGCCAGTAGGCCGCCGACGTACGCGCGCGCCAGCTGCGACAGGCCCGCGTAGCCGGACTTGTCGGACATCAGCGGCGTGCCTTCTTTCCAGAGGGACTGATGCGTGTGCATCCCCGAGCCGTTGTCGCCGAAGATCGGCTTCGGCATGAAGGTCGCCGATTTCCCGGCCGCATGCGCAACGTTCTTGACCACGTACTTGTAGGTCATGACCTGATCGGCCATTCGAGTCAGTGACTGGAAGCGGAGGTCGATCTCGCACTGCCCACCCGACGCGACCTCGTGATGGTGGAACTCGCACGGGATGCCGAGGCGTTCCAGTGTCAGCACCATGCGCGTGCGGAGGTCGTGGAGCGTGTCGTGCGGGGCGGGCGGGAAATAGCCCTCCTTCTCACGCACCGTGTAGCCGAGCCCCGGCTTGCCGGAGTTCCAGTGACCTTCGCCCGAATCGACTGAGTAGTGCGAGCGGTTGGGGCCGAGCTCGTAGGAGACTTCGTCGAAGACGAAGAACTCGCACTCCGGGCCCATGAAGGCCGTGTCGGCGATCCCCGTCGAGAGCAGGTACTCCTCGGCGCGCTTCGCGAGCCGGCGTGGATCCTTGGCGTACGGCTCGCACGTGATCGGATCGGCGATCTCGCAGATCAGCGAAAGCGTCGGCGCCTCGGTGAAGGGATCGAGGATCGCGGACGAGGCGTCCGGCATCAGCAGCATGTCCGACTCGGAGATCCCCTGCCAGCCGCGGATCGACGAGCCGTCGAAGCCCAGGCCGTCGTCGAAGGCCGACTCGTCGAGAGCCCTGATCGGCAGCGTCATGTGCTGCCACGTCCCGAGGAGGTCGCAGAACTTCAGGTCGACCATCTGCGCCGTGGTCTCACGCGCCCACTCGAGGGCCTCGCGGGCATCGGGCGCGCTCGCCTGCCCATTCGCGAGGTAATGCTTCGTCTCTTCGACAGACATGCCGCTCCTTTCGACTCGGGACCACAAAAAAAGAGCCCAGGACTCTCTGAGTCCTGAGGCTCCATTGCCTCGGCGCCCGCCTTCTGCGGCGGACGACCTGGACGGCACCTTAGCGGGGTTACCGGACTGCGGTCAAGCGCCGTCTGCCAGGATCGGCCGATGAACATCTGGAACGACGAGTGGGACGCCACGGACGACTGGTCGGGAGGGGGCGCGAAGAGCAGGCGCCTCGTCGACCGCGGGCCGCAGCTCGGCGCGAGCCTGTACGAGCTCGGCCCCGGGAACTCCGTCGTCTACCACTTCCACCACGGCTCGGAGGAGCTCCTGATCGTGCTGCGAGGACGGCCGACCCTGCGCGGTCCCGAAGGTGAGCGGCAGCTCGACGAAGGCGAGGTCGTGCACTTTCCGGTCGGCCCGGACGGCGCGCACGGGTTGCGCAACGACACCGATGAGCTCGTCCGCTACGTCGTCGCGGGCATTCGCGTTTCGCCCGAGGTGGCGGAATACCCCGATCTCAAGAAGATCACCGCTCAGGCGCGCACCAATTCGCAAACAGGCGAGCGACTCTGGGTGATTCACGACGTCGAGGCCGATCCCGATTCAGCAAACGCTTGACACGTTTGCTACGGTCTTGACGGTATGACGCTCTTCTTCGGCTGATTTTTCACGTCCCGTGCGCCGCCTGCTTCAGCAGGCGTCTTGTGCGTACTCGTGTCCCGCCGAATTGTAGGAGCTTGAAGTGTTCGCAGTAGAAGTCAACAACTTGCGCAAAGAGTTCTACCGCCGCGACGCGACGCGAACGCACATGCGCAAGCGGCGTAAGCGCGTGGCGGCGCTCGAGGGCGTGACGTTCACGATGGAGCGCGGCGAGTGTGTCGCGATCCTGGGCCAGAACGGCTCGGGCAAGTCGACGCTGGTCCGGTTGCTGTCGACCCTGCTGTTGCCGGACGACGGCAGCGCGACGATCTTCGGCCACGACGTGGTGAAGGAGTCGCGTCCGGTGCAGAGGCTCGTCAACCGAGTATCGGTTGAGGCCTCGTTCTTCAAGAAAATGTCATCGGAGGAGAATCTCGCCTACGCGGCGCGCTTCTACGGCATCCCCCCGAGCGTCACGAAGACGGCTATTCCCGAGATCCTCGGGCGAGTCGGCTTCCCGGTCGGGCGCCGGCACGAGGCGATGGAGAACCTGTCGCGGGGCATGCAGCAGAAGGTTGCACTGGCGCGTGCCCTCCTGACCTCCCCTGTCCTGTTGCTGCTCGACGAGCCGACGACCGGGCTGGATCCGCGCTCGAAACTCGAGGTGCAGGACTTCATTCGCGACGTGTGGACCACGCACGACGCGACGATCTTGCTCTGCACGCACGACATCAGCGAGGCCGAGGTGCTCGCGGATCGCGTCGGCATCCTCGACCGCGGGCAGCTGATCGCGCTCGATCCTGCAGACGCGCTGAAGGAACGCTATGAGGTCGAGACGCTCGAGGAGGCGTTCTTCGCCGCAACCGGCCGGACTTTCGAGGACGAGAAGGACGAGGACGCGGAACGAGGTGTGTTCGCGTGAGAGAGGCCGCTGGAGCCCTCCGGCACGAGTTCATCGGCCTCTACGGGATGGTCGAGCGCAACTACTACCTCATCAAGCGCTACGCCTGGTGGGAGGTGGCGTTCTTCTTCTGGACGGCCGCGAACACGCTCACGATCGTCTTCATCGCGAAAGGCGTCGTCGCAGAGGGCGGCACGGTGGACATCGACCGCCTGACGACGATCCTCTTGATCGGCGCGGTCATGTGGTCGTACCTCGGCATCGTCTTCGAGCTGCTGATCGAGACGGTCGCGTGGGAGCGCTGGGAGGGAACGATCGAATACACGTTCATGGCACCGCTCACTCGTGCCACGCATCTGCTGGGCACCGGCATCTTCGCCATCGGCTACGGGATCGTCCGCGCGTCGATCGTGTTCGCTGCGATCGCGGCGTTCTTCGGGCTGCACATGCCGAACGCGAACTTCGTCACGGCAGTCGTGCTCATCGCCGTTGCGTCGATCTCGTTCGTAGGGATCGGGATGATGACGGCCGTCCTGCCGCTCATCTCGCCCGAGAAGGGGACGCAATTCGGCTACGTCGCGCAAGGTTTGATGCTCGTCGTCTCCGGCGTCTACTACCCGGTCTCAGTGCTACCGGAGTTCATGCAGTGGCTCGCGACGATCTCGCCGGCGACCTATGCGTTGCGCGGCGAGCGGGCGGCGATCCTCGACGGCACGAGCGTCAGCGGGGTCTGGGGCGACATCTGGCCGATGCTGATCATCGGCATCATCTCGGTGCCGCTCGGAATCTGGGTGTTCCGCCGCGGCGAGCTCCACGCGAAGAAGCACGGCAAGCTGAAGCGGTCAGGTTAGAGCCCGATGCGCAGGGCCGACCCGATTCGAGTCTGGTATCTCCTCCAGAGCGGGTCGGCCCTCGGCGACACCCTCGTCTGGGTGCTCGCACCGGTCTACTTCGTCAAGGCGGTCGGCATGAGCCCGCTCCAACTCGTTCTCGTCGGGACGTTCATGGAGCTCACGGTGTTCTTCTTCGAAGTTCCCACCGGGATCGTGGCGGACGTCTACAGCCGTCGGTTGTCCACGATCGTGGGCGTCGTGATCATGGGACTCGCGATCGTCTTCGTGGGATCGGTCGCAGAGGCCTGGGCCGTCATCCTGGGCTGGTCGATCTGGGGATTCGGCTACACCTTCACGTCCGGCTCGGCATCGCCGCGAGCGTCGGCCTCGGCCTCGTCGCACTCTGGCTACCGATCGTGGTCGGAGGCTGCGTGATCGTCGCCGTCGGTGCCGCCCTGGCCGTGCTGATGCCGGAAACGGGATTCAAACCGGTCGAACGCGGAGAGGCGGAGAGTGCCGCGCGTGTAATGGTGCGGACCGGGCTCACGGGCGCGAGGCTGGTCCGCCGCAGGCCGCTGCTGCTGCTGATCCTGGCGATCTCTGCCTCCTGGGGTGCTTGGAGCGAAGGCTATGACCGCCTTTCCGAGGCGCACCTCCTGCGCGATGTCGGCCTCCCGAGCTTCTTCGGCCTTTCCTTCGTGGTGTGGTTCGGCCTCATCTCGGCTGCGTCGTTGCTCCTGGCGATCTTCGTCGCACGGCCGGCAAACCGCCGCCTCGAGCAGGTGGGCCAGTTGATGGTGAGCTGGGTCCTCTTGGGTCTCGACATCGTCCTGATCGCGAGCGTCGTCGTCTTCGGGGTCGCGGGCGCCTTCTGGCTCGCGCTGGTCGCCATGCTCTTCGTGAACGTGGCGCGATCGCTCGCCATGCCTCTGTTTACGAGCTGGCTAAATCAGAGCATCGAAAACTCCAGCGTGCGCGCAACGGTGATGTCGATCACGAGCCAGGCAGACGCGGTCGGGCAGTGGACAGGCGGACCTGCGATCGGCGCAATCGGAAATGTGTTCGGGATCCGCGCAGCGTTGGTGACGGGCGCGTTCTTCCTCTCGCCGGCGGTCGCGCTGTACGGCCGAGCCCTTCGTCACGGCGGCCGGGAGCCGGAGCTCGAAGGAGTCGCCGAAGCCCCAGCCTGAGCTGCGTTAGACCTGCCCGAGTTGCTGCAGGCAAGCGCGCAGGCCTTCCCGCCAGTGTGGGAGGGCCGGCGCCTCTTTCTCGCTGCGCAGCACCGCATTGGCGGGCCGCTGCGCGGCCCGTCCCAGCTCGGCACTGGAGATACGGCGGACCCGCGTGTCCAAGCCGGCTTCCTCGAAGATAGCTTCCGCGAACTCGGCCCAGGTCGCATCACCTGCCGCGGCGAGGTGCCAGACGCCGAACGGCCGCTCCAGTAACTCGCGGGTGGCTGCGGCCAGGTGGCCGACATACGTCGGCGACGTGCGCTGGTCGTCGACGACGGCGACTTCGTCGTGCTCCCGCGCGAGGCCGAGCATCGTCTTGACGAAGTTCGTTCCAGTTGGCCCGAAGAGCCCCGAGCTGCGCACAATCCACGCTTGCTCTCCGGCCGCACCCTCCCCATAGAGCTTTGTGCGCCCATACGCGGAGAGCGGGTTCGGCGCATCGGACTCGACGTACGGGTCACCTTTCCGGCCGTCGAAGACGTAATCCGTGGAGTAGTAGACGAGCGGAGCGCCCAGCTCGGCGACATGACGCGTCCCCCCCACGTTGACGGCGGCGGCCTCCTGCGGGTCGGCCTCGGCGCCGTCGACATCCGTCCAGGCTGCCGCGTGCAACACGATCCCGAGCGGCTCCCACAGTTCAGGAGGCGGGGACGTCACGTCCCAGTCCGCATGACCCAACGCCATTGCGGCCGGAAACTCCTCCGCGAGCGCACGGCCGAGTTGGCCGCCCGCGCCCGTAATTACGAGGCGCTTTGGTCCCGCTCCGAGAGGATCGGCGATGTCGTGCTCCAGAGATGGACTACGCGTGGATCGTTCCACGGCAGTTGGTGCTCGTCCGGATCGGCAGGGTCGTACTCCTCGGTGACGTGGTAGAGCATCAGGACGTCCGTCAACGCCTCGAATCCGTGCGCCAGGTTCCCGGGCACGTACACGGCGGCGAAATTGCCCTCGCCGATGTCCTCGCTGAAGGGCTCTCCCGTCTCGCGGTCGAGCGCGACGACGCGCACACGGCCCTGCAAGCACACGAACAGATCGTCCTGACCGCGCTCGTGGTAGTGCAGCCCTCGGATCGTGCCCTGGCGTGAAAAGGAGACGTTGGTCTGACGGATCGGCTTCGGCAGAGCGCCGGTCCGGGCGATTTCCGTCAGCCACCCCCGCTCGTCCTCGAAACGGCGCAGCGGGATCAGTCGCGGGCGCTCGGAGCCGAAGTGCGGCCGCCGGACGCGCTCGATCACCTCGTGGTACGCGTCGATGGATTCCCCGGCGTCGCCCCAGTAGCCCTCGAAGACGTCGTACTCGAGGGTGCCGGCACGGACGTAGTGGTTATTGACATCGGTGATCTCGAGCTCGCCGCGACCGGACGGCTCGAGCTCCGCGACCACGTCGAAGACGTCGGGCTCGTAGCAGTACAGGCCGGTGACAGCGAGGCGGCCGGGTGGCTCGACCGGCTTCTCGACGATCTCCGTGATCTGACCGTTCTCGATGCGCGGCACGCCGAGGTGGCGGAGGTGCTCCGTCTCGCGCACGTGGGCAAGTAAAACCCGCGCACCCGCAGCCTGTCGCCGGAAGTTCTCGATCGCCGGCGCGATCGAGCCCCGGAAGATGTTGTCCGCGAGCATTACGACGACGCGCTCGTCGCCGACGAAAGCGCGCGCGAGGCTCAGCGCTTCCGCGATTCCACCTGGACGCTCCTGATTTCCGTAATCGAGCTCGTCGCCGAAGAGGCGCCGGAAGTCCTCCACATGCTCGCCCCCGGTGACCAGCATCAGCTCGGTGACACCTGCCTGCCGGAGGGCCTCGGTGGCGTACATGACCATCGGCTTGTCGTAGACGGGCAGAAGGTGTTTATTCGTGATCCGCGTGAGCGGATCGAGGCGCGAACCGGTCCCGCCGGCTAGGACGACGCCCTTCATGCCGGATGCGATGCTAGTGGGCCTGCGAGCCTGGAGGCTGCACGTCTCAACCCTGGCTTGCCGGGGTACCCTGAGCTGATGGAAAAACGCCGACGCGACATGGGACTCGCTGCCGAGGAGATCGAGCAGCTCTTCGCCGATCTCTGGGAGGTTTTTCCGTTCTCGCGCGGCATACGTCGGAGCTATCGCCCGGAGGTCGACGTCTACCGGACCGAGGGCCCGGCCTCCCTCACCGTCGTCGTCGAGCTGCCCGGAGTCGACCCGAACGAGGTGAAGGTGATCGCGTCACCGCAGGCACTCCTCATCGCCGGTGAGCGCCAGCGTCCCAAGGATTGCGGGCAGTACCAGCAGCTCGAGATCGAATACGGCCCGTTTCAACGTCAGGTGACGCTGGCCGTCGACGTCGATCCGGAGCAGGCGACCGCGACGTACGAGCGCGGGTTTCTCACCATCAAGCTGCCGATCGCCCCGAAGCCGGCTCCGGCCGAACGCATCTCGATCGTGGTGACGTCGTCATGAGCGAGGCAATGAGCGACACGATCGTCGAGGAACCGACGGAAGAGCTCACGTTCCCGGCGACCCTGCCGGTCCTCCCGCTGAAGGAGACGGTCGTCTTTCCGGAGTCGGTGACGCCGCTCGCCATCGGCCAGGAGCGCTCGATCAAGCTGGTCGAAGACGTCGTGTCGGGTGACCGTGTGCTCGCGCTCGTCACGGTCAAGACCCCGGAGGCGGAACAGCCCGGCTGGGACGACCTCTACGAGGTCGGCACGGCCGCCGTGATCCACAAGATGATCAAGGTTCCCGACGGGACGCTGCGGATTCTCGTCCAGGGCGTGCAGCGCATCAGGCTCGACCGCCAGGTGCAGAACGACCCCTACCTCGTGGGCGAGTTCGTCGAGCTCCCGGACGAGCTGACGGAGACGCCCGAGGTCGAGGCGTTGACAAGGAACGTCCAGAATCTGTTCGGGCGCGTCATCGGCCTCGTTCCCTATCTGCCGGAGGAGCTGCAGATCGCCGCGGCGAACGTCGACGACCCGAGCGCGCTCTGCAACCTCGTCGCCTCGACGCTGCGCCTCAAAACGGAGGAGAAGCAGCGGCTACTGGAGCTGACCGACATCGAGGCAAGGCTGCGAGACATCTCGGCCATCCTGAACCGCGAGCTCGAGGTCTTTGAGCTCGGCTCGAAGATCCAGTCGCAGGTCCAGGAAGAGATGGAGAAGGGGCAGCGCGAGTTCTTCCTGCGCCAGCAGCTCAAGGCGATCCAGGACGAGCTCGGCGAAAGTGACCCGGAGGCGGCGGAGATCGCCGAGCTGCGCTCGACGTTCGACTCGATGGACCTTCCGGAGGATGTGCGCAAAGTCGTCGACCGCGAGCTGGGCCGGCTGGAGAGGCTGCCGACCGCCGCGGCCGAGTACGGAGTCATTCGCACGTATATCGACTGGATCGCCTCGCTTCCCTGGCACAAGACGACCGTGGACAACCTCGACCTGGACAACGCGAAGCAGGTGCTGGATGAGGACCACTTCGACCTCGAAAAAGTGAAGGAGCGGATCCTCGAGCACCTCGCCGTCTCGAAGCTCAAGAACGAGACCTCGGGGCCGATCCTCTGCTTCGTCGGACCGCCGGGCGTCGGCAAGACGTCGCTCGGCCAGTCGATCGCGCGCGCGCTCGGCCGCAAGTTCGCCCGGCTGTCCGTGGGCGGCGTGCGCGACGAGTCGGAGATCCGCGGCCATCGCCGCACGTACATCGGCGCGATGCCGGGAACCATCATCCGCCACCTGCGCGACGCCGAATCGATGAACCCCGTGTTGCTGATCGACGAGATCGACAAGATGGGCGCCGACTTCCGGGGCGATCCCGCCAGCGCGATGCTCGAGGTTCTCGATCCAGAGCAGAACAAGAACTTCCGCGACCATTACCTCGATCTGCCGTTCGATCTCTCGAAAACGCTATTCATCTGCACCGCGAACACCCTCGACACCATCCCCGCCCCGCTGCTCGACCGCATGGACGTCATCCAGCTGTCGGGCTACACCGAGGCCGAGAAGTTCGGCATTGCCAAGCGCTACCTGGTGCCGAAACAGGTCGAGGCCCACGGGCTCGGCGGCGACCAGGTCACGATCACCGACAAGGCGCTGCGGCTGATCATTCGCGAGTACACCCGCGAAGCGGGCGTGCGCAACCTCGAGCGGCGGCTCGCGGACGTGCTGCGCAAGGCGGCGCGGCAGATCGCCGAGGGCAAGCAACGCGCGAAGAAGCTGCGCATCGACGAGAAACGCGTGCGCGCCTCGCTCGGGCCGCGCCGCTATGAAGGCGAGGTACGCAAGCGAACCTCGGAGCCCGGAGTGGCGACGGGTCTTGCTTTCACCGCAGTCGGTGGCGACATCCTCTTCTTCGAGGCGACCGCCTACCCGGGCAAGGGGCGGCTGACGATCACGGGACAGCTCGGCGACGTGATGCAGGAGTCCGCGCAGGCTGCACTCTCGTGGGTACGCGCGCACGCTGAAAAGCTCGGCCTCGAGCCGGACTGGTTCCGCGAGCACGACATCCACTTGCACGTGCCGGCCGGAGCCGTGCCGAAGGACGGACCGTCCGCCGGTATCACCATGGCGACGGCGATTGCATCGCTCGTGCGCAACCAGCCGGTCTCGGAGGATGTCGGCATGACCGGCGAGATCACGCTGACCGGGCAGGTGCTTCCGATCGGCGGCATCCGCGAGAAGACGCTCGCGGCGCAACGCGCCGGATTGAAGCGCATCATCATGCCGCGGGACAACGAGCCCGACCTCGCAGAGCTGCCCAAGGAGACGAAGGAGCAGATGGAGTTCATCCTCGTCGACACGATCGACCAGGTCTTCGAAGCCGCGTTCGACGGCAAGGGCGCGACGCGGCCCAAGCCGTCACCCGTCCGCGATCGTCAGGCCGCGGCGAGCCTGAAGGACGTCAGCAAGCCGTCGCAGGCGTCGGTGCTGCCGCCCAGCTCGTAACGGCAGAGCAACAAGTACTCGGTCTTCCCGCGGAGGACGAACGCGATGCGTTCGACGAGCTGCTTGCCCTGATGCCTATACCCGACGTCGTACCGCCGAGCCTTCCGGCCGGCGATCGTGACGTTGCGAGGATCGCTCACGGTGCCCTGCTGCTGGCTCGCGACCGCTGCGGCCGCCCGATCGAGCTCGGGGACGACCTTGTCCCAAAGGCCGGGACGGAACCGGCGGAGCAGCGGAAAGCGCGTCACCGAGATCAGGAGCGTGCCCTGTACGGCCTGAACCTCACGGCCCTTCCGCGAGACGCCCCAGTCGGCTGGAGCCACGAAAGTGAAGCCCGTCCCATGGACGATGTACCCCTTCTGCGCTGAAGCGCCGCCGCATCCTGAAACGACCAGTAGAGTGAGCCAGAGAACGGCTTGTTTGCGTCGATTACGCACGGGTACGCAAGAGCTGGCAAACGAGCGAAAGGACACAGGCAGCATGCACAAGACGAGAGACAAGGTAATGGACCGGGCCGGCGGCGCGAGGCCTTACATCGAGCGCGCGTTCAAGGACGAGGATCTGCGCGACAACGTGCGCAACGCCTACGAATCGGCGCGCGTGGTCTACAACGAGTTGATCGGCGGACGTGGAGCGATTCCGGTCGCCACACGCGTTGCCACCGACAAGGACATCCAGGACCACCTGCGTGAGGCGCTCGACGAGCTCCGCCAGGCAGCCGACCGCGTGCAGGGCAAGAAGGACCACGGCGCACGCAACACGACGCTGCTGCTGACGGGCATTGCGCTCGGCATCCTGTTCAACCCCATCTCCGGGGCGCAGACGCGCAAGTGGCTGTCCGACCGGATTTTCGGGCCGAGCGACGAGTTCACCTATCAGGGCGGGAACTCGAGCCCCAGCTCGAACTAGTTCGACCTACTTCTTCGGCTTTTTCGAGCTGAAGTTGTCGGGCCTCACGATTAGGGGCCTGATCGCACGCTGCAGCGAGCCCGGGACGAGCCCGTCCGCGATCGAGATGTCGGTCGCCGTCAAGAGGATCGCCCCGGGCTTCGGCGCGCTTCCGAGCGTGTTCAATGGCGCCCACGCATCGCCGCCCGCGAAGCTGACGTCCTGGAGGTGCTTCCAGGCGAGGAGGTACGACGTCGGGTTGACCGCGCCGTCGTAGCCGAGCCCGAGCAGGCCGACAGGATGGATCTCGAAGTGCAGGTGGAACGGCGTCCCCTCCGCATCGCCCGTGTTGCCGACGAAGCCGATGACGTCGCCCGCGTTCACCTTGCTGCCGTTGACGGCGAGCGGCGAGAACGCGGAGAGATGCGCGTAGTAGAAGAGATTTCCCTGACCGTCACGAAGCCAGAGGCGGTTGCCTCCGACCCTGTTCCAGCCCACCGAGAAGACGGTGCCGGAAGCAATTGCAAGCAGCGGCGCCCCGAGCGGGGCGAAGATATCGTCGCCGTGGTGCCAGCCGCTCGAGATGTCACCGCGCAATGCGCCGAAGGTGTCCACGAACGATGATGGGCCGTAGACGGGGAACACGTAGCCGCCCGCCGTGAGCTTCGGCATCACTTCCGGCGGTTGGCGAACGGGCGGGAATCCGGGTGCAGGCTCCGGAGCCTTCCCGGACTTCGATCCGAGCCTGCCCTTGGGTGGCTGCGGCAGCTGGACGGGCGGCTCGGGCGGCGCAGCCTGTACCGCAACCTCCGCATAGCCGACGAGGATCGTCGTCCCGGCAGGCAGACCGCCGTGCGCGGCGGTGAGCCTGACCTCGAGCGCCGTCACGCTGCCGCGGTAGCCGGTGGCGGGAGAACCGCTGGCACCACCGGCGACTGTGGTGAGCGAGCCCCAGTCGGCAAGCTGCGCCGAATTTCCTGCCACGGGCTGACCGAGCGCGACGAGATCCGTGACCGCCGAGCCGGAGATGTCGCCCTTCGCGGCGCCGGCACGGGCTTCTGCGTGGGCCTGCGCGATGACGCTCGTGGCCTTGATCTCACCGTCGAACAAGCTGAGGTTGTTGACCTCCGCCGACGCGGTCGCGTTCGCGGAGGAACCGGCGAGCGCGGACGCGCTCGCGTTCGCGGAGTCGGTCGTCACGACGTGGTTGTAGTCGAAGCTACCGCTGAAGACGACGGAGTCCTCCGGCGCGGTGACGGTCGGCGTCTCCGCTCCCGGCTGGTCCGGAACCACAACGCGGATCGCATAGGCCCGCGCCGTCGCCCCGGAGGCCCGAGTTTGTTGCCAGCCGGCATCGGCGGCCGCAGCAGTCAGCAGCAACAGGGCGGCGGCGAAGGCGACAGAGGCGCGCTTCACGAACATCCCATTATGCAGCCTTCCCGGGTCGACGAGAGCTTCTGGGGCGGCTCATGGCGCCTGCTGCCCGTCACCGGCT